>Ga0209777_10006631_pt1 | contig 12999 bp, 12 predicted proteins | sample FrelakmetHBP12HB_FD_187147 | JGI IMG/M metagenome (GOLD analysis project Ga0209777, IMG submission 187147) | Freshwater lake sediment microbial communities from the University of Notre Dame, USA, for methane emissions studies -HBP12 HB (SPAdes)... | ecosystem: Environmental > Aquatic >...
CTCGCCGCGCTGCGAGCGGAGAAGTGAAAACGATCTCGTTTCCAAATAGAATGATTTCGCCGGCATCAGCCCGATGTACACCTGTCAGTATTTTGATTAGCGTACTTTTTCCTGCGCCGTTCTCCCCAACCAACGCATGGATCTCGCCCGACTGCAGTTCGAACGAGGCGGAACTGACTGCCACCACACCGGGGAAAGCCTTGCGGATTCCCTTCATTGTAAGAAGGGGCGTGCTGCCGGAATATGTCGCGGTCATCTTCTCTTCATCATCAGCGCAATTAGGACGCATCTTTCTGAGTAAACAATGCGCAAGGGATCAGAATCGTTGCCGGTACCTGACCACCGGAGATATAAGTCTTGATCGCTTCGATTGTCTTCCGACCGATTTCTTTCGGTTGCTGAATCACGTCAGCGTAAATTTTGCCGGCTTTGATTGCCGCTCTGGCTTCCGGCACCGCATCAAAACCAATAACCTTGACACGTCCTGCTTTGCCGGCCTTCTCAATTGCTGCCAATGCGCCCAATGCTGAATCGTCGTTGATGCCGAAGAATGCATCCAGATCGGGATGCGATTGCAGGATGTCTTCTGCAGTACGGAATGCTTGATCCTTTTTGCCTTGTCCGGACAATTTGGAGACCACTTTGAGGCCGCTCGACTTCGCGATCTCTTCCTCAAAGCCCTTGACGCGCTGAATTACCGATTCCACTTCCGGGTGGTCGATAATCGCCACTTTGCCGGTACCGTTTAGTGCTTGCGCCACCGCTTGTGCAGCGAGCCTACCACCAGCAATGTTGTCCGAGGCCACATGGCAGATGATCTTGGCGCCTTCCGCCAAACAAGCGATGTCTGCAGTGAAAACGGGGATGCCCGCGTCATTGGCCGCCTTGATAACCGTTCCGATCGATCGGGAATCGCAGGGAGAAACTATGATCGCGTTCACCTTGCGGACGATAAAATCTTGAATCTGGTCCTTCTGCTTGGCGACATCAAACTCACCGGCACTGATCAGCAGTTTGAATCCCGAAGCGTCTGCCGCTTCCTGCAAACCGGCTTCCAGATCCTGATAAAACGGATGGGTTCTGGTCAGGAGTGACACGCCGATTGTTAGACTGGTTGCCGGTTTGGCGCCTGTGCCTGGTTGTTTGGCAGCTTCTTGCTTCTTGCTGCAACTTGCGAGGGGGAGGATCATTGCTACGGTCATCACTGCCGCCAAGAGCTTCTTTTTACACATAAAACACTCCGTAAAGTGATTGGGAGATCAAATATCCAAATTCATCTGTGAACTGGTACACATTAGGAAAGATAGTACAGGGCAAGGTTCAATTTGGCAAGCGCTTTCACTTAGCAGATTACCTCGTCGTTGCGCTGCTCGCCATGAGGACTTAGCGTTGTATCAGTTTCGCGAGAGTTGCCATTTTCGCACGAGAATTGTGACGAGCAGGAGCGACCCGGTGATGGCGCCCCAAAGGGAGATGCTGGACTGGATATTCCCATAGATGACGCTGCCGGTGAAATCGCACAGCGGGACTTTGTTGAGGGGGCCGATGTAGAAGAGAATCGTGTAGAGAACTTCGAACAGTTTGCGGCCGGAGGTCATGATGCCACAGGTCATAGCGAGGGAAGGGATGAACATCGCGCCAATAAGCCAGTGGGTGAGAGTGCCGATGTCTCCCGAGATCATGGCGCGAACGCCAATGAAGCTGCCGATTGCCGCCGCGATGAAGAATCCGGCGAGCCACTGCATTGACAATTGCACCCAGACACCACCGGGGGTGGATTGCACCATTTGTCGCGTGTCGTAGAGTTGATCGCGACAACCCAATGCCGACCAGATCAGCAATGGCCAAAACCAGGCAGCCGCCAACACGAACTTGTAGGCAATGCCAAAGGGGGTCAGGAGGCCTGCGATGACGATTCCGATGGTGATCAAATACCACCATCGTGAGATACGATTCAGCGCGATACGGAGTTCGGCGACTAGGAGTCTCGTTAGTCCGAGACGCTGGGTATGGACGGCCATAGGTGCTAACAATATGATACGAGGTGCTTCCAGCGAAACTGATGTGGATTTACCGGGTGCGTCCGGCGCTGTGGGAGATGGACGTTTCCTGAATAGGTATTGCTTGGCAGAAGAGCGCTCTTCGTCGAATCTCCTGAAACCAAGACTGGCCAAGCCAATAATCGCTCCGGCGGCGCTGAGCAAGAGCAGGCGACCAGTCAGAAATGCGGTCGACCAGTGCACGCCATTGAAGACGAAGGTTTTCAATTGGGAGGAACTGCCGTCCCTGGTGACCTGGAATCCGAGTGAGTGCGGTCCCTCCCATGGATGATAATCGCTCATAACCGCGGCGCAACCTTTCATCATCTCACCCCAGAGGTAGCGAATTCCGAAGAGATCGAACATAGGCGTCAGGCTATTTGCGCTACGGACGTCCTCGTTGATGCCAATGGTCGAGACTACCGCAGCCCATAGTATGAAAAAAGCGACATTACCGATTCCGCCACGGAGCAACTTGATTGAATCAAAAAACACGGCGAGTGCGGCCAGGGCGATCATCACGGGCATCATGACAAGGCAGTAGGGTGCGAGCAGGGCAAGTAGATGCAGGCTGCGGTCTTCACCGCGCGCGATCTGCAAGATGCCTGAGGTAATCGCCAGAACCGCAATCATGGAAAAAAGAACGAAGCAATTGCTCAGAGCTTTTCCGGCGAGATAAGAGATGTTATTGATAGGTGATGTGGCCACCAGTTCCTGAGTCTTCAGTCGCATCTCGCGCAAGACCGAGCCCTTGATGAAGTAGAATCCAACTAGCGACACAAGGACGATAGACATGAGCGTGACTTGGCTGCCAATCCAGGCGGAATTGTAGATACCACGATAAGCGCCAAGGCGAACCGTTGTGTATTGTGCTCCGGCGCCGGGGATGAATAGGTAAGTTGCGTAGGCGATTACGACGAGAAAGATCCAGAACGAATAGCGACGCGAGCGTTCGCGGAAATCGGCGATGGCGACGGCGAGTATGGTCGAAAAGGCATCTGTCATAGGGAAATCGAGCGATCGGCCGAGATCGCGAATAGATAGGCGTCTTCGAGGCTCGGTTCGGCGGGTGCGGCGTCAGGGGCCGGTTTAGTGGTGGAAACGACGCGTACCGCCAATCCATTTGATGTGCGGATCATCGAACTAACTAAGAAGCTTTCGCGTGCTTTGGTCAAAGCCTCACTAGTGATCGTCCATGACCAGACTTTGCCTCGGACGGACGAAAGCAAATCTTCGGGTGTGGCAAAGGCGAGTAGACGACCCTGTGCCATCAGGGCGATCTTGTTGGCGGTGGCTTCGACGTCGGAGACAATGTGCGTCGAGAGGATAACAAGTCGATCCCCTGAGAGATCAGTCAGAAGATTACGGAAGCGCACTCGTTCCTCAGGGTCGAGGCCGACAGTCGGCTCATCGACGATCAGGAGTTTCGGATCGTTCAGGAGCGCTTGCGCAATACCGACGCGCTGTTTCATTCCGCCGGAGAAACCGCCTAATGGCCGCTTGCGGGCATCGAGAAGATTGACCATCACCAGCAACTCGTCGATGCGTTTTCGGCTGACTGATGTGCCCAGTCCTTTCAGGGCTGCCATATAATTCAGGAACTCGACAACGTTGAGATTTGGATAGACACCGAATTCTTGTGGGAGATATCCGAGTTCAGCCCTAAGCGCGCGGGGATTAGTCAGAGCATCCAAGCCGTTCCAGGATACGGTTCCGGATGTGGGTCTGGTGACGGTCGCGAGGATTCGCATCAGCGTGGATTTACCGGCGCCGTTGGGGCCAAGGAGTCCAATAATGCCCGATTGCGCTTGCAACGAGAAGTCGCGCAGGCCCCGGACGTTTCCGCTGTATTGTTTGCTAAGATTCTTGATTTCCAAATTCATAGACTGCAACTCGATTCAAATCGGATGTAAAGGATTAGACAAGAGTCATTCGCTGCAAGTTTCAAGATCGAAATAAGGCGGAATGAAATTCGTAAGAAAAGTAACCGAATGCTCAGAGCGGAGATTCTTCCCAGTGGCTCGGTTTCTCGGTGCAACTCAAGAAATCACAGCAGGTATGACAGACGCGTTTGATGGCCGAGAAGCCCACCAGTTCAATATACGGTGTCAGATACTCCGGTTTGATCGGTTCCTCGCGGAAGAGATCGGTGCTGAGGTATTTCTTGCTGTCATCGGCAAAAACAGTCGCCACGACTGCGGATGGGGACATTTCCTTTTGCACTTCGATTGCCGCCAGAAAGTTGGCTCCCGAGGAAATCCCTACCGACAGTCCGAGTTCGCGAGCCAAACGCTGAGACATGAGGATGGCATCGCCGTCATGTACATCGATAATGTCGTCGAGGGCGGACAACTCCACGATGGGGGGAACGAATTCGTCGGAAATGCCCTGGATGCGATGTTGACCAATTTTCTTGCCGGTGCGTAACGTGGGCGAACTTGCCGGTTCCAACGGATGAATCCTGATGCCCGGGCGCACTTCGCGAAGGAATCTGGCGGCGCCCATAATCGTCCCGCCGGTGCCGATCCCCGCGACAAAGGCATCAAGCGCGATTCCGTTGTACTGAAGCTGCCACCATAGCTCCGGCGCGGTAGTTTCCGCATGCGCTTCTACATTATCGGCGTTTGAGAATTGGCGAGGGAGAAAGCAGTCGCCATTCTGGGAGGAGAGTTCCTCCGCCATTTTGATACTACCGAGGAAACCGCCTTCCTCACGGGTCACGGGTCTAACCTGCGCCCCGGTACTCTGAATCAGGTCTACTCGCTCGCGGCTCATCCAGTCCGGCATGAAGATCGTCACCGGATGGCCTAACGCTCTGCCGATGGCCGCGAAGGAGATGCCGGTGTTGCCGCTGGTGGCTTCCACAATCATATCTCCCGGCTTCAGCCGCTGCTGCTCATAAGCCCTTTTCAGAATATGCAGCGCCATGCGATCTTTGATGCTGCCAGTCAGGTTGAGGTATTCGGCTTTGGCGTAAATTCGGCGTAGCGAGCCTCGGTATCGGAAGATTATGCAAAGAAGCGGGGTGTTGCCGATGAGAAACGATAATGACTGAAACTTCCTCGAAATCGCGCTATCCACGGTGTCGCCTTTCCAAACTTGTCAGCAGGATAGACTCCCAACAGCGCTTTGGCAACAGCTTTTGGAACCGGTTTCCCTATGGGCAGACGAAAGCACGCCGTACGGTTGGGAAGTAGTTCCACTTTGGGGTTGACTTATTGCCGCTCAGAGAGTAGAATTCGAGCCATATTTATGTGTAGGACTTGCGATGGATAAGCTGATCTACCTGGATAATGGGGCAACCACATTCCCGAAGCCGGAGGAAGTTTATGCAAAAATGGACACATTTTACCGCAGCTATGGGGTCAATCCCGGCCGATCGGGGTATGATCTTTGTTTAGTTGCGGGGAGTATTCTGGAAGAAACTCGTCAACTGCTGACCAAGTTTTTCAATGGTGGCACTGATCCCAACCGGCTGATTTTCTCCTATAATGCGACCGATGGGCTAAATCTGGCAATATTCGGGTTGTTGAACGAGGGCGACCACGCGATCACTACCAACCTCGAACACAACTCGGTGCTGCGACCGCTGTATCATCTTTATAAATACAATAACGTCGAACTCGATTATGTCCCTTTTGACTCCGGTGGCTTCGTAGATCCGGATGATTTCGCAAGGAGAATAAAGAAGAATACGCGCCTAGTTGCCGTAAATCATGGATCCAATGTCATTGGTACGGTACAGCCAATTGCTGAGATCGGCAAGATTTGTCGAGAGCGGGGGATTGCTTTTATCGTCGATGCCTCGCAAACGGCAGGTAAGATTCCAGTCGACATGGAGGAGATGAACATCGATGTGGTCGCCTTCACCGGACATAAGTCGCTCTTGGGACCGATGGGGATTGGTGGGCTTTATGTGCGTGACGGCATCGAGATTCGCCACACCCGCGCCGGTGGTACCGGCGTGCGCTCGGCAGTCCGCACGCATTTAGAGGAGTATCCCTATCGCCTCGAATATGGCACTCCGAATCTTCCCGGTATCGCCGGTTTGAATGCAGGTGTCAAGTGGTTGCAACGCGAGGGCATGGCGGGAATTCATGCCCGAGAAACCATGTTGCTGAAGACGCTACGCGATGGCTTGCGGCAAATCGATGGTGTGACGCTCCATTGTCAGGATAACTTGACCAATCACATCGGCGTGCTGTCGTTTAATATAGATGGTCTGGAAGCCGCGGACACTGGCACGATGCTCGATGTCGACTATAGTATCGCAAGCCGCACCGGCCTACACTGCGCACCGCTCGTACACGAGCAAATCGGTACAGACAAGATTCACGGGTCGGTTCGATTCGGCATTGGGCCTTTTAATACTGCCGAAGAAATTGACGCCGCGATTAGCGCCGTGCGAGAGATTGCATTGAGCCGCAAGCAGGCATCGTCATTTAGTCGGCAACGATAATTCTTGCAAGTCTGGGACAAGGGGGCGGTTTTCAGTGTTCGATAACGAGTGCATCGGCAACCATTTCGGAGACCGTCTTGATCTCCACGCCCAGCTTATATTCTTTGTTGAGTTCGCTGAGTTGATCGATACAGTTGTGGCAGGGGGCAACGACAATTTTGGCGCCGGTCGCGCGAATCTGATCGGCCTTGATCCTGCCGGATTCGATTCGTCGCTTGGCGAAGCGAGTCATCGATAGTTGACCGCCACCGCCGCCGCAACAGAAATTCTGCTCGCGATTCGGGAACATTTCGACGAAGTCACTTACTGTTCGCTTAAGGATAAAGCGCTGTTCTTCGATAATGCCGCCGAGTCGCACGAGATTGCAGGGATCATGCAGTGTCACGCGTTTCTGATTGCGTGACGGATCAAGCTTGATGCGTCCTTGGCGGATGTAGTCGGCGATGATTTCGAGAATGCTCTTGACCTCAAAACCATACGCACCGGCCAACCATTCGGGCGCCTCCCAGCGATTGGCATTGTAGCCATGACCACATTCCCCAAGCACTAGCGTGTTCGCGCGAAGTTTGTGCATCGAGTCGCGCAGACGCGCCGAGATAACTCCAGCCGCTTCATCGTCACCTGAGAACAGTCCATAGTTGGTGACATCGTAGTAGTCGCTGGAGAACGTCCAGCTCTCTCCGGCGGCGTAGAAGATCTTGGCGGTCGCCAGGAGTGAAAGAGGGAAGAACTTCGGTTCGCGGGGATTGACGGTGTAAAAGAGGCGGATGTTTGGCTGATCGATCGGCAGATGCGCTGCAGGGTCGGAGACCTCCTGCTGCAACTCTTCGTCCAACCATTGCAGCGTATCGAGCCATTCCTGACGTGGGATGCCCATGTTATTGCCCTTGTCAACAGCGGTGTTGACAGTGGACTGCAGTTCCGGTGGAACAAGATCAACGGATGCAAGAGTCGTGCGCGCCAGCCGAATCAAGCGCGAGACGTTGATACCCAAAGTGCAGTTAAGTGCGCAGCGACCACACAAACTGCAACGTCCGTAAAGCGAATCGACCCAGCGAGAAACCATGTCGGCATCCAGCGCTTGAGCGCCAGTCAGAGCGGGAGCAATCCTGCCGAGCCGCGTATGTTGGTTCTTGAACACGGCGGAAACGAGGTTGAGCTTGTATGCGGGTAGCGCTTCCAATTCGCCGCTGGCGAGATAGTAGTGGCAGGTGTCGGCACAGAGACCGCAGTGGACGCAGGAGTTGAGTTGGGCTGCGTCGCCGAATTCGATCTTGTCGCAGAACGTCTGCAAAGCTCTGGCAAATTCTGCCGAGGTTAAGCCGCTGATGCGTTCTTCGTACGAGTCTTTTCCGGTATCTTCGCTCACGACTCAATCCTGAGTTGGTGGATGGGGTAGAGTTCCGCGCCGCCCAAAGAATGTTCCAAACAAGATGCGCGAGTAAAAGAAAAAGACGCAATGGCGAATCTTGCCGACCGGAATGTAGAGCAACAACATGATAGCCACCGCCATCATCACGAATTGGAACACATAGTAATGGGTCGCCAGAATCGTTGCGAGGAGCAGCAATCCTACAAGGATATTGGCGATGTAGTCATCGGGGCAACTAATAAATCTCATGTAGGGGAGCGCTGATCGCTTAATAAGCAGCCCAATGCCGTTTAGCAACCCAATCACAGCAAGCAGGCGCACAATCCGAATGGCGATATCAGGTAGTTTAATTAGCAGCAGGGTGGTCATAAGAAAGAAAATGGCTGCGAAAATGCCCGCATGGTACAAGATGCCTGCAAGAAACGTCAGCAGGTGCTTGGAAGCGCTCTCCTTTTCCCAAGGGAGCAGGCCTTGTCCGAAAGCATAGACGATGCCTTTGGTAGCGCTACCTTTTGCCTTTGCGTACTTCGGTGGCCTGCCAAAAGAGAAAGTGCGAGCGACAAGAATCGTCAGCGCAATGAGGCAGTAGACTGCCGAGAGTACAACCCCAAGGCGCAGCAAAAGAACCGGCGACATCAGTGAGCCTAAACGCAGCCGTCCGGTTTCGGCAATCCTGCCAGCTTACAGGCGCCCTTGGCGGGACCGGATGGGAACAATTCGTAGATGCGGCGTAAAGGCAAACCAGTGGCCTTGCAGATCGATCGCACCATGGGCGCCAGCTTTGTTTGTTCATAATACTCACGAATGAAGTTGATTACCGCCCAGTGCTCTTCGCTAAGACTTTCCAGACCTTCTTCTGTTTTCGCCAGAATCGCAACCGCTTCCTGATTCCATTGCTCGGGATCATTCAGGAATCCTTCATCGTTAAGTTCGAGTTGCTTGCCGCCGACTTCGATGTATGCCACTAAGTTGTTCTCCTTCCGAAAGATTGTCTGATGATAATATACAGAAGGCGGCCTGATCGGCCAAGAGCGTTGTTGTGCTCCGGCGTTCAGGTTGCGCAGGAGAATATGACGGAAGAACGCTGCCGGTTAGTGGTCGCCTTCTATTGAAAGACTTACTGAAGTCCTACATTTCGTCAGCGACAGGGAAAGTTATCTCACCCAGGTTTAGCTCGCGAATCTTTGGTTCAATCTTAGCGCGATCGCAGACCATAATGATCAAAAAATGCGCAATTGCTGAGCAAGCAAATTCGATTTGACGGAACCGACACTCTCGACGTCTCTACAAAAGAGAAGGTTGTGCGTGTCGAAAGCTGTGTTGTTGCGCGCCGAGAGAGCAAAAGGGCATTGGCGCGTGGGACACTATAGCCGAATCAAGGAGGTATCGTGAAACATTTGGTACTGGCACTTCTTTTCCTGGCGCCGGCGATGAGCGCCATCCTCGGTCAGCAGACGGCAGCCACTGACTCCATACGTGTCGAAGGTTTGTTTGACAACTATTTGCGCGAGTATCTCAAGCTCAATCCAGAGGAAGCAAGTCAACTGGGGCTGCCCAGGAACAGCGGTTATGAATACGACCGTGGTGGTCTTAACAATGGATCGGAGGCAGGAATCCGCTCAAACATGCAACTGGCACAGAAGTACTTGCGAGAGCTTGAGGCTATCGACATTGGCAAAGTCAGCAAATCACAGATCGTTGATCTCAAGATACTGATCTGGTTACTGCGGTTACAGCTTGAAGGACAGGCATTTATCGATGATTCCTACGCTATCGATCATCTGACGGGCGCCTTCCCAAAGGTACTCAACCTAATGACGGAGTACCACACTATCGGTGATCTGCAAGATGCCCGCGATTACCTGCGACGTCTTGACCAATTCCCGTTGCGGATGCGTCAAGCGACCCAGCGGGTCGAGGATCAGGAGAAGAAAGGCATCCGACCGTCGGTTCAGATCGACGATCGTGTAATTGCCGATCTAGATAGCTTTGTCAATGTCGAACCTACGGCGAATCTTCTCTATGCCGATTTCCGGGGGAAACTTGCCGGCGTGAAGTCGATAGACTCGGCTGCGTCGGAGCAACTCTGCCGGGAGGCAGCTACGACCATCGGACAGAAGATCTATCCTGCCTGCGGCGAGTTCAAGGCCGCATGTATGGAATCGCGCCAGCATGCAGACAGCGTACCAGGGGTCTGGAAATTGCCCGATGGAGACAAGTATTACCAGTATAGTCTCAAGAGTTACACGACGTCATCATTGCCGGCACAGCAGGTCTTTGATCTGGGAAAACAGGAAGTAAGAAGTCTGCATAGTCAGGCACGAATACTGCTTGATTCAATAGGAATCAAGGGCGATACGACGTTTGGTGTGTTGATGCAAGAATATTGGTCGATGCAGGACAAGTCGGAATTGCGGGACAAGTTCCAATATCAGAGCGGTCCCGAGCGCGACCGGATGATTCTGGGCGACTACCGCGCTATTGTCGACAAGACTTGGGCGCGGCTCCCTCAGTTGTTTGCATACATACCGAAGATGAAAGTTGGCGTCGAGCCCGTACCAGCTTACAAGCAGGCGAGCGGTCTGACCTACTATGAGCCCGCTTCTGTCGATGGCAGAAGAAAAGGCACGTTCTATGTCAATATGAAGGACCCGTTGGACAAGCCCAGCATGAGTTCCCTGACATTCCACGAGACCGTCCCAGGGCATCATTTCCAGATCGCCACACAGCAGGAGTTGACGCAGAACCGAATGTTCAAGAACCTCTTTTTTCTGTCCGGCTTCGGCGAAGGTTGGGCCATGTATGTTCAGAACTTGGCCGCAGAGCAAGGATGGCTGCCAGATATTTACTCGCGGCTGGCCGAGATCAGCTCGCAGCTTTTTCGAGCCGTGCGCATCGTTCTTGACGCCGGTATTCATCAGCAGCGTTGGACAAGAGAGCAGGCGCTGGCCTATATGGCGGAAAATCTGGGTTGGAACTCCGAGAACGAAATCGACCGCTATTCCGTATGGCCCGGACAGGCGTGCGCTTACACAATGGGGAAGTTGAGGATAATGGCCATGCGGGAAAACGCCAAGAAGACGCTCGGATCGAAATTCGACCTGAAGACATTTCACATGGCAGTGCTGCAAAATGGCAGCGTACCGCTCGATCTGTTGGAGAAGCTCGTTGACGACTACGTTGCGCGAAGCAAATAGGACTATCCCTGATTTGCAGGAGCATCTATCGATATGCGGGATAAGCGAATAGTGTTCGGCACTTATGCCGCCGACGGTGATGCTCTCTACTGGATTTTGGTGATGGTTGAGAGCCTGCGTACATTCGGTGGCGACCTCCGGAATGCGCCGGTTTGGGTCTATCTACCAAATAATCATCCGGAGGTCGAAAAGTCCATTGGGACAAGACCGATTCCGGCAGGAATCACTCTCAAGCGAAGTAGCACCCCTAAGGACGCAAGACTGTTCTGGTTTTCCGGAAAGGTTTTCGCCGCAGCCCTCGCTGAATCCGATGCTGTGGGCAGATACCAACTGCTCATCTGGCTCGATCCCGATGTTATTTTCGTCAAAGAGCCGCGCGACTTCCGGCTGCCGGATAGCATCAGCTTGGGCTATCGACCGGTGATGCACAAGCTGATCGGTTCGCGGTATTCGGAGTCTCCCGATGAGTTCTGGACACGAGTCTACGACAAGCTTGGTGTGTCGGCAGCATCGATCTTTCCAGTACAAACGCCGGTTGACCGGGAGACGATCCGCGCCTATTTCAACGCCGGGCTGTTGGTCTTGCGCCCGGAAATGGGTGTGCTGAGGAAATGGCCGGAGTGTTTTGCCATCCTATACACAGATACGGTATTCGTTGACTGGTGCAAGCAGGACCAGAGGAAAGGCATCTTCCTCCATCAAGTGGCTCTGGCGGGGGACATCCTCTCGACACTCCGCAAAGCAGACATGGTTGAACTGCCGGCAACTTACAACTATTCGCTCCTCCTGCGAGACAAATATCCAGCCTCACAGAGACCTGCGTCACTTGATGATGTCGTGCTGTTTCGTCACGAGTTTATCTTCTCTGCACCCGCTGGTCTTGAGCAAGTGAAGGATTCGTCCAGAATCTGCCAGTGGGTGAGAGAGCGGATACCGAACCGCAAGTGACAATCCACTGAACTCCTGCGCCAAGATCCTAGTCGAGCGGCGACTTGGGTCCGATACTATTGTGCTGCGACTCTTCGTGTCCGTCAGTGTCGAGATGGAACCGGTGCAGAAAACGGTGGAACACCGGCCCGATCAACAGCCCGAAAACGCTCAGGAAAATAACGCCGCTGAGAATGGCATAGAATCCGGCGAAGACCTTGGCAGGTTGGTTGTTCAACACGTCCACCGGCCCCATGCCTCCGACGATCATAGCGGAGTTGAGAAAGGCGTCGACCCATCCCAGTCCTGCCAGCGCATGATAGCCGATCATGCCGACTACAGTCCAGACTGCGAGCAGAACGGTAGAAAGAACTGTGGCGAAGACCAGTCGCTTAACAAATGACTGCTTCGACATGAGCGGTTGCTTGCGGTGCTCGAATTTGAACAGGTGCTTAAATCTTGATTGTGAACTCACAACTTCTCGCGATCATCAGCGAACACTTCAATGGCTGTGCCATTTTATTCCTCCATGATTGTCAGCAGAGAATATAGGAATTCAACGGAGAAGGTCAAGACTGCTGACAGTGCGAAATAGGTGACGCTTGCCCTACATGACTGCACTGCAACATTGCCACTTAGACGAAACTTTTTCGCCATTTTTTCGTCTACTAAGATTGTCATCGCTGCGGCATGGGCGGAATACATTACCCTGAAAATAGGAGAGTTCATGGAACTCAGGCTATTGAAGTGCCTTCTTGCGGCATTGACGATTACTGCTGCGTTCTCCGCGACAATCGCTAACCCTGTCAAGGTCGAGACCCAGATCATACCCGAACTGAAAGCTTATCGCATCAACCCTCATCCCCCCACGATCGATGGGATGCTTGACGACTCTATCTGGTGCAGCCACAACTTGCAGAAGGGAAGATTGACAATCCAGCGCGATCCGTTGGAAGGCATGCCAGCTACCGAATCGACTTTGGTGGCTGTGGCCTAGATCGGAAG
>Ga0209777_10006632_pt1 | contig 12999 bp, 26 predicted proteins | sample FrelakmetHBP12HB_FD_187147 | JGI IMG/M metagenome (GOLD analysis project Ga0209777, IMG submission 187147) | Freshwater lake sediment microbial communities from the University of Notre Dame, USA, for methane emissions studies -HBP12 HB (SPAdes)... | ecosystem: Environmental > Aquatic >...
TTATTTAGTGCTGAAACCTGACTCCTTAATTTGTCCATTTTGTCTGAAAGATTAAAATATTCTATCAGGCAATCATCATCTGAAATATTTGTATTTTCTGTTAATTTTTCCACCGACATTTTTATAGAATAATTATCCGCTATCGACATTTTAGTTTTTATAGAATAATTATTATTATCATTATTTAAAGCGTGGGCTAAATCATCCGAGCTAAGATCTTTAACCATTTCATTGGCTTGTTCTTTAGCCATCTCATATAAGGGTTTCCATCCATCGCCCAACTTTTTTGCATTCTGTGGGGAGAAGGCAACAACTTCAATATTTTCTTTTAGAAAAGTTATTATAGAATTATAAGAATGTCTATCAATTACTTTATCATTACTTGAAATGTGTTTGCCCTCATATTTCTTAGTATCTACAATTACATAGACACCATCCCCGTCAATATCAAACTGCTTTATAGGAGTAGTTAATTTGACGCCACCATAGCTACCCCAAGTAAAAGTGTGTCCATTAATCTTGTCCGGATCTTTTTCTACACCGGTCGCTTTCTTTAGGGAATTATACGCGCCTTTTCTTACCTCCTCCTTTTCTTCTTTAGTCATTGACAAATCGGATAACTTTTTGAAATCCAATAGCTTTAGAAGGTCGTCCTTTGTTTTACCAAGACCATCGGGTGGAATACAAATTACCTGCACCTCAACTAAGTTTGGATTTGTGTTAAATAGATGCTGAATTAAAATTATAGATATACGTGGAGTTGTCTTGTCTTTCTTATCGGAATAATCATTTATGTATATCTGACATTTTCCCTCTTTATACGATACCGGCCAGCCTAGATATCCAGCATTATTACTACGAGTACTGCTGAATGTAAATGTCCCTTCTGGCGCATAGGCTTTCTTCTCGTATCTTGCGCACACAGCACATTCATTAATATCATCAACACCGATATTAACCCTTATATTATTATCATTCCAATTTAATTTTCTGTTTTCTCTAAGGGTTGATGGTAGTTCGTTTCTTGCCTGAATAGAGGCACAGCAAGCATCGGTATATGTCTTAGCATTGGTAATCTTAGCTTCTAGTGTAGTGTCAATCTCCTTAAATATTTCCTTAATACGATCTTTAATTACTTGCTTAGTTTTATCATCGTAATGAATATTGTCTCTACTGGCAGATAGCGTCAATTCTCCGACCCCGAAATTAATTCTAGCTCCACATTGCAATAGGGTAGAGGACTGATCTGAACACGATCCGTATCTGTCAGTATACTCATAGATCGACGCAATGTCAAGGTCGTACTGTATCCCATCGACCAAGGCTAGCGAAGTCCTGTTGGAGGTATACCCGTATCTGTCAGTTTTTCCAGCAGCGATATACCAACCCTTGCCCTCCAAAACTTTTTCATCATTGTCATATTGCGGTAGAGGATTTAGTCCAGAAAGAACCGGGCGGACATCCCAAAAAGATGTTGTTCTAATAACAGCCTCAATAAACTTACTACTGTCTTCTCTTTTAACCGGAACAACAATAGTAGTTCCGTCCGCCTCGGTAGTAGCTGACTCGCTATTTAGCAAGACCTTTCCGACACGAGTCTCATCAATGACAGCATTATAAACACGCTTGACCCCATCGATAACCGTGATTATACTAAATGTATCAGAATATGAAAATGGAGTCTTACAACCTAGACCGAAACCACCAGTTTGGATATTGTCGTTTCTTTTAGTGGAGGCGGCATATTTACAAAATACGTGTTCCATTCTATCAGGAGAAATACCGGGACCATAATCCCTAAACTTAATATAAGGGGATAGTGGATTGGGCAGAGCTATTTCAACCGGAACCAGAGCAAGCTTAGGGTCGTTTTTAACCTGCGCAATTTCCCTGTGTGCGTCTCTGGAATTACAAGAAATCTCTCTTACGATTGCGGTGATCGGATCCTTGTAAATCTTTGTTCGTAGAATCTCAAAGATAAGCCCCGGATCATGAACACCGAATACGTATTCTTGTAATACTTCGGAACACTCACAACTAATATCACTGTCGGGCAATAGCATTATTCTAAACCTTTCAAATTATTTAGATTCCATATCAACCATACTGGACAAGCGCTCAGATATTTCTTCCTCATCCTGTGATAGAATTTGATTAATTGGATTAATTTCTTCTACCACAGCTTGTCGAATATCCGTTAAATCAAGCTTTCCATCTTGAATTACTTTTTGCCTATATTGGTTGATCGCAGATAACGCCGCATTAATTGCCTTATGATCTTCTGTCCCGGCGAGCACTTTAACATTATTTATATTATCTGTGCACTCTACGATCAACCAATATTTCTTGGGCTTTTCCATTTATTGTAATACGATCCTTGGCATTGAGGTGTTGGCTTCAATAAGAGCCTTGGTGGCATTTTCTAAAGCCGAAGCCTTCTTTGTTTCAGACATTGCAAAAGCAAGCTTATCTATTGTTAGAAGAACACTTTTAATTGTATCTTTTGGTGATACTGTTTCTAAATCAAGGAGATAAACGGCAGCCTCCTTAGCTTTTAGAATGGCAACATACAATGTATCATTTTGTTGGTCGATATTTTCAATTGAAGAAATCCTTTCAATATTTTCTTTAACACGATCCAAGCTTTCTTTGATTGTATCCATTCTTTGTTTATCATTCATATTTATTATTCTCCCTGAGCTAGATATACTTTTTATATAGTTTTTCAATGGTTAATATCTTTATGAACCTATCAACAGATAGATCTTCCATGAAAATATATCCCACAAAATCACAAACCGTTTCTTTCTCAATTTGAGATTTTGAAATATTTGACCCCTTTACCCCGTCAACTTTTAGAAGTTTAACTCTTCTGTTAACCTCGTCTTTTAAAGCCATAGCAAGCGGGGCCAATACCTTTGGAATTTTGAATTGATTCTTTTCCATAATTATCCTTTAATTTGCCTGTAGTAATTGTCCATTAGCGGCAGCAAGACCAAGATTAATAGCACGATCACTTAGAGCCGTTCCAATGCCAAGAACCATATTGTCTAGTCTTGCATCAGAATTTCTGCCGCGAATATGTGTAATAAACTCAGTCACGGCATTAAAAGCCGCCCACCAAGTTCCCCTTACTCCTGGTAGATTTTGCCCCAAACCTTCCTCAAATAGACGCATCATTGTCGGCAGAGGTCTCTTTCCATCTTCCTTTAGCTCATCTTGTGCCTGTAGCTCTTCTTCCTGAACGTCTTCCTTTAGAACCTTTTGGAAGTAAAGTATAAGCTCATTATCATCTTTAACATTAGTGCTGGCAAGAGTCTTAAACTTGTCAACCGAGGAATCAAAGATTGACTGAAGGTCTGCAATCTCATCACGAATCTTATCGGCCTTTGCCTTGACTAGTGCATTGTGCTTTGCCTTATATCTCTTGGTTAATCCAGATTTAAGGGCTACCGTCAATGTATTATTACAAACAACTCGCACGTTAGTTGGCATGGCTTTAAATGACAGCCGCCCATCATGCCCATTAACTACTAGAATATGTTGGCAAATCTCATCACCAGGAACAACTTCTTTTGGATCCTGTGTAAGCTTTCCAAGAATCCAGAAGCGAGAACCATTAAAGATTGCGCCACCCGTTTCAATAGAAATCACGCCAGCATCAACCCATGGAGCAAACCAATTGACAACATCACTATCTTGTATGATACTATACTTTGGACCAACTAACCCAAGACGCTGACCAATAGCAACCCCATTTTCGTCAACCATCGGATCTCCTTGAAGATCACAATGAGGTCGCCATGTTTCTCTCATCTCGGGAATCAATACCTGATTACAGTCAAATACTGGGCGCATAACCACATCAACATATGCCTCTAGATCATGGAGGACATCTGGTAAGGTAGGATCAATTGTCCACGCCTTACACTTGGTCTGGTCATCGTGCCAAGGTCTATCTACATCAGAACGCTTTCGATAAGCCATTCGATATTCGCCGGTCGCATAAGACTTAACTAATTCATGTGCCATTTTCTTAATCTCCTAATTAATAAATACAAATAAGAATATTGAATAATTTTAAACGGTTAAGGCATTCCATCTTTCTCTGGAAGATTCAAACCATCCCGCTCAAGCTTAATCATCTTCATTTCAAGATCATACATCCACTTATACATATATGCTAACGCTCCACCGATAATCACACCCTTAGCAACTGGCTTGGCATATTTAACAATCTTGCCCTTATGCTTTAGGATTAGTTTTCCATACTTGATTAGTTTTAATATTAATGCTGGGCTCATATACCCTCGAATTCTAATGTGGCAGAACGACCAGCAGTCTTCTTCATTGGCAATTCAAACTGACCCATGGCGTCTACCAAAATACCTTTCATTACAGCCCGGTCATGTCCCGCAGCCGCCAATAGGTTTAGAGCCATCTCAAAGTTTAATGCCTTGTCTAGAAGCTTGGTGCATGCCTTATCATCAACCGCTTCTTTGCCATCCCAGCCCTTGCGGAAGATTACTCGCCCCCATTTTGTTGCGAATGGGCTTTCGGAACCGTCCCATAAGGCGATTATTATCTTCTTTAATTCATCTTTCTCTAGCGTCTTGTCCTTAATAAGACCGGACACCCTAGCAAAATCCTTTATGTGTTGAACCAATTCCTCCTCAAGATTCTCACAATCAGAAAGGTCTAGCCCCTCTAATTCTGAACCCTCGGGAACATCAAACACACACTCACCTTCAAGCAATTCTTTCTTAACCATTATTAAATCTCCTTATCTCTAACCAACCAAATTGTAAAATATATCGTTGCCAATACAAATAGAATTAAACTAAGAATTTCAAACACTTAAGCCTCACCTTTTTGTTTTTAGTTTGTTTTGTATAATATCTTTGGTAAGCCAATGTTCACCGCAAACATGTCCCGCTCTTACCGCTTTTAGCGCTGACTTATCAAACAAATCATTATTAAATCTTCCCGCCAACTTAACCACAACGCCCTCCTTTTCTTTGCCATAAGCAGAGGGATTGGCGGATAATAATTCTACCTTTTCCTGCAATTCTTTTTCATTACTTACTACCCATCGCTCTAGTAAAGGCACCGTGCAAGTTCCGATTTGTTCGGCCCAATATTCCACATCATCCCAAGACAGCCACGTCATTTGATTAATTTCCCGCACGCCGAATATAAGAAGATAGTTGGGTAACGAATCATAAAAGATTGTATGTTGAGCATAGCACCACTCGCCAAATATTTGATATGAGTCGGGAATAATAAATTTAATGCCGGCGTGAATTGCCTTAAGCATATCGAAGGACTCATGTGTGGGCGAACCCGAATGAGATCTAGCAAAGCACTTTTCTCTTTCTAGACATACATTAGAGCCATCCATCTTTTCGGTAATCACAACCTCTTTACCAAGAATGCCATTAATATCTTTGGCAATCTTATCATCATTAGTTGCACCGAGCGAAAAGGCAAAGTGATACGTTCGGGGGCATTTCACCTCCGCAATCTTGGGGTCTTCTTTGGTCATTTCGCCCTTTCAAACAGCTCTAACATATTTTGGGGGAGCCGTTGTTATTGCAGGATAATCGCCCCAAATTATAACGGCAGAATGATAATTTCTTTTATCGTTATATGTAGAATAACACTTGTCGTGCCATCTCGCGTCAAACTCTTTTATTGGCATCCAAATATAAGATTCCTTATATAAAGGATCCATTAAAAATATTCTCTTGCTGTTCATCCCCACCACAACAACCGCATGACTTCGATTCCAAATTTTGTTCCAATCTTTGGGTGGTTTCCTAGAAGGAGTCTGCACAAAAGCCATTACGGTTGTCCCCATTTCTACATACTTTTTCAGATCGTCAAGGCTTATGGCTTCTTCATATTTATGACGAAGCTTAAGCTTTTTAATAGCATTTAATATTTTAATGGTGGTTGTGCCGTTTTCTATTTTTCTTCCCAAAATTTTACTGAAATCACGCTCAAAATAAAAGTTCTTATTTAAGCCTTTCCAATAATAATATATAGCAGACAAGGAAGCGGCAACACAGGCACAATAATCTGACTGGTGTGCCAAAGGAACTGGCAGTCTAATGTTTTTCATAGGGCTGGCTTTCTAATTAAATATAACGAAATGGCGAGTCTGGATTGGTGCAGATATAGTCTGTTTGTAAATCCTTGAAAAAGAATTTGATCAAACGTTTCTTATTTTCTAATTCTTCTAAATCTTCCTTCGTGGGCTCTTTGATAATTGGTGGGAGTATACCGGAGCTATTCTCAATTACAACCTTGCCAGTCCCATCTCTAATCTTTTTTATTTCGGATGATGAGACCCACATGATAGTTTTTCCAATACTATCCTTGGTGAAGTCATATTCATTAACATTGGTATAAATCGTATATTGTGATTTTGTTAGCTCGGTTCCGCGAATATTTGGAAATCCAGAAATATTTATGGCTACGTTCATATATGAAACGGAATTATCCAACCCGATAACCTCTGCTTGTAGAGTTTTTCCCTCATGATTAAATTCGATCCAGTCGCCCAAGTGTATAACCATCCGGTATCCTTATAGGCAAAGTGATGTCTCTAAAAGGATACCGAATAATTACCAACGCTCCACAACATTACCCTCACATAATTCTACCTTTTCCCAGAACCCTTCAGGAGCCATAATTCCCATTGATTCCAATTGCTTAACTAATGGTTCAGCCGTTCGTAATTGATCGAAATTAAAATTGGAAAGCTCGTCCCAAATAGGAAAATCCTCATCATCACCGAATACTGTCATGAAAAAATATTGTAATGGATTGTCCCAGCCAGCCGTAATCTGAACCGGCTTATCATTATATATTGCATCGAAAGATATTCTGCTCATAATTATTCTCCAATTATTTTATTAAGTCGGCCAAGAAAAATTCATACAATCATCATCAGGAATACCATTTTCATTGGGCTTATTTCGCGCAGTCGCCGTTAACTTATTTCGCGTTTCCCACAACGCCCTAACAAATCGTCGGGGTAATTTGTGCTCTAGACGATCATCGCACTCAATCTTTAGGCACACATCATGTAGCAGATCGTTGATATGAAATCCATCACCATCAGCCGTAAAAATCTTGGGCTCCGTTGCCATCATTCCAGCAGCCCAAATACGAGCAGTCTTTTTATCAAACCTCTCCTTTGGGTTATACACCGAAAAATTATAAATCACCTGATCGCAACCTTCATCAGACTTATCTCTAACGTAGGCAATACAACCGACCGGAAACTTCTGCTCATTACGGACATACAGAAAACGCACTTTTTTCATATTAATCTCCTTTTAGAAAAATACTTTTGTTTACTATTCTACCACCAATTAATCAGTGGCGAAACTTTATTCATCATTGGGGAAAATTCTTACAACCGCAAAAGCCTGAACGACTTTAATTGTAGAATCTCCCGGGTCATCTTCCAACATAAGAACCTTTTCTAAATCATTATCTGGAATTTCGAATTGAACAAATACATATTGTCGGCTTTGATAGTCTCCTAGGTTGGAGAAATTATCAAAAGCTTCTTGTATTGTTTTAGTAGGCGGCAAAGAACCGGAACACATATTGTTCACATAGCATTTCTTTTCATCAAAGAACTCCGCCATACAAAACGCCCAATATAAGTTATTTTCCATTTGATCTTCTCGCCGTAAACATAGGAATATTCAAATCCAATAATTGTTTCAACTTGCCTTTTGATGGCAAGCAGTTATAATAATCTTCATAATATTCGGTAAATGAATCGTATAAGTCATCCTTATAGGCATCGTAAAACAAAATGCCTGCTGGGACAGACTCATTAAAATCATACATCTCTTTGTATATTTTAATTATCGTATCGCCCGAATCTATAAAGTCGTCAATAATAAGATATTTTGTTATGTCTTCCTCGCCCTCAACCCTACAGCCCGAGTGATTCTTATTGCTTTTTCTTACAACAGCGAATGGCATTTTAAGAGCTAAAGCAAGAGGGGCTAATGCCAATAGTCCGCTTACACCAGTAGCAACCAGTCCATTAAACTTAATCTTCTTTTTAATGAAGATTGCTTTTTTCGTTAGGCGACCTATGACTTTTGCTAGATTTTTATTATCTAAAACAGAGCCTAGATAAATAGAGTCTATCATGATAATCCCTCTAATTATTCAAAATCGTCATCAATAAAGATTTTAATTTCTTGATCTACATATCCGTCGGTTTCAAATTCTTCAATAGACTTACGCCAAGAATTCTTATAATCCTTGGCTCGCCGATCGTTCTTATGGCGCATCTTCCCGGCTCGCTTAAGAATTGCTTTCAGAGTTGTCAGCGATCGGGCTATCGGTTTCTTCGATAGCCGGCTCTTCTGTTTCTGCTTCTTCATTATAATCGCCCCATTCAACATTTCGCCACTTAGGTTTTATTGTAAAAGTTTTGAATAATTCTAATAAGCAACTTTCACACAAAGAAAAATCACACTCGTCTCCATCGCCAATTTTAGATCCATATCCACCAGAAATATGTGCCTCTAATAAACCATCATAAGACCAAGGACAACCGGGCGATGTTGAACAGGTTTTGCCACACTTATTACAGAGAATATCATCAACAATCTCTTCTTCAATTTCTCGCTTAACTTTTTTGGTTATCCTCATAAATTGCCCTTGAATTCTTCCTTAGCTTCTTCTTCAATAATCTTGCAATCAGCATCACTCATCTTAGCCCAAATGTCGTCCAACACACAAAGAGTGCTAAGTATTTCTCCGTGCTCAGGATTATCAGCATATGTTTCGTTTAAGCAATTCAACCATTTAATTGCTATTCGATATTGCTCAATTGGCGGAAGAGACTTATCGATATTAGGTTTATTAATCATTTACATCCACCACCGGAGCCCATGACTTTGGGTGCTCTAATGCATACTTAGGTGAAATGACTCCATAGTTGGAAAAATAATAACCCGCCGGAACGAAGATATCATTCAGGGTAATGCTATGCATAAGGAAGCTAAACGTATGTCCCTTTGCCCAGCCATCCCATTCGCTTCCAACCCACTTAAACTTATCTGGCAGTTCATTGTTTTCTAGCACTACTGTCTTTGTCTTCTTCATGTTAATCTCCTTTTATTGGGAAAAGATAATTGAGTTTATAAATTTATCGCGATTTGCTTTTTCAGCTGCACAGAATTCTTCAATCTGTTTTGACTTTTCCATAATAACTTTTAATTGAGCCGTGTTTATGTGTTGTTTAAAATTCATTTGGCATGGGTAGTTCAAAGAAATATATCCTAGAGGGCAATCATCTTCTTCCTGTTCTTCACGATCTTCTAGCCACACTTCAATCTTGTCTCCACATGCACCTATTTCAAAACCCAAACCAGCATTATCAACCTTAACATTCTTTTTAGTTGCCATGATAATTATTCTCCTAGCTTGCCCAAACAATAATGCCCCATTTAATATGAACTTCTTTATAATTCTTTTCTAGAATTTTTAATTGCTTTTTACATTTGGTCTTCAATATATTTATTTCTTCATCCATATCTATATTTGAAAAGTCGACTACACCCTCACAACAATCACGCAAATCCCATGACACACTATCATCAGTGTCCCTATCAAGAATAGATGTTTGGTTTAGTATGATGAAATGGGTATCATCTCCTTGTGGATAAAAATCTGTTATGAAACAAAATACTTGCATTAGTGGAGAGTCGCCAATTAATTCATAAACATCCGGGGTAATAGTTTGTTCTTCTAAAATTGGATCTAATTCTTTTCCACAATTAGGACAATATTTTCCAGTTAATTTTTTATATTTATTAATACAATCAATACTTGTGCATATCCCAGAACCTGAGCTAAATTGCTCCTTTTTTAATTCGAATTTAGCCTCAATATAGGGACCAATATAAAGTGTTTGTTCCATTACTATAATATCCTAATCTTCTACAGGAGACAGTTTAAATTTCATGTCCCCAATCTTAATGGTTTTGCCCAGAAAAGATGCATCAAGTTCCTTTGTGTCTTGCTCTGCCAGAATATCATTAACCGCCTTAGTTAATTCATCAATGGCTTTTGGTAGAGACCATCCTTCAGCATAAGCATCTTCTAAATCAGAAAACCCAAGACCATGACTAAATAGTTTTCCCTGATCAAAGAAACCAACGTGCCAATCTTTATTCATATCATCTTCGCAGCAATCGGTTCCTTGCCAGATAAGAATAACCGCACCTTCGGAATTTTCAATCTTAGATGCTTGTTCTTCTAGAAGAGTTAGTTTTTCTGAAATCTTCATATGGTAATATCCTCTGTCAATTTAGCCGCAGGGAATTCTAGAGTAGTCTCTACGGGTTCGACATCACCAAATTTAATGAAACCCTGCAATGGTTTAGACTCAACCTTGCTTGTAGCCAGACTGCCAATATCATTTATAACTTCGGCAACCTCCGGAAGAGAAACTTCCTCATCATTAGAATCAGTATCTTCCTTTGCACCACGCTTTTGAGCCTTGACGAAATCTTTTAAATCTTCCAATGATTTAATCGACTCAATTAAACGACTAATCTCCAACCAATCTTCTGCTGGCAAACTGGATTGATATGGCACAACTTTCATATCAAAATCTTTACGAGCCTTATAATTCTTCTCAAGAGCCTCGTTATACAGGGCATTAACCTGATCCCAGTATGATTGTTGACGTTTCGAAATATCCGCAATTAGCTTTATCTTATTCATAATTTTGAATGCGGGGCCAATTATAAAACCGATCCCCGCGTATCCTCCAATCAATTGTTATTGTTAATTGACCTCAGGGTCCTCTTCTTTATCACAGTGGCCGCAATCACATACACACTCTTCTGGATGTTCCTGCAAAAACTTATCTACAATTTCGTCTACACACTCATCAAGATAATCATTGGCGCCATCACCAAGTAAAGTCATAAGACACAACATAACATCCCCTTTATCATCAGGATGAATTGCTCCTTGTTTTACCACGATATCAAATAGAGCAGACGCCATCTCATGAAACCCATCAAACGTTGCCACTTTTTCTTCAACCGTCCATTCGCTTGCCGCCTTCTTGGTATATTGCTTATCCATATTATTCTATCCTTTCTTGTTATTATCTAACCAATGAAATCCACCAGCCTTATATCTTTCTAATACCGAACCATCAGGAAAATGAAACTGATATATAGCATATGAACATAGATATTTATTGTTAAAGTTATAAGCCGGGTCGTGGTCATATTCCAATTCGGGTCTTTGTGGAACCCTATATTTCATAGCAATTTGTATGCCCGGTCTATTGCCAATACAGTAAGAATATTTTACCCAACCATTACCCTCAACAATACCTTTCATTCCATTCCTGGGGCTAAGCCATGCACCCTCATTTTTAGTAAATACATTCATTAAAAACTTACCAAGATAATCTACCTGATCATCTTTTAAATCATCTGTATCAATCTCAAGAATCATTTTGCTTCTCCTAGAACTTGGATATCATTCTCCTGGCAAAAGATTGTTTCAGTATCATACCAAGCATTTCTAAGATAATGCATTTGAATTTCTATTGCGCTCTCAGTATGATGCCATAGCTTAGTTGTATATCCGGCCGTAATATATCCTGGTGGAACCCAAAGTATTGGTCCAACCCTAGATGCTGCCATTGGAACCCACGCCATTGCCTTTAGGAATTCAAACTCGGCATTACGAAATCTTTCAAATGCTCCACCGTGTCTTTTCAGATCTTTAACCTGTTCTAGCTCTTCTAGCTCTTCTAGCTGATCTAATTCTTCTTTTGGTAAAGAATCAAGTATATGAGTTTCTTCTATGGCATATTCCATAGATACATCAAACTGATCTCGTGTAAGATAATCTGAGTCCAAATCAAAAGCTTCAATAATATCATATCCACATTCATCATGTGATTCATTAAAATTACTGTGCGTCCATGCTATACTGTTATCTGTTCTACGATGCGGAACCCACTTATGATTAACCAAAAGTATCATCATGGTTTTTAATACATTAACAAGCTTGCGACGTTTTGGTTCCATATTTTTGTATCTTTGTATATGTATTGCCCGACGTTCATCTTTGTTAAGTTTATTATTTTTACCCATGTTAATCTCCTATTACGAAAATATTCCAATAGCAATCGCGTTAATGATTACGTGCATTAGATTATCTACAATAATCATTAGCCATACCGATATCCATAAAGGTCTGGACGGATCATAACCGGTAAAGCTACACTCTTTCCATGGCTTTGGTCTAATCGGCGCAATCCAATTTCTAGCCCACGCGACATATCTAGCAAGCTTATAACGATCAATCAGTGCATGAGTAATACAGATAATCAATAGTGCCAATGGATTAGTTGTCAGCAATATGAATGGAGCTGTATACAGAATCGCATGGGTTAAAGCTACTAGAAATTTCTTATATTTATTTTCCGCCGCCCAATCAGATTGAAGAATAAAATCTCCAATAAAGTGAGCGATAACTTGATTACCCAGTGTCGAAGCAAACATATTAACCTTCTAATTCAATAGAGTCTTATCGTCTTTAACATTAGCACCAAATAGGTTTTCTAAATCCTTTTCTGCCTGATACTTTTTCTTTGCAGCCTCTATTTCTGCCTTAACCTTTTCAACTCTGCTAGGAAAATTCTCAGCATATACAATCTTTTCAATTACAGAAATAGGATCAGATAGTTCCTTGCCATGATCGGAAACGCTAAACTCAGTGCTCGATATTGAAAAATACCAATCATTATTTTCTAAGTATAGAGTCATTACGCCGCTTTGTCCCGTAATTTCGTCGAACTTTTTCTGCAACTTGGCAAACCTATCCGCTAAATCCTTGAATTCCATGGGCCTTCTCCTTCTGCTACAATCAAAATTAGTGAATCGTGGGACCTTCATCCTCGTTAATAATATCTACGACCTT
>Ga0209777_10006633_pt1 | contig 12998 bp, 9 predicted proteins | sample FrelakmetHBP12HB_FD_187147 | JGI IMG/M metagenome (GOLD analysis project Ga0209777, IMG submission 187147) | Freshwater lake sediment microbial communities from the University of Notre Dame, USA, for methane emissions studies -HBP12 HB (SPAdes)... | ecosystem: Environmental > Aquatic >...
ATCCTCACGTCCATCTGGGTCTGTTTCTTGACGTCTTCGATGGCGAAGACGTTGCCCGGCTCGGGCGTGGCCACGATCAGGGTCCGGCCTTCGATCCTGATCGGAACGATGGCGCATCGCTTGATGACGTCGATGGGCAGTTTCTCAAAGGCCTGTCGATCCACGTCTCCGGCGCCCACTCGCTGGAACTCCAGGCCGTACAGGCTGGCCCTGGCCATCTGCACGTCCTGGGGCTCGACGGCCTTCTCCTTCAGCAGCCACGCGGCCGTGTCGCAGAGCGGCTCGACCGTCTGTTGGTGGCGAAGCCGGCCGTAGACCTGCTCGGAGAGCTTCCCGGCCTCCAACAGCACGTCCGCGACGTCCCGGACGCGGGAGGGCGCCGCCGGCTCCAAATCGGGCGTGTACAGGTCGCTGAGACCCCGGACGTCGAGGTCCTCGCACCCGACGACGGGCCCCAGGCCCTCGCCCGCAGGCTGTCCTGCGGCCGGCCCTTTATCTTTTTGGAATAGGAAAGGCAGTTTCATTCTGACAGTTTCAACACGATCTTCATGTCCGGCATGGGAGGTTCACTCCACTTTAGGTGGACCCACGCCTCCCCAATCTGCATCACCTCGAAGCCCTTGATCCGGTCTCCCACGCGGACGAGGGTGTCATCGATCAGGCAACGGCTCTCTGGGCCGGATTGCAGGACGCTCTGCAGCTTGAGTTCCATGGCCATGCGTCTGACCTGCTGTTGATGCTGCTGCAGGGCCTGTTCCGCTTCGCGTCGCTTGGCCTCCTCGGCGGCCAGGCGTTTGGTCTCCTCTGCCTGCCGTTGCCGGGCCTCTTCCCGGGTTTTTGTGTCCTCGGCCTCGCGTCGTTTGGCCTCCTCCGTGGCCAGTTGAGCCGCCGCCTGATCGGCCGTCGCGGCCGGCGCCGGGGTTGCAATCGGTGCCGTCGCGGCCTGCACCTGCACCTCCACCCGCGTCAGCGGGACCGCCGCTGGCGTCTCCATGGGTGAGGCCGTGCTTGATGCCGCCTGTCTCTGGGCGGCCGTCTCCTGCTCGAACGGGTTCTTTGCCAGCTCGTCCACGGCTACCTGTACCACGGCCGAGAACTCGTGGAACTTCTGCATGATCTGGTCCATGCGGCTGGTCATCTCGGCGCTGACGCCCGTCAGTTGACCGATGGCCGCCTCGATCTGCGACTCCTCGTTCTTGGCGGGAGCTGCGGCCGCGGCCTTGGGCTGGCACTTCTTGACCATCACCCCCAACGCAGCCAGCCCGACGGCGAACATGATGATCACCGCCAGGGTGCTCTGCCGGGTCCTCTGGGTCTTGCCCGCCACGGTCAGGTAGTCGGGCAGGCCGGCCTGAGGGCTCGGCTCTGCCTGAGCCTGTGCCTTGGCTTGGCTCCCTTCTTGTTGATCCCGCATGAATGAGAGCATGGTTCACTCCAGTCTAGTCTGCTCCGGGCCATCCGCTCACGAAGGCGGCCGGCTCATGGAAGGCCGGTCCCTAGGTCGTCTTGTTCTGCAAGAAGATGCTGACCACAAAGTCCGCGGCGATTTGACCCTCGCTGTCCTTCATCTTGGATAGGTCCAGCTTGCGGATCTTCATGATTCGGGGCAGCTTCTCCAGTTCCAGAAGAAACGAGTAAAACGCCGTGAAGTTGCCCTCCAGCTCCAGGCGTAGCGGCTGCTCGACGTATCCGCTGGTCTCCTTAAGCTTCTGTGGCTCGACGAGCTTGCTCTTGAGGCCCTGCTTCTGGGTAATGTCCGTGATGTGGCGCAGGACCCCAGCGATCTCGCTGGTCGGGGGCAACTTGCCCTCGAAGAATGAGATGGCTTCATCCACCTGGGCCATCTGCTTGGACAGGTCCTGGGCCCTGGCCGTGGCCTTCTCAAAGTCCGAGAGCCTGGAAAGCTTGGCCTCCACCCTCTGCTTGGCGGCGGCCAGGTGCTTGTTGGCGGGCTGGATCATGAAGTGATACCCGACGACCGCCAATCCGACCAACAGGGCGAAGAAGATGGCCTTTCTGGTTGTGCTCGACATAGCTCTACCCTAACCCGGACCGGCCGGGACCAAACGGAGACTCCTTGTACTCTTTGTGCAACATCTCATGCACAACTGCCTGATCACCGCGGGCCGGCGCCTGCTAGAAGTTGTGGACCGACTTCTCGGCCCTGGCCCTGATTCTCTTGACGTCGTCCTCCGTCAAGCGGATGCTCTTACGCAACGTGGCCTTCAACTTGAACTCCCGTAGAACCATGGCATCGGGCGTCTTGTGCTCCTTGGATTCGACCAGGGCCACGCCATCAAACAGCGAAGATCCACTCAGCCGCTCTATGTACTCCGCCACCTGAGAATCGGTGGGCGCAATCCCGCCAATGTCAACCTCGGTCTCCAGATCCCTTTCGGAGGAAGCGGCGGCGGCGTCCGAGGAGTCTTTGCCACCCTTGCCATTGCCGCTGGCCTTCTTGGCCGCCTGATAATTGCTCGTTTGATCCGATTTTCCGCTGGGTTCTTTCTGATTGAATTTTACTTGCATCAGAGAGGTCCCGGACGGCAGCTCGTTGGTCAGCGACGCCAGCACGATGCTCCGTGGCACCGGCTCCAGCAACTCCGCGGTCATCAGCGCAGTCTTCATCATTTCCTTGCGTTTGGTCTGGAGCTGCTCAAACTGCTTGATGGCCTCCTGCATATGCGACATCTTGGCATTGACCAGGCCCTCCTGAGTGGCACAGGCCTTCTGCCGCATCTTGATGATGCCAAACGCGCCCATCAAGCCGATCATCACGATCAGCAACAGGACGACGCAGAAGAGGTTGGCGCGACGCGACTCATTGTTCTGGATATAGTCGTCCGGGACGAAATTGATGTTTGCCATAGGATCCACCTTCCTCTATGACCGGGACACTTCCCTTCCCTTCGGCCCCTACGACAGGCTCAGGCCAAAGGCCGTGGCCCAACTGACGGGACACGCCCGTCGATCCGGGCCCCGCCCATTGGGCGGGCACCCGACCGGATCGGCCCCCTCCACCGCGGCTATGCAGTCGCCGATCTGGGCCTGGACCTCCAATTGCTTGGCGAGCGTGGCATACACCGCCGTCTGGACCGACGGACCCGACAAGAAGATCACCCGCGTCAGCGGGGCGTTTCGATACATCGACGCGAAGTCACGACGGCACGCCGTGACCTCCAAGACGAGCCCGTTGAATGCCTTTTCGTCGGCCAGACGCCGGGCCCCGACAGGAATGGATCGGGCAAACAGCAGATGCGTGTGGCGGCAGATCACCACCTGCGTGCAGGAGGTCTCGACGTTGACCAGCATGACCACGGCCTGCAGATCATTCTGACGCCGGCCGAAGAACCGGGCATAGCAGGTCGCCAGGGCCTCGGGCCATGCACCCATGGACTTGAGGGTCAGGCCGGCCGTCTCGTAGATCGCCAGTTGCCGATCGATCAGATCCCGTTCGGCCACCATCACCAGGGCATTGTCCTGGTCCGTCGGAATATATCGGATCAAGGCGTTCTCCCTGGAGTACCGCAAGGACATCTGTTGCTTGGCCTTGGCAAAGAGGGCGTCCTCCAGTCTGCCCTCCGCGGCCTTGGGCATCTTGAACGTGTCAATGGACACGTCCGCGGGCAGCATTGCAGCGGCCACGGCCCTACCGCGAAAACCGGCCTCCGCGACCATCTCGTGGACGGCGTCGGCCGCCCACCGCTGCCACATGGCGGTGCCTGGGTCGACGTCCGCCGGGCAATCCCGCCAGCATCCGGCCACCAGGCCCAGTTTCTGACCGTTGTGGACCAGTTGCGCCAGCCGCAGGCCGTCGCCGCTCAAATCCACCCCTATCGCGTATACTTGGCTCTTTCCAAACCCGAACATCTCAACCTGCCGCATCGCTCAAAGCAGAACCGATGCCCCACCCTTGCCTCCGCGGTACCGCAGAAACGCCTCCCCTTCCCGGCCACGTCACTCGTGCGTGGTCTATCGGGCATCCACGACACCTTGGTCATGCTAACCATAATATATGAATGGAGCCGTCAGCCGCCAAATGCAGGCCCATCCTCCCTCACCGATCCCGGCGCAGGGGTTCCTATTATTGACCCCTGGGCCGTGCCGGCCGCGGCCCTGGCCGTTACCAGAGGTGCCCTTCTGAAGGCGGGTGGCCTGACGGACCGATTAGGTGTCCATCAGGCGGTCACACGACGGCAATGTCTTGACTTGCGGCACACGGATGGCTATGATCCTGATCCGCGTCAGTCGGCGGTGGCAGGGATGAAAGGGGTGCTGACCGGGGCGCGAATTTTTTTTAGAAATCTTCAAGAATTTGCTTTGAACTGTCTAAGGAAGGAAGTAGTATTTTAGGTCTCCGCTGGCGGTGACCAGTTGGAGGTAGCTCTTTAAGAAGTCCAGAGGCAACCGACATTCGAGGCCAATTGAGGCTATTGGGTGCTGATCGCTAGCCCTTGAGGCTGAGGGTGGTCGACGGGCTCGTAGCTCAGTTGGTTAGAGCGCACGCCTGATAAGCGTGAGGTCGGAAGTTCGAATCTTCCCGGGCCCATTTGGAATTTGAGATTTCAAATCTGAGATCTCAAATGCTGGGGTGGCGCCGGGGACGTAGCTCAGTTGGGAGAGCGCCAGCTTTGCAAGCTGGATGTCGTGGGTTCGAATCCCATCGTCTCCAATGCTGTTCTTTGACAAGTTCATATGCAGATGCGAGGCATGCGTTGCGTCGTTTGACGTAACGTATCTACAACGAAAGCGTTCTTAGGAAGGCGTCCACTCAATCAAAGATTGATGTGGTCAAGTTACTAAGGGTGCATGGGGGATGTCTAGGCGTCGAGAGGCGATGAAGGACGTGGCAGGCTGCGATAAGCCCGGGGCAGGTGCGAGCTACCGTTAATCCCGGGATGTCCGAATGGGGAAACCCGGCGGGAAGGGGCAACCTTCTCCCGTCATCCACGGATGAATGCATAGTCCGCGGAAGCGAACGCAGGGAACTGAAACATCTAAGTACCTGCAGGAACGAAAATCAACCGAGACTCCGTAAGTAGCGGCGAGCGAAAGCGGATCAGCCCAAACCAGGGGGCTTGCTCCCTGGGGTTGTGGGCGCTAACATCAGCAAGGGGATGATCAGCAGAACGGTCTGGAAAGTCCGACCATAGGGGGTGAAAGTCCCGTATGCGAAAATCAGAACCTTGTGTTGGCGTACCAGAGTAGCACGGAGCTCGTGGAACTCTGTGTGAAGCTGGGGGGTCCACCCTCCAAGGCTAAGTACTCCTCGACGACCGATAGTGAACCAGTAAGGCGACTGAACGATGAAAAGTACCCCTATTAGGGGAGTTAAAAGTACCTGAAACCATGCACTTACCAAGCTGTAGGAGCCCTATGACCCTTCGGGGTAAAGGGTGACTGCGTGCCTTTCGCATAATGAACCGGCGAGTTACCCTTTGTGGCAAGGTTAAGCACTTCAGGTGCGAAGCCGTAGCGAAAGCGAGTCTGAATAGGGCGTCAGAGTCGCAGGGGGTAGACGCGAAACCACGTGATCTACCCATGGCCTGGTTGAAGGGGATGTAAGAGTCCCTGGAGGACCGAACCCGTTAACGTTGAAAAGTTATGGGATGAGCTGTGGGGAGGAGTGAAAGTCTAATCAAACGTGGAGATAGCTCGTTCTCTCCGAAATAGCTTTAGGGCTAGCCTTGAGACACTACTTTACGGGGGTAGAGATACTGAATGGGGATAGGGGGCCACCAGCCTGCCTACCCCAACCAAACTCCGAATACCGTAAAGACTATCTCGGGAGTCAGTCTACGGGCGATAACGTTCGTGGTCGAGAGGGCAAGAACCCGGACCGCCAGCTAAGGTCCCTCAGTTTCGCTAAGTTCTAAAGGAAGTCGAATTGCGATGACAGCCAGGATGTTGGCTTAGAAGCAGCCACCATTTAAAAAGTGCGTAATAGCTTACTGGTCGAGCAGTTTGGTGCCGATGATGATCGGGAATAAGCGAAACGCCGAAGCTGCGGATGGGCGTCGGATGCGTCCGACGTCCGTGGTAGGAGAGCGTAGTAGTCAGCGTCGAAGCCGTACGGAAACGAGCGGTGGAGCGGCTACTAGTGATTATGCCGGTATGAGTAACGATAAACCAGGTGAGAATCCTGGTCGCCGAAAGCCTAAGGTTTCCTGGGGAAGGTAAATCCGCCCAGGGTTAGTCGGCCCCTTAGTCGAGGCTGAAAGGCGTAGACGATGGACAGCAGGTTAATATTCCTGCACCATGTTGCCGGACGAGGACAGTGACGCACTCTGTAAGGTCATCCAGCGACTAGTAGTGCTGGTACCGCAAGGTCGAGGTCGATTTACGTTACCGAAGTGACCGGCGAGGGTGCCGAGAAATAGCTGTCGTAGGACGATGGTAGCATGACCGTACTAAAACTGACACAGGTAGGCGAGGAGAATATCCTAAGGCGCTCGAGAGAACGGTCTTTAAGGAACTAGGCAATATGACCCCGTAAGTTCGCGATAAGGGGTCCCTACAGGCGTATTTAGCAATAAGTGCGTGCTGAGGGCGCAGAGAATTGGCTCTGGCGACTGTTTATCAAAAACACAGTTCTGTGCTAACACGTAAAGTGGATGTATACAGAATGACGCGTGCTCGGTGCCGGAAGGTTAAGGTGAGGGGTCAGCCGCAAGGTGAAGCTCTAAACTGAAGCCCCGGTAAACGGCGGCCGTAACTATGACGGTCCTAAGGTAGCGAAGTTCCTTGTCGGGTAAGTTCCGACGTGCATGAACCGCGTAACGACTGGAGCTCTGTCTCAAAGACCGACTCGGTGAAATTGTAGATGCGGTGAAGATACCGCATACCCGCGGCAAGACGGAAAGACCCCATGAACCTTTACTGTATCCTGGTATTGATGCCTGGCCTATCATGCGTAGGATAGGTGGGAGGCTTTGAAGTCCCGGTTCCGGCCGGGGCAGAGCCAACCTTGAAATACCACCCTTGCTATGTTAGTCACCTAACCGTGGCCCGTGAATCCGGGCATGGGACAGTGCCAGGTGGGCAGTTTGACTGGGGCGGTCTCCTCCAAAAAGGTAACGGAGGAGTTCAAAGGTACCCTCAGCGTGGTTGGCAATCACGCATAGAGCGCAAAGGTATAAGGGTGCTTGACTGCGAGACAAATAGGTCGAGCAGGTGCGAAAGCAGGACTTAGTGATCCGGCGATTCCGTGTGGAAGGGTCGTCGCTCAACAGATAAAAGGTACTCTGGGGATAACAGGCTGATCTCCCCCGAGCGTTCATAGCGGCGGGGAGGTTTGGCACCTCGATGTCGGCCCATCACATCCTGGGGCTGCAGGCGGTCCCAAGGGTTCGGCTGTTCGCCGATTAAAGTGGTACGCGAGCTGGGTTCAGACCGGCGTGAGCCAGGTCGGTCCCTATCTGCCGTGGGCGTAGGAATCTTGAGGGGATGTTTCCATAGTACGAGAGGATTTGGAAGCACCGACCCCTGGTGTACCGGTTGTCGCGCTAGCGGCACGGCCGGGTAGCTATGTCGGGAAAGGATAACCGCTGAAAGCATCTAAGTGGGAAGCCCACCCCAAGATGAGGATTCCGTGAACTTTTGTTCGAGAGGGCCCAGATAGACTATCTGGTTGATAGGCCGGAGGTGTAAGTGGAGAGATCCATTCAGCTTACCGGTACTAACGCCCGATTACTTGACCACATCTATCTTTGGTTGCTGGTCCATCTTAAGAACGCAATCGTTGCCCCTTCTGCATATGATTTTGTGATAAGCCAGGATAGTTTCTGGCTTGTAAAGTGAATAGGAGCCGGGCCGATAAGGCTCGGATCTAACGAATTTCCTGGTGACCACATCGGCAGGGAAACGCCTGATCCCATTCCGAACTCAGAAGCTAAGCCTGCTGGAGCCGATGGTAGTCCTTCGGGGCGAGAGTAGGTAATTGCCAGGAATTATGAGGCCCGGTAGCCACAAGCTGCCGGGCCTTTCCTTTGCGCTTTGATAGCAGCGTGATGTTGGTGGCGTGGCAGAAGACCACTGTGCCGCCCTGCCTTCCTACCGGGTTTCACTTACCCGACGCGGGGGCACCCTTTCCAGGGGCTATTCCATTTTCCATCATTGACTTGGCGAGCCGGAGACCTTTAATGGATAGGCATGTCAGCGACGTACTGGGAACACTTCCCCCATTCGGCGGATATGGGCGTCCGGGGTGTGGGGCCTTGCATGGAGGCGGCCTTTGAGCAGGCGGCCCTGGCCATGACCGCGGTAACGATCGATCCTGCGGTCATCACACCCCGCCAGGCCGTACAGATCGACTGTGAGGAACAGGACGAGCAGTTGCTGTTTGTGGGCTGGCTCAACGCCCTGCTGTTTGAGATGGACACGCGACAGATGGTCTTCGGCCGGTTTGAGGTGCACACCCTTGCAGGTCGCCTGACGGCCCAGGCCTGGGGCGAGGGTCTCGATCGCCACAGGCACGATCTTCTGGTCGAGGTCAAGGCCGCAACCTACGCGGAGCTAGAGGTCAGACAGCGGGATGACGGCCTCTGGATCGCACAGTGCATCGTGGACGTGTAGTCGCAAGAGAACTCAGAACCGAGGACTTAGAGGTCAGAAGGAACCGCCCATGGAGAAGAAGAAACTCGAAAGGCGAGGACCGTGTCAGTGGGTGGCGGAGCCGACCGAAGGGATGAGGGTCCCTGTCGTTCTGTTTGCGGACGATGATCTCATTGAGCAGATGGACGAGATGGTCTTCCAGCAGGCGGCCCACGTCGCCCGGCTGCCCGGGATCGTGACGGCCTCCATGGCCATGCCCGATGCCCATTGGGGTTACGGCTTTCCGATCGGCGGCGTGGGGGCATTCGATCCTGAGCAAGGCGGCGTGGTCTCTGCCGGCGGCGTGGGCTTTGACATCGCCTGCGGCGTGCGGGCCCTGCGCACAGGGCTGACTGCCGGCGACGTCGAGGGGTGCAAGACGCAACTGGCGGACGTGCTGTCCCGCCGTATCCCGGCCGGGGTCGGCAGCCGAGGCAAGCTCGTGCTGTCGAAGGCAGAGATGGACGCCATGTTGGCCGGCGGCGCCCAGTGGGCGGCGGACCGGGGATACGGGACACAGGAGGACCTCCGGTTCATCGAAGAGAACGGTCGCATGGCATCCGCCCAACCGGCGTGCGTGTCCGACCGCGCCAAGCAACGACAGAAAGACGAGGTCGGGACACTCGGGTCCGGCAATCACTACCTGGAGATCCAGAAGGTCACACGGATCTACGACCAGGCCTGTGCCCAGACCTTCGGGGTTGCGGAGAACGACGTGGTCGTGAGCATCCACTGCGGGTCCAGGGGCCTGGGCCACCAGATCGGAACGGATTTTCTGCCCCGGATGGTCAAGCAGGCCAAGGCCCAGGGGATCGATCTGCCGGAGAAGGAACTGGCCTGCGCCCGCATCGACTCCGACCTGGGCCGCGAGTACCTGGGCGCGATGGATAGCGGCATCAACTGCGCAATGGCCAATCGCCAGGTCTTGACGCACCTGCTCCGCCAGGCCTTTGCCGATGTCCTGCCCAGGGCGAGCCTGACGCTTCTGTATGACGTCTCGCACAATACCTGCAAACTGGAAGAGCACGAGGTCGCAGGCAGCCGAAGGCGGCTCTACGTGCATCGCAAGGGCGCAACCCGATCCCTGGGTCCGGGCCACCCGGCCTTGCCTGCCGAGTACGCGTCCGTGGGCCAGCCCGTCCTGATCGGCGGGACCATGGGCACGGCCTCCTACATCCTGGTCGGCACCCGGGACGCGATGCTCAGATCCTTTGGTTCGTGTTGCCACGGCGCAGGACGGGCCATGAGCCGATCCCAGGCCATGAGACAATGGCACGGCGAGGACGTGGTTCGGGACCTGGCGCAGCAGGACATCCTCGTCCGAGGGGCCTCCATCAAGGGGATTGCCGAGGAGGCCCCCGGTGCCTACAAGGACGTCCACGCGGTGGTCGACGTCACCGAGGCTGCAGGCCTGGCACACAAGGTCGCCAGGCTGGAGCCGATGATTTGCGTGAAGGGCTGACCTTCATGCAACGCTAGAACTCGTAGATGAACGACAGTTGCCCTCGGGTGTCGTCCAAGGCGGTGCCGTTCAGGTAGTCCGTGCGCCACTGCGACAGCTCGAAGCCCACCTTGGTGTTCTTGGTGACCGCGTAGATCACGTTGCCGAAGACGCAGAGGTTCCGATCGCGAGTTGTCGTTGGGGCCATGCCCTTCAGGTCCCCGTGGTCCGGGTCATCGACGCCAAAGCCCCCGGTCAGGCTCCAGCCCTTTCCGGCCTCAACCTCTGCGGCCATCCACCCGCCTTGACCCCCGATTCCTTCCATTTGGTATTTGTTGAAGCCCTGGCCGATCCCACCCAGAAAGGCGTCCAGGTTCTCGCCGGTGAAGTACTCTCCCTTCAGGGTCGTGTGGGCACAGAGGGGAACAACGACGTCCACATTGAACGACCACGTCACCCATTCCTCCAGCCAGTACTCCTCCTTGCCATAGGACCCGGACAGCCCGATGGTTGCCGGCTTGGCCTTGGGAATGAGGGGGGTCGTCAGACCCACCCTGCCCTGCACGGTGGGCGCGGCAGAGTTCTCTCCGGATTCGACATCAATGGTGTTCTCGCCGATCGTCCTGGATACGCCTGCGTCGAACTTGAGATAGGTGTCCTTGCAGAGGTTGTATTCGCGGGTCAGGCGGATCTGGGGCCGGCGATACCCGATGTTCCCCGTATACCACAGGACCGTGTAACTGAGGGTCCTGGGCGCCAGCGGTGAGACGATGTCCGAGGTCTGGCCTGCCAGAAGACTCCACTTGTTGGGGAAGGTGAAGACCATGTAGGCGTGGCGCATCATGGGCTTGCCCTTGTTTTCAGCATCGCCCACGGTTCCAATGTTGCTCCCAATGCCTGTGTTGCCATAGAAGTCCATCTCGACCTTGCCGCTGGTCTTGATCGACCCGATGTCCGGGCCTTTGATATTCAGGCCCAGGCGGGTCTCATTGGCGGTCAGGTTGGTCTCGTGGTAGTTTTCACCGGTCACCCACTTGACGTAGTCGCCCGGCTCAACCCTGCCGCTGTCGTAGCTGGCGTCTGCCTTGATCCGTCCATAAACCTGGATGTCCACCTGGGACCACACCGGCAGTTTCGTGGGCTCATCCGCAGCCCAGGCCACGCAACCCACGGCCAACCACAAGGCAACGCACGCGATTGTCCACTTCCTTGTCATAGCTTGCATCCTTTCACAATATGGTGCAACCACTTGGAACCGTTCTGCGTCACGGTCCAGTTACTTTAAGCTGCAGGGATGGGATGTCAATACGGGGCACGGAAGATTTTTGCGGCGCGGCATTGCCGATCGGGCAGGCCCCCAGCCTGGCACGGGTTCAGTCGAGACCCTGCCGGCCCAGGATCGCATCGGTGAGGATCTTGCCGTTGGCAAATTCGAGGGTGCTGCCCGAGGGAAGGCCCCTGGCAAGGCGGGTGATCCTGACGGGAAGGCCTCGCAACAGCGAGGCAACGTACAGGGACGTGCCGTCGCCCTCCAGGGTGGGATTGGTGGCCATCACGACCTCATGCACATCGCCCGCCCGGACCCGCTCGACGAGCCTGTCGATGGTCAGATCCGAGGGATCTACGCCATCCAACGGCGCAATGTGCCCTCCGAGGACGTGGTAGACCCACTTGCAGATGCCCGTTTTCTCCAGGTTAACGATGTCTCTGGATTGTTCGACAACACAGATAACCCCTTGATCCCTGCGTCCATCGGAGCAGATCGGACAAAGCGGTTCTTCCGAGAGATTGCAGCAGACCCGGCACTGCCGGACGTTGTCCTTGACGGCCCGGATCGCGTCGGCCAGGGCCAGGGCCTCCTGGACCGGGCAGCGGAGGACGTGGAAGACCAGACGCTCGGCACTCTTGGGACCGATCCCAGGCAGTTTCCCGAATTCCTCGATCAGTCGGTTGACGCTCTCTGTATAGATGCCACTCATGCAGGTACCGTTGCAGGCAGGCCAGGATCTGCCCAAAAAAAAGGCCGGGCCGCCTAGGGGTTCTGGAGGTCCTCCGGGTCCGTCTGGTCGAAGGGCTCGGGCTCGGAATCGGAATCGGGTTCAGCGTCGAGTTTCCAGGAGTCCGTCTGCTCCATGTCGTCAAGCTCTCGCTTCATGAACCTGAAGATTTTGTCCTGGAGTGGGGCGAGCTTGCCATACCAGCGGAGCATGCCCTGATAGCTGGCCACCAGCATGTCCAGCCGGATCAGTTGCCACTTGGCCAGACACTCGGGTTCCTTGATACTGGAAAAGGGATCGCACTTGAAGGTCCTTCGGTTGTCAGGCCCCATCTCATAGAGTTCGCAGTCTTTGCACTGAATCATAGGAGACCTCAACGACCGCAAGACCGAATCTCGCCGCAGCCCGCCGAACCGGCTGGCAGGGACCGCGGCGGTGTTTTTGCTTCCATTTCGAAAGTCACCGTACTATAATACGCTCCCTTACCGACGGAATGCAACAAGGTTTTGGGCCGGATATACAGGAGACGTAGATGGCAAAACCCAGGCGTAGACGTAAGATCGGCAGCAAGAAACGGCACACCAAGTGGAAGATCAGGCATAAGATCAGCAACTAGGCTGGCAGATATACCCTGCCCGGTGACCCGGTGTCTCGCGGTCCGGGCGCAGCGGGATCCATGAGGACGTGCACCGTACTGTTTCAACCGGCAGGCGTGCGGCGGTCCGTGCGCCAGGGCATGACGCTCTTGGAGGCTGCTGGCCTGGCCGGTCTTACGCTCCAGACGGCCTGCGGGGGTAAGGGCACGTGCGGGAAGTGTCAGGTCCTGGTGGGACCGGAAGGACGCCCTGTCCTGGCCTGTCAGTCCTCCGTAGACAGGGATATCGAGGTCACCCTCCCTCAGGCCACCCAACCGTCAGATCACCGGATCCTCTTGTCCGGAACCGGCCAGTCCGTTGAGGTCTGTCCAG
>Ga0209777_10006634_pt1 | contig 12997 bp, 12 predicted proteins | sample FrelakmetHBP12HB_FD_187147 | JGI IMG/M metagenome (GOLD analysis project Ga0209777, IMG submission 187147) | Freshwater lake sediment microbial communities from the University of Notre Dame, USA, for methane emissions studies -HBP12 HB (SPAdes)... | ecosystem: Environmental > Aquatic >...
ACTTTGCGTAATTCCGGTTGTCCTGCTCATTCTGCGAGCTGTGCATCTCCGGGTCGTCTGCGGTCACAATGACCAGCCCGCCCTTGATGCCGGTGTAGGAGACCGTAAACAGCGGGTCTGCCGCTACGTTCACGCCCACATGCTTCATGGCGGCAAGGGCCCTGCGGCCGCCGATGGCTGCGCCGGTGGCCACCTCCAGCGCAACCTTTTCATTGGGCGACCACTCGGCGTACACGCCTTCGTAGGTGGCCATATTTTCCAGTATCTCGGTGCTCGGCGTTCCCGGATAGGCTGTTGCCACTGCCACGCCGGCCTCATAAGCACCCCGCGCAATTGCTTCATTTCCTGAGAGAATCACTTTCATGGGTTCGATGTCACCTTTCCCGTAGTATGGATATTGCGGCTGTGCTGTGCAGCCGAGAGTGACAGTCTAATTTTTTTAAACGATTTTTGCAACAGGAATTAAAAACAGGACTTTCCCCAAAATTTATAGTGCTGTCATTACACGAGCGCAGGGGAGTTTTTTAGCCACAACACAACCGCTTGATCTTCGTGGAACGGCAGGTGCCTTGCGAATTCTCTCCTGCCAGACCCCATTGCATTCCCCTCCGTCGAAGGCTCTGGAAGCTGCCTGCCCCGTGCATAATACGCACGCCGCCGGGGTCGTGACGCAAGCCACTAAGAATATTGTTGTGGCGTTAAAACCCCCCTACGCTCGTGCTCCACTTCTCGATCCTATTCTTTCACTGCGGTCATGCCGTTTATTGGTTTTATATGACTGAATTTTGGGGGTAGTCCTGGAATTAAAAAAAGGGTGAGTGTTTTATCACTCACCCTTCAGGAAATGCAGCTGCAACGCGACTAGTAGAACAAAATCAACTCGGCAAACCCGTAGTTATTATTGGTGTTACCATTATACCCTGAGGGTTTGTCCAGATAGATGAAATAGTATTCAAGGTAAATTTTTACCTGCGGGTGGATGGTATAGATAATAAGAGGCGTCAGTTCTGACCGGTCCCATGCAGCGCTTGCATTTATGTCAGGATACGCTGTCTGATCATACTGGGCCTTGGCATAGCGCAGGTAGAACTCGGTGTTGAACTGTTTCAAATTATAGCCGCCCATCACATACCACCAGTTGGCCTTTACGTCTGCAACCTGTCCCCAGAAGTACTGGCTCTGGAATTGGAAGCGGTCATACTTGTAATCGAGGTCAAAGCCGGTTCTCCATTCCCGGTTGTTATCGGTGGGGTTCCCGAGTCGGTTACCTTTCGTGCCCGGGTTTCTACCCATCATTGAATTAAAGGCTGCCATGTCATTGTTGCTCAGGCGCTGATGGTAGCCGGTCACACCCACTTCAAGCCCGTTAACAGGCGCATAGGCAAGGCGCATGCTCAATGCCTTGTTGCTGTTGTCATCAATGTTCATCTGGTTCTGTCTCAGGTACCTGATGCCGGCCGGCCGGCCGCCATAGCGCTGGCTGGTTGATAGGGACCAGCCATTGAACACCGCAAAGTTAGCCTTGAACCGGTTCCAGCTGGTGAGGTACTGGATGCCGGTGATGCGTGACTGGGAATTGCTCTCGTGGAAAAGACCGTAGTCGCTGGTCACGCGATCCACGCCGGTGGGAGCAATACCATAGGCGAAGTTCCTGAATTTCCCGACCTGCAGCTTGCCCTTTATCGGGCCGCCGTACTCGTTGGGCAGGCAGTACTCATGGCGGAACTCGGCAAACGCGCTTTCGAAGAAAGTTGTCGGGCCCGCCCAGTTTTTGTAATCACTAAACCCCGCGCCATCCGGCGCATTACCGCTCGGGTGAAACCACAGGTGGAACTCGCCGGAGATATTCTTGGTAATGTCATAGCGCAGGTTGAAGGCAAGCTCGGTAACGTCAAAGGTGGCTGACTCCTGCTGTCCGGACTGCAGCCTGCTCCTGATATACCCGCCCAGAGTCAGGCGGCCGAACTTCTTTGCCAGGTCATCAATCACCTTGTAGCGGCTTGAAACCTCAGCCATCTTGGTGTCCACCTGCTGCTGGGTGGTAGTTGACTGCTGCTGGGCAACAGCTGCTTCTTCTTTGGTCTTTTTCAGCTGTGACTCCATATCGTTTAGTTTCTGCTGCAGATCATCCATCTGTTTTTTCAGCACTGATATCTGGCTCTCGACACTTGCCGCAGATGCCTGGTGCGGGATGCACAGAGGCAACATAAACAGAAAGGCTGTTACTAATAATATTATTTTTTTCAAGAGAACCCCTCCTCTGAAAAGAGTTGAAATATTGTATGCAGTTTTTTCTGCCAGCGGGGCTGTTTATTTCTCAGCAGGCGTTGCCGCAGCAGCTGACAGCTCTACCTTTATCGTGAAGCTGAACGGAGGTATCACATCAGCAGGATCCAGGTTGATGGCGCTGGTCACTATTAATCCAATGGTCGCAAAACCAAAAGTCGATTTTATAGGTACTTTCGTCACAATAGGAAGCGGGTAGGAATTACTTGCTATGATAGGAGCCGGTGTACCGTTTAATGCGTAGGAAAAGCCTATCAGCATATAGCTGTCTTTATAGGTATAGCTCTTTGATTCATTCGCCTTGGGCGTTATGGTGATGGTAAACGTGTCCGGATTCTGTGTACCTGCGGGCAGCGCGACGAGGGTGGTCAACGCAATGGGCGCCAATTCCTTGGTATTAAACAGGTCATTTACATAAAAATTGTCCTGCTTGACGCTGCCGGCACTCATGACAAATAATGGATCCAAATCCTGCTGGGCGCTGGCGATCGAAGCGCTTACCGGGATCGCCATGAGGATTGCGAGGACACAAATGTAGATGCTTTTTTTCAAGTACTTCATATCTTCCCTCCCATTAAATTGATATTTAGTTGTAACCCCTGTCAGAGCTTTTTAGGCGGGCATAGAACACCTGCGGTTCTATGGTAATTGTTGCCCTGTATAGTATAGGTATATTGATATGTCAAATAAAAAATTATGTTTTTTTAAAAAATTTTTAGTCATAAAAAATACCAGCATTTTTAAGGATTATATGCTTTTCTGTTTCTTCACTTTTTAGTATCAAAAACTACTCAGTTGTGTTATCCGTAAAACCCCGTGAGCAGCGCCGCAAAAGCACTGTTTGCAGCCCTGAGGTATACGCGTTATATTAACTTTTTATAAAAGGAGCAGCCTGTGAGCAAAAAACTATTATTGACCGCTCTATTGCTTAATGCATTTGTTTTTATAGCTTGTAATACGGTTTGTGCCGGCGAGCTGCGTATTGCTATCTTCCCGTTTTCCGTCCACACCCAGGATGACATTTCCTATATCAGGGATGGCATAACATCGCTGTTGCCCTCACGGATTGCGGTGAGCGGCAGGCTTTCAGTTATTGACAGCTTTTTAATCCGCAGCGAACTGGGCAAACTCCCGGCAGATCACCCGCTCACGACAGATGTATCGCTCGGGAAAAAGCTGAACGCAGATTATATCCTCATCGGCAGCATCACCAAGATCGGCGCAAATGTGAGCCTGGATACACGCCTGATCAATACTGCCTCTCCCGATGATGTCACACCGTTTTTCATCCAGAGCATCGGTTTAAATGACATGCTCCCCCAGCTCACTTCCTTTGGTGCCAGGGTGCGGCAGAAGATCCTTGGCAGCGGGCCTGAGACAGAAGCCGCTGCTGCGCAGACAAAAGCCGCACGGCCTGCGGCCTCCGGCGATGAACAGGCCGCTGACGAAACGCTTGAATCCCCCCTTGAATCCGAATATCAGACCGTGGTGCAGCCGCGGGGTGAAAAAAAGCCCCCGCTTTTTGATGCGTCGTCCTTTTATTCGCTTGATCTCCCGGGGGAATCGCTTCATTGCATGACATCGGCAGATGTAGATGGCGACGGCACGAAGGAGCTGCTGCTGTCCGGCGAGCACAGAGTTCTTATTTATAAATGGGCTGAAGGCGGGCTCAAGCTGACCGGCGAACTGAAAACCGGCACCGACGAGCATGTTGTCCGCATAGACACGGCAGACACCAATAAAAACGGGCGGGATGAAATTTTTGTCTCGAGCTTTGAGAAGAGCTACCCGAATTCTTTTGTGCTTGAAGCAAAAGAGGGCAGCTATTCCCGGGTTGCAAAGTCCCTGCCATGGTTTTTCAGAATTTACCAGCCGCCGGGGAAACGGCTCATGATTCTCGGGCAGAATGCCGGCGATACCAATCCCTTTGGCAATACGATTTACACGTTTTCCTGGAAAAACAGCTCGCTCGAGACGCGCAATGAATTCCTCATTCCGGAATCATTACAGCTCTACAGCTTCGTGCAGGCGGACATTGACGGCGACGGCAGGCTCGAATATATTGCGTTCAACAAGGGGATACTCAGCTTTCAATATCAGCTGACGATTTTCTCCAGCCTGGGAAGGATGCGCTGGCGGGATCAGCATCTCAAGCTGGGCGGCGAGGTAAACTATTTTACTAAGCGCGTCTATGGAAACGATATTGAGCAGAAGGAGTACCTCCCGATGCGCATCCTCTGTGATGATTATAACCAGGACGGTAGGCTTGATCTGATAACAGGGCGAAACTCCAAAAAAGGCAATGCCCTCACTAAAAAACTCACCATCTATAATCAGGGAGAAGTCTGCTGCCTCAACTGGGACGGGTATGACCTTTCTCAGAACTGGACAAGCGGGGTGATGGACGGTTATGTTGCCGATTACGGGGTGTTTGATCTGGACCGTGACGGGAGGAAGGAAATTTTTATCTTATCTGTTTCTGAAGCAGGCTTGCTGAGCAGGGGGAAAAACCGGCTGACCGTATTTAGACAGGCTTCAACAGCACATTAAAATAATTTAATACCTGGTTACTGGCAATGCCGGAAGGGTATGCTATAATTTTATTAAAGGTTCCAGTAAAGCATAACCCCTGTAATGCTAACACCCCCTTACCCCTCCCGGGGGTGTACTGGAACCTTCTGTATTATGTGATGGTCAGCACCTGATTGAGTATTCCCTCGGGAAAGCTTAAAAACCGCGCTTTTTCCACCTCTATTTTAATTATATCCATGGGCGTCCGTATTGCCTGGAGGTCCATGCGCTTCAGGTCCTGGCGCTCCTCCAGGTTCATTATCCTTTTAGCCTCGTCATATGCCGGGCCGTCCTGCGGCTTTATAATTACTGCCGCACCCCACAGCTGCAAACCGGTGACAGACTGAAACCCGGTATATTCGCCCACCATGCTTACAGACACCTGCGGGTTATCTTTAATATTTTTTACCTTGCCGCCTCCCTCGGTAAGAATATACACGGTAAGCCCCCGGCTCCGGTAGCGCACCGGCGTTGAGCGGGGTATATTCTGCGCGCAGGTGGCCAGGGTGCAGATTTTCTGCTCCTGCATAAAGCTTATTATCCGCTGCTTTAATTCTTCCGGCGGCAGCCGTTTGATTTTCCCCTTCAATAAGGTTACAAAATCATTTTCAAGCTTTTCATTGTAATCGTTTTCCATGTTTTCCAAACGTTCATTACTCATTTTAAAATCCGTTCAGTTATTCCTGGTACTCATCAAGTTCTGCGTCGCTTTCTGCGAGCCCGTCACCAGAGCCAAATTCCATGGCCTGCACCATTTCCGGGTATGAGGATTTAATGCCTGCAGGAAAACATTCATCGGTGTCAGTTGCCGGCTGATCATCAGCTTCCGGATCCTGCATAACCGTGTCGATATAATTTTCTGCCCGCTGCAGCATGTCGTGCGAAAGAGCTGCCGTGGCACCGTCAGCATCTTTTCCTTTTGCCCTTGCATGCAATACTTCTTCCGCCAGCCGTTCATAGTCACAGTGCCCGTTTGACCGCTTGTCATACATCCCCACCGGCAGGCCGTAATCAACCGTTTCCCGAAGCCTGATGTTGTAGCGGACTATGGTATTAAACACATTCTCACCGAATTCCTCGGTAACCTTTTCCAGAACCCGGCGCGAGTATTTAGTCCTGTTGTCAAACATGGTGACGAGCGCGCGGGAGACAATATCATGACCCAGCTTATCCTTAAGCAGCATTATTATTTCTATCAGCTTCGCCACCCCGCGCAGCGAAAAGAGGCTCATGTCAATGGGGATAATGACCTCCTGACTTACCCGGAGCGCGTTAAAGCAGAGCAGCCCGATGCTGGGCGGGCAATCAATAATCAGGAAATCATAGGGGGTTTTGAGCGCGGCAATCGCCTCCAGCAGCCGGTCTTCCCTGCCGTCCATGCCGGCCAGCTCCTGCTCAACGGCACTCAGTATGACACTGGACGGTGCCAGGCTTAAGCGTTCATGTATCGCAATCGCAATGGTATCAAGTCCGGCGTGTTCGTCTTTATGCGGGCTCAACACGTCATACATCGTGCCCTCAAGTTCTGACGACTTTCTCTTCAGACCCATGGTAGCGTGCGCCTGCGGGTCGCAGTCAATCAGCAGCACCCGCTGGTTTCTGATAGATAGGGAATAGGCGAGGTTGATGGCCGTTGTGGTCTTGCCGCACCCGCCTTTTTGATTTGCAACAGCAATTATGCGCATGAGAGCTCTCCTTGTTTTTGTTTTACAATTATTACCACCAGGCCACAGATAAAAATCATGATTACTTATTTAAAAAAGAACACAGAAATCCTCTCTGCGTTTTCTGCGATCTCGGCTGTCCTTATTAATTATATCAAAAGTAAAATTTTCGTCAAGGGAAAAATACTATATATAGTGGCCAAAACAAAAGATAACCACTATTTATGGGAATAATATCGTGCTTACAGTTCCGCGGATAAAAAAAGAGCGGGGCTTTCGTTGCCTCCGCTCTTTAAAAAGAAGATTTTTACTTGCGCTCTATGTGCAGCCACAGAAACCACAGAACCACACTGAACATTTTAAGTCGATCTGGTCACTGTTCACTGGCCACGAATCCCGAATCACGAGCCACGAACCACAAGCCACAGAAACCACAGAACCGCACAGAATATTTCAAGCCGAGCCACTGGTCACGGTTTACTGGTCACGAATCCCGAGTCACGAGCCCCGAATCACTATCCACTGTTCCCCTTTCACTATCCACTTTTATCTTTATCCCTAACCCCGAATCCCAAATCCCGATCCCCTAATTCAACACCCCTGCTCATACCGACACTACTACGCCACGCGAGTCCTTCTCTTTAGTTTTGCTGTTATCAAACGGATCTTATGTTTTTCTTGTAGCGTTATATAGTGATCTATGACTTTATCAACATCATGTTTAAATTTCCCTGAGATCAATTGTCTTGTTTTTCTAATGCTTACTATTGCGGGATCGTCTTTCATATATCTATCCTCCTAAAAAAGCTCAAGGGGCGTAACGTCCGGTTGGTGGAAGAGCAATTCTTCAATTACCGCTGATATTATAAAAAAGCAATGCTAATCAATATCACAAACCAGGCTCATAAGTAAAAAAGCAGGTAATGTTATTAACTACCTGCCTTTTTAAATAGAAAAAATTAAGCTTCAGTGTTTAGCTACCAATGACTATTTTCAAATTATTTTTCAAAACCCATCAATCCAATTCACGAACCATAAGCCACGAGTCCCTAACCCCGAGCCACGAATCACAAGCCACAGAAACCACAGAACCACACTGAACATTTTAAGTCGATCTGGTCACGGTTCACTGGCCACGAGTCACGAGCCCCGAATCACTATTCACTGTTCCCCTTTCACTGTTCACTATTTATCAACACTGCTGCTCACACTCTATGTCAGTACATCCTCCACATCCTGGCTTGCTATCACAGACATCTCCTATTCCGTCCCCGTCTGCATCAAGCTGAAGTGGATTACACTCAGTAGGACAATTATCACAGACATCTCCTATACCGTCATTGTCTGCATCATCCTGAGTCATGCCGCAGTTACCATTTGTGGAGCAGCCAATCACACAATCAGCATCACTGCTACAGGTTGAGCCTGCTTTATCAGAGCCGGGTATACACGTGCCAAGCTGCGGGCCATTGGGCTTGTATGGGCAATTGTCTGCAGAGTCAGGTATGCCGTCACCATCACTGTCAATAATCGATGTAGTTGAAGTTGTTGGCGGAACAGTCGTTGTCGGCTGCACCGTAGTCGTTGTCGTTGGCACTACCGAGGTGGTTGTCGTTGCTATTATAGGCACAGAAGTAGTGGTGCTGGTTGTTAATACTGGTACAGTTGTTGATGGAGGCATAGAAGTTGTTGTCGTCACCGCAGTAATAATTGCCGGGCCCCCTAAGTCGACGATCATGCCGTTGGCTGCCAGATCATCATCACCTCTCTGGCCGTCCTTAAAATGCAGGGTAATTATATTGCCATTAATCTCTGCTCCAGTCTGGCCATCGTACAGGAACTCATACCAGTGGGAGGAAAGATTATCAGGCGTCGCACCATATTTATAATAGGTATCAGCCGGTGTGCTGTTCGGAAGATAAAGTGTAACTGTTGTAGCACCTCCAGAAACCACACCATTGACATTAAAGTTAAACACCCATACGGAAAACTCACTCCAGATGGAAGTCCAGGAACTACATAAGGCGGAGCAACAGCTTGCACACCATTTAAAGAAGTTCCTTCGGGCACGGCCAGGGTTACGTATGATGTCCTGTCATAAGTGTGTAATGAAACTACATTAAGTTGCTGCCAGTCAGGTATGCCATCATTATTACCGTCATAATTGACATCATTTCCATCAGGTCCTAGCTCTTCGGTATCGATGCAGTCCGCTACGCCGTCCCCGTCACTGTCCGTATCCGCTACCCCGCAGCCGCAGATTCCTGCTGCTGTCTTGCTGGAATCATCAGGACACCCGTCACAGGCATCACCCACGCCATCATTGTCCACATCTGTCTGGTCCGGATTGAATACCGCCGGGCAGTTGTCTATATCATCAGCTACATCATCGCCGTCAGAATCAATACCCGGCTCCGGTGAGAACCCGATCCAGCCGATGTTCTCTGCCCATGCCCAGCCTTTGAAATCTCCGTCGGCGGTTATTATCACCCGGTAGTTTACCTCACTGCAGGTGCCCGTGGTTACGCAGGAGAAACTGATCCACCCCACGTTCTCGCCCCACGCCCAGCCGCTTAAGTTCCCGCTGCCGTCATTTAATACACCACCGTAGTTCTCAGGACTTAAATTTATCCACCCCACGTTCTCCTGCCAGATGTATCCCGTGACACTCGTCTGCGTGACCGTCACTCCCGGCCCTGCAGCAGGCGCGGTATTAAACCACCCTGCGTTCTCGCCCCACGCATTCTTCTCTAAACAATCAGGCACGCAGGCGCCGGCAATGTCCGCCGCACCCCCATGCCGGCTGGCCGCCAGCACGAGGAAAGGGCCGGCTGCGATGCCTGCCGCGAGACCTGCCCCGTGGCTCACGCAGTTTGCGATCTCCTCCCCGGAAGTGTGCGCGCGTTTGTGATCCGGAAGAGCGTAGTTCATAGCTCTCTAATCTTACCCATAATATTTGAACTGTCAATTTTTTTAACATCGTGACTCAGGATGCACGGCGCGGGAGATTGCGGATAACAGGGTAACAGAGCGGTGGTCTTCAGGGATTACGTGAAAGGCAGGCACTGATTGTCTTTATCACAGGCATCACCGATGCCATCCCCGTCAATATCGGCCTGGTCAGGATTGAATACCGCCGGACAGTTGTCTATACAGTCCGCCACGCCGTCACCGTCACTGTCAGTATCAGCTACCCCGCACCCGCACGCTCCGGCTGTTGTCTTGTTCGGGTCATCTGGACACCAGTCGCACGCATCTCCCACCCCATCATGATCACGGTCTGCCTGGTCAGGATTGTACGCATAGGGGCAGTTGTCAATCTCGTTGGGTATACCATCGCTGTCGATATCTGGATCGCAGGCATCACCGATGCCGTCACCGTCCGCATCGGCCTGGTCAGGGTTGTACGCATAGGGGCAGTTATCGCAGGCATCACCGATACCATCCCCGTCAGTATCGGCCTGGTCAGGGTTGTACGCATAGGGACAGTTGTCGCAGGCATCACCGATGCCATCGCCGTCTGTATCGGTCTGGTCAGGGTTGTAAACATTCGGGCAGTTGTCACAGGCATCGCCTATCCAATCGCCATCAATGTCTGTCTGATCAGCATTTCCTTTATAGGGACAGTTGTCGTACGCGTCAATTACCCCATCGCCATCGGTATCAGCATCCGTCGATTCATAGGCGCCCATGTCAAACCCGCTTCCCCGTGGCCGCTCCTCACCCCGTATGTCAGTGTCAGGCGCAATGATCCCTCCCCCCGTCAGAGCGCCGCTGTCAATGCAGGGTGAACTTTCTTTTATCTGAAAATTGCGGGCCTCAGGCCTGATAAACTGCGGGTCCTGCCTGATATTGCCGTCGCCGTTAAGGAAAAAATAATCCTCGCCGTATGTACCTGTATTGCTATCCCATGGACCATCAACAATTATCTTATCCTGGTCAATGTCTGACCATCCAACCCACGCATCGCCATGCCATATGCCATATTGTGTTTCGATCTGCTCTCCTGTATTGCCCCACACAATGCAGTTAAGAAGTCCCGCGTATGACTCATTGCCGCTGGAATAAATGCCGATGCCATCATTGTTTGCAATGGTGCAGTTTGTAATATGTGCCATAGCTGCCCAGTTGTAAATCCCGAACCCGCTGCCGGGGTAGGAACCTTGATTGCCCGTAATAAGGCAGTTGGTAATATCCGCGTTAAGGTAGGACGAAATAAAAATCCCGCCGCCATAGGAGCCGGCTGAATTGCCCGAAATAATGCAGTTGCTTATGGTAATAACCTCAGAGGAGAAGACATGGGCGTAGTAATTATCGCACATGATCCCGCCGCCATAGGAAGCCCGATTGCCTTTAATAATGCAGTTGGTAATAGTCGCAGAGAAGGACTCGCAGTAAATCCCGCCGCCATCGCCCCAGCCGGGAGCGACTCCATTCTTAAGAGTAAATCCGTCAATGACAGCTGCGCCGGCACTGTTTGAAATCCGCAGGATTGTGTCCCCAGGAGATTTACCGTCAATGATGGTATGAGCAGCTCCGCTTTCAGACCTGAGGGTTATTGTTTTATCGATGAATATGCCGGCTTCATGATACACGCCATTATAAACAAGCACCGTGTCCCCGGCGGATGCCGCATCGATTGCAGCCTGGATTGCAGTGTAGGGGTGCCCTGAGCCAACTTCAAGGATTGCGGCCCGAACCTCCGCGCAGAGCAAAAACACCGGCAGCAGAATAACAGCGACGACACGCCATAGCACTCTATCCAGAGAGATTTTCATATCCCACCGCTTATGGTGAAAAAATATTTTCATTACGGTCAAAAGCATAAATGGGGTCAGGTCTACATTCTACATATTTCCAATTTTTCTTCTTATTCTTACGACCTTTCTCCTCAGCTCTTCGTCAGTTTCCAGTTTCCCGGCAAACCTTCTGCTCGCTTCGCTTATTGCCGTATCGCGCACTTTGAAGCGCTCCCCTATTTCCCGAAGTCTCATGCCGCTGTATTTATGGCAAAGATGAATGCTTGCCTGACGTTCCAGTTTTGCGTCATCAGCAAATATAGCTTTTGCTTCTTTCATTATCTCTTCCAAGGCAGGCCGGCTGTTAAATTGTCGAAGCGCCGGGATATTCGCGTCCTCTTTCCCCTTGATATGTGTCGCTGATATAGTACCAACAAAATCGGCGCTTCCCAGCAGTGAAGAGCCAATGATTTTCGTTAACGGGCTTTCGTATTCTTTGCCAATTCGGTCCTCGACAAAAATCCGGTACTTTCTTTGCGCAGCAGCGGCTTTTTTTGCAAAACAGCCAAGAATAAAATCGGTTCTCAGCCATTCCGGAGGATTTACCTGACCGGTGTAACTCCGGTAGCTTGACCACGGGTACTGTTCCGGCCTTTCGACGATTCCCACTCTCACGGGATTCAGATGAATGTAGCGGGAAAGCTCCTCCAGATACACATCCGCCTCGATAAGGATTGCCTTGTATCGCCCCTGGAACAGATGTCCTGCGCGCTTTCTCTTGACATTGAAGTAGGTGGTGTATGCGCCGTTTATATGCCTCATGATCCGTGATAGATTACCCTCTGGTGTTTCCATCAGCAGATGATAGTGGTTGCTCATCAAACAGTATGCATGAATGACTGCTCCGTAACGTATTGTTGCCGATTCCAGATACGCGAGAAATTTCTCCCGGTCACGCTGACTCTTGAATACGTCCTTTTGTTCGTTCCCTCTTGAGGTTACATGGTAATACGCTCCCGAATACTCGATCCTTAATGGCCGTGCCATTGATCGCTCTTTTGTTTGTTAGAGTTTCGTCTCAGTTATCAAAGAAGTGTTATAGTGACTCCTGTTATGTGTGTAGAATGTAGACCTGACCCCATAGTCGTTCTCGATTCTTAATGGCCGTGCCATTGATCGCTCTTTTGTTTGTTAGAGTTTCGTCTCAGTTATCAAAGTAAATGTTATAGTGACTCCTGTTATATATGTAGAATGTAGACCTGACCCCATAGTCCTTTCCTAGAATGTAGACCTGACCCCATAGTCCTTTCCATTCAAATAACCAAATCAATGACTACCATAGCCATATCCACCGCGCACGCACCACAAACACTGACTCTGGGCCTTATAAGAGCCGTTCACAAAGCCATTATTGAAATTAACGGCAAAGTACATGTCATCAGCACCGTTAATTGTATTAGCTGAATAGTAGTCACAAGCTGTCTGCACATTTTGAAAAGGATGGCCACTGGGGAGCTTTGGAGGGGGCCTTGTTGGATCTAACAGACTTGTAAGATCTACGCATCGTCCGGGACTGCGCCCGGAAGATGAGGCCCCTGCGGGGCAGTTGCTTTCATGGCACGTTTCTTTTATACTGCCGTCTATCAAATTATGAAGGAGAACAATTACATGCAAGCATCTGATGCTTTCTCCCAACAGTATGAAGATCATTTGGACGGCACCTATGATTGCGTTGAT
>Ga0209777_10006635_pt1 | contig 12994 bp, 17 predicted proteins | sample FrelakmetHBP12HB_FD_187147 | JGI IMG/M metagenome (GOLD analysis project Ga0209777, IMG submission 187147) | Freshwater lake sediment microbial communities from the University of Notre Dame, USA, for methane emissions studies -HBP12 HB (SPAdes)... | ecosystem: Environmental > Aquatic >...
TTCGTCTTGGCTACCCCTACATCGTCCTGTTTTGCTCCAACGATGAACTTGTCTCTTAGATCAGGGCCAGGGCTATTCTGTGTGCCGTCGCAGAGTTTAAATGGGGCAGGAATGGTCGCAATGGTTCCCGACCACATGATTATGCCGCCGATCGGGACAACTCCCGCTCCCGCTGGACCTGAAGCTACTGGATTATAAATCGGCATTATTCAAATTCCTGTACCGAAAGGTTTGATGTCGCACCCGAAGCGATTGCCCTGATTTCAGCCGTCGTGAAGCTGTATCCGTCCATCCAGAAAGACCCTCCGCTTGGGTTTATGGTAATGCCTGAATAAAGCACAGCGGCTGCCCCAAACGAAAGAGAAATATAGTTTACTGAGGTGTTTACCAGTAAACACCCTTTTCTATTGGTATTTGCAGCTAAGACTTGCCCTGATGCAACACCGACTGAAACCGCAGCGGGAGCATTCGCTGAAAGATTTACCCTGAGATTATTCGGGTCAACGGCTTCGTTGACTATCCACTCAAGCAGTACCGGGTCCCAGTGATAACCAGCGGCCTCTATCCTGTTGTCAGTTTTCCGGTAGGAAGGCCAATTATGGTAGGTGTCGCTCATTAGTTATTTCTCCATCCCCTTCGCTTCGGTACAAACTGAACCGGCTTGTCATTGAACGGTCTTGAATCCTTCTTTGACTTTGCCAGCGCAACAGCTGTCATGAACTTCTGTTCGTAGTACTGCGCTCTCTGAAACTCTTTTGTTTTCTCGTTGAACGTGCTGAGAAGGTCGGCAACTACTCCAAGAGCAAAGTCGTAGTGGTAGAGCTTTGGGATTTCTGGGACTTGATCGTCTCCACCTGTTTCGGGGAATGAAGTCGGATAGGGAATAAAGTCAACCCTGATATTTCCTTCAGGAACAGTAATGTTGGCTATTTCACCAACTTCCGAAGAGAACAGGTAAATGTCGTCACCTGACCATGAGGTTACAACGCCGTATTCGCCTGAAAGGATATTGTAAGAATCTCCCATAGCGAAGGTATTGTCTAAACCACCGATCAATGCCGTTAGTGTCAGAGTCGTTGCCGCAATGGTCACGATGCTTGCAGAGCTGCCGTCGGTGACGTTTAAAACAGCCATGCCGGCTACAAGCCCCATCGTGGTAAAGTCCATCGTGGAGTCAACGAGAGATGACCCGCTCCCCCCGGTTGCTTGACCTGTAATATTATTAAAGGTACTCGGCAGACTCGCGCCGGTAACAATACCCGTATCCGGGGAAATAAGATAACTTGTGCCGTCAACATCGGGCGCGGGGTAAACTCCCAGCATTGGGATATTGCCGTAACTCTCGCCGAGATATGAATAAAGCGGCTGGCTGTCGGCATCTGTAAGCCATCCTTGGTAATGATCGTCGAGCCACTGAATGTCTCTGATATAAAGCTCTTGGTACGAATTACCGGTGTCAATGAAGTATTTGGGCTGCCCAATGATCCCACCGTCCATGCAGTTCGACGGTAGCTTGTAGTTCTTATATCCTGCTTTCGTCTGAAGAATTGCCACCTTCCTGATACACTGGCTATGGAATACGAATTTATTTAATCGGTCGTTAAGCCGCCGGATTATGTTCTTTCGTGAGAATTTGCTGTACTGAGGAACACCACCCGATGAATCGCCTACCTCATCAGCAATTATTTCCAAGATATCGGAAAGAGTCAATCCATCAAAGTTGGTTGTCATTTACCATCCCCGCTTATTTGTTGAAGGCTGATCTGGTGAAAAAACATTTCTCTCGTGTTCGTCAACGTCGATCTCGTCCGCCTTTATTCCGTCTACCAGTTCATCGGGATTTACGAACTTATGCCCATATCTCCGGTCATTATAGTGTGTTGAGATAACGCTACCATAGGTTGCTGTCTTGAATATCTGGTAAACGTCTCCTTTGGCCCATACGTTATTAGCTCCCCCGGTCAAGGTACAATCGAACGAGTTTTCCGTGACGCTTTCTACGTGTCCTGAAGAGCCGTCCGTAAGGTTCTTCACCGCAAGTCCTATCTTGGCCCCACAGGATACGAAGTCAGCAGGATCGTTGACCGTCTTTAAGAGCCAGGTTCGGCATTTCTGCGTTCCCTGGAAGAGAGGGTCTGTGTCCCGTAATGTCTCTGCTACGCCACCGGCCATGAGTTTAAGTGGGCGGTATTATGGCCGCCGCCCGTCGGGTAAGGGAGGTTAAGCCAAAGTACCCTGTGCCGGGACAACCGCATTCGCCAGATCGCTTGCAGAGTACCTGTTATCCAGCATCATGTAAGCGCCGCCAACAATACCACCTGCTCCGGCAGCGCCTTTTACACCAAGCGTGATAACTCGATTGTTGACAATATGGAACTTGCTTGAAGCATCGTTTATGCAGACACCAGTCGATGATATGAAGTTGTCTTTAATCAACCCACCGTAGGCTACAGTAGTTCCAGAGTTGATAAGGATACCCTGTCCTGCAGAACCATGCATATTGTTGTTGCGAATCTCGACATCAATCATTGCTCCAGTCGCGAGAGATATATCAGCCGTAGCAAACCCACCGATAAACTTGCAGTTGTTTACCTTAAGATTCGGAGACGCTGTAGCCGTGATACCCGTAGTAACCGTCCCAACCACACCATCAAACATACATCCCCAGAACTCGCAACCAGACGTAGCCGATGTGAGGGTGATTATTGGGGAAGCGACGGCAGGAGCCTTGAACCATATGTTGATAAACCGTGTCCCAACCGAAGCAGCCAAAACAGGAGCATGGTTGCCGGTAATGCCAGGCATTTTATTTGCGTCGTATGATCCTACACCGATTACGTCGCACTTATTCGGGAAGGCCACAAGCGTGGTCGTCTCGGTATCACCGGTAAAATAGATGATGTTTCGTCTCGCCCACCGACTCGCACCGCTGGCGATATCCACATTGCTCACCGCTATGGCATAGGCAAGCGTCTTAAACGCTTCGTCCCATGAGGTACCGTTGTTGCTGTTGCTACCGTAATTATTGTCCACGAAGTACACGGAGCCATTGCCCCCGGTCGTTCCCGGTGCTGGTAATCCCTGTACGTTCCAAGCTCCGATTTGGAGATTAGATAAACTCATAAAGCCTCCTTGAAGGACAAGGGTAGCTTATTAGGCTACCCGTCCTAAGATGTTGAAATTATGCAGGAACGTTGAAGAAAAAATCACGTGAATCGGCAATCTCTACCGAGAATCGCTGATCACTCTTCATCATTAGATCGCCTGTCTGGAACTCGCGTTCCCGGGCGAACCTTGTTTTCCGCGCCCAGAACAGAATGACACCGCGTCCTTCCGTCTGGAGAACCCACATATTGTCGTCCGTCATTTCGTTCCAGACCATCGGGGTGATGCTTCTCCCTGATTTGGCATAGGCGTTTGTTGCTCTGTTCGCCGTGTCGGGTCGGTCGGATGACTTCAGGATTTCAATGGCGTTCTTTTCGAGCTGAGGGGGAACCCACAAGCTCTTTACCTTCTTCTTGATTCTGAGTTGGCGGTGATCGTACTGGTTTTCAGCAGCCACCAAATTAGCCCAGAAGGTCGAATAGGTCAGGTCGGTTGCCGTGGAAAGGTTCGAGTAAGTTGAACCGTCCAGGCGCTTATGAACCGTTGACGCAAAAGCCAGAGCGTCGCGGTCGGTGTGGTAGGTCGTCGCCGTTGCCGAATTGAACAGGCGGGCGACTTCCTTTTCCACGTTCAGGGCCATACTCTGCCCCAGGTCCTCGAAGATGTCCTTCAGCTCGTCAGCATTCCCGCCGGCACGAAGGTGATACAGGTTATCGTCGATCGACTCTTCAGTGATTCGGACTGCGAGCGCATATACGTTATGCACCCAAGTCTGTTTCGGGCCTTCGATTTCCACATCGTAGTTAACCGGGGCTCCTTCACCCTTCACCAAGGGATAGCCCAAACCTGACCGAATGGAATCCTCTTCTTTCTTCTTCATCGATGTTTTGATGTTGCACAACTTGTCGTACATACTGGCCGCCCGCTGATTGATGTAGGAATCCAAAGCAACGGTAAAGAGGCCTGGGACGTACTCATTTAAAAATCTTCCACGTGTCCACATAATTCATCTCCTCCTTTCCGTTAAATTCCGACATCAGACGCCCAGTAATGGCACGCCGGAGTAATTCCGCAGATCATTCTGCAACCAGCCGCTGCATACGTGTCCTCAATGTATGCCTGACCCTTCAGCCTGATCGGGATGGTTTTTGTTACGGCTGCATTCGTAACCTTGATATTCTGGGCGCTTATTCCCGTGCTCGTTGACTGCGGAGCGTAAAGAGCTGAGCCGTCAATCGGGTAATTCAAGTCGAGGTCTGCCAGCGTCAGGGCCGCCGCTACGTTCCCTATGAACTGCTGCATAGGATGATCGGCCACCAGCACATAACCTGCCGCTGTTCCGTCTCCCACTCTTCCCGCTGCGAGGTAGGAAATCGGGTCCATCTTTTCATCGAAGCATCCAAGGACCGAACCGAGGATAAGGAACTCATCGCCCGGTGTGTCTCCAAGGACTGCGGCATCGTAAACCATGATGCTCGCGCCCAACTTCGGCCATACAGCCGCGCTTGTCGTATCCGCCGCAACAATATCATTCATGCAGATATTGATGGTCGGAGCCGTGTTTACAGGGTAAAGTCTCGCTCGGAGCAAAGTCTCGAACGGACTGAACCCAAATGAAATGTTCGCGTTCGCCATCGTATTTCTCCTTTATTCGTTTACGACGAGATCAGAGTCACCGACCTCAGGAGTGTAAACTCCCGCCGCGCGGTCCATCTCCGCCTCGCCTTGGTATTGAACATCACTACCCTTTACCTCTTCCCTGAGGGATCGGGTATCATTAACGCTTCTCTTTCCTGACCGATATTCAAGGTCGCCTATCGGTGTCCTGTTTTTCGACGCTACGTCTCCACTGTTGCCGTCTGCGAGCTGGCGTTTATACTCCAGCTCCTTTTCGAACATCCAGTAGGGCTTGAATACAAGCATTTGATCTTCTCTCGAAATGCAGCCGTTGTTGTCGTCAATGAAAGCGTCCATTGCTCCGACCATGGGTTGCATCCGATTTACCGGCCACCACCTGAACGGAACGACTTTGCTTTTCATCTGATCAAGCCTGGAGGCACTTCTTGTGATCCATCTGAAAGCGAACTTCCTTTGATCTCTCAGCTTTGCAGCCGGTGGAGGCAATTTAAACGGGTCTTCCGCAAGCGAGAAATCCTCCATGTCCGCTTCGGTGATAGTCTTCCAATCGTCAGACTCCGCGCTGACTCGACTATGAATGGCCCTTTCCTCTGGAGTATAGTTTTCGTTCAAAATCACTACGTTATCTTTCTGGCCGTCCTTCGGTTCTGTGTGGACTGCCGGTTTTCTTCTTATGACTTTCTTCGGTTTCGTTTCCATATGTCTGCCCTCCTTATGCGGCTTTCTTTCTTAGGTTAAGTTGAGATTTGAAAAGGGATATTTTTTCAGCCCTTGACTTCGGGTCTTTAACGTGGCCGTAGATCCTGTTGAAAGTCTCCATCTGGCTCTCACTCAAGCTACCGCCGCCCTTGTCATCTCCACCGCTCCGTTTCCCGCCCGGAGTAATCTGACCGTTTTTGATCTCTTTCTTTCGTGCCGCGTCCGCCCCTTCATCAAGAGCCGCTTTCTTGCCTGCCTCGAACCACTGCTTGCTTATATTCGGGAGATCGGCATAAACCGCTGCCGAAGCCGCCAGGTAATCAGCAAAGGGATGATCTTCGAGGTTGAACGTCTCTTTCGCCTTACTGATCGTCTCTGCCGCCTTCGAGTCGGGGGAGTCGTAATCAGGGACGCGCTCTTTCAGGATGGAGTTGAACTGGTTGCTTTTGTTCTTTATCTCCACCTCGTCAATGGTCGCCTTCTGGCCGGTCTTCATCATCTGCTGGGCCTTGTAGGTCAAGGCGTTAAAAAGTACTTCCGGGTCGTCCTTGTTGTCACGGATGATCGCCTTTATTTCGGCATCAGTCAGGACAGTCTCGTCTCCCTTCTCTTTTGCCGCTTTCTTCTCGTGGCGCTCTCCGTAGAAGGCTCTCTTTGCCGCTTTGTCCAGCTCGGCGTTCTTTTCCTTTACGCTCTGAAGTTCTGCCATTACATCGGCTATGGTCGGTTCCTTCTTCTCTTCCTTTTCTCCGTCCTTGATGTCCTGTGTTTCTTTATTGTCGGCAAGCGGGTCTTCATCCTCTGAATAAATATCAGAGTTTACGAGGTCGTCAAAGGTGCTGTCGTCCTCTCCACCTTCTTTTTTGTCGGAATCTTCCGCCTCTCCGACGGCACCGCGCTGGCTCAGAAAAGGGGCTATCAATCTGTAAAACCATTTCTTTTTCATACTTCACTTCCTAACTATTTGATTCTCGGACTTTCTCCCATCCGGTGGGGGCAATAAAAAGGGCTACTCTCCATTTCTGGAAGGTAGCCTTTTGATCTCGTTTACAAACTGAGGGTTAAGCTATTCTTTTACTTTAAAAGTGCTTGTAATTTCCTTTCAATACCCTTTAGTGATTTTAATACTTCAATCAATTCGGCTGGTGGGATTGTTAATTCATCCTTCCTTTGCTCAAATTCCTTCATAGCGGTGCTGAATGTTTCCTTGTTAAGGTCTTTCAAGGGTTCACCCATCTAAATATGACCTCACCATTTTTGCCTCAAAGTACTTCAGCGCCTTCTCTTTCATCTCGTCGGCCTGCTTCGCCTGCTCTTCGCTTTCTGCTCCTGCCAGTTTCGCCGGTAGGTTGATGATCGCTTTCAACATTGCCATTGCTCCGTTGAAGTAATCAGGGGAAACAGCAACATTCTCAAGCTGCTTCAGGACTTTCACGCCTTCTATTATTTCAAGTTGGCGATATTGTTCAAAACTTTCGTCAAATAGCAGGGACATTTAAAACTCCTTTCTTGACAAACTCCCTCATCCAATGTTTGAGGCATTATATCCCCATCCCGTCGCCAGTAACAAACCCACCTTTCCTTAAATATTCATCAATCGCGCAATTAAAAGCCTTCGTCATTAAATCTCTAACAAATTTTGGAGGTTGATATTTGGGCGGTTTATAAGCAATGGCCTTGTCAAGGCATTCCTCTATGGTTCGCCCGTCAACATGCTGGGAATGTTCAGAAAACATTTCTACTCTTGCGCCCGAAGAATGGTTTGTTTCTGCCTCTTGTTTTGATAAAGTTCTGATCGAACAATCATTTTTTTTCTGATATTCCATATACTCAGACGCTGTGTGCTTAGGTATGTAATTAGACATTGCCGCCTCCCTTGACTTCCTGCGATATCTGCTGCTTGGTCTGAATGTACTTGCCGACGACCTGTTTTAGCTCCGGATTCTCCGCAAAGACTTTTAGTATCTGCTGTACCTCTGGGTTGATATACCGCTGCGTGTCCGTCTTCCCGTATGCCTTCAAAAGCTCCTCAAGGGTGCTCATCGGATTCATCAAGGGGTTTTGCGAAGCGAGCCCGTTCAACTCCTCAGCTTCTTTCCTCTCGATCATCTTGTTTGCCGCCGCCGTAGAACCTGTGAGACTGAACTTATATCCCCTGCGCATCAACTGGCGAGGCAATACAACCGGCTTCCCGTTATAGATGAACTCCACTGGCTTGTAGGGCAAATACTGATAATAGAGGTCATACAGGGTCTTGAGGATAGCAAGAAACTCATCCCGTGTCGTCTTCGACTGGTAATCAAACTTGGCGTTGCCTTCCTGTACAACCATCATGATCTCGGTAGCCGTCTTCTTTTGGTCGTCTGGTCTGCCCATCTGCGGGTTTGAAATACTGCCGGAGCGTTCCCAAAGGGTGAAGAAGGTTTCCATAAAGTTCAGATAATTCGCCGGATTGATGTTATAGGCGAACGGAAGTATGCCTTTGATGTTGTCGCATTTCTGCCACTGGCCGGGCTGAAGGTCTACTTTACCCCGGAGACCTGCTGACTCTTCATAGAATCCGCTGGGGATCATCACGACATAGGCAATATTCAGCAAGGCGTTAAAGAGGTCACTGGCGCCGTTCTGGGTTCCCTTCAGCTTCCCAAACATCGGCGTTCCGAAGCTGCGCCCTTCTTCCGGGAACAACCGGACCCGCTTGATGATCGATTCGTTCTTAAAGTTCAGGTCTTTCAGGTAGCAGATGCGGTAAATCCGCTTTGTCGCCTTGGCTATTGTCACGAGCAGACGCTCTTCACGAAAATCGGTCTGTTCTTCCCACTGCTCTTCTTCGTTCTTGTAGATCGGGTAGGTGATGTAAAATTCAAGGCTTTCGATGACTTCTTTCCCGTGAACTCCTACTCCTGCAACCTTCTGCCCGGGGGATCGGTCATCATCGGCGATCTTTGTTTCTCCTTTTTCATGGAACAACCATTTTCCTATCCGGTCCGCCATGTAACCGGTGCCGTCCTTGCGTTGCATCAATTCGGAGTATGTTGGGCGGGTACAGCGGATCTTGTCGCATTTCTCCCATACTTCAAGTGTGCCTATGTCATCCGGGCAGAGAATGTCATTGAAGGGGATGTTCTCGATCTTTCCGCCTTCAAATATCGTCTTTTCGGTTTCGATGGTTACGGGCTTTCCTTGCTCGGTTTCAATAGCCGTTCCGTCCGGTTTCGGTAGTGGCTGCCCAGTCCCAATGATAATCTGTCCCTGCTGATCGTAGGCAAAGTCTTTCTGCTTTACAGACTCGGTGTCGTACTGAGGCGCGCAGTAGAATGTGCCCTCCAACAGTAGCGTATGTACAACAGACATGGCCTTGGTCTCAACAAAGACCTTTTCTTTTAACTCGGTATTGAACCAGTGCTCTATCTGCTGCGTAGGGGCATCGACCTGGCTCATGCCTTCCATTTCCATCTTACAGATTGGCTCACGTCCTACCAGACCGGCGACAAGGCGTGGCTCAAGATTGTCAATGGTGATCGCTAAAAGGGGGAGGACTTCGTTGCTGGCGCCGTCCCACATCTCCTTTGATGGATCGGAAATCATCTCGTAAGCTCTTCGTGATTCGGTGATGATCTTCAGCGTCTTCTCGCGGTAATCGGACTTCTCAAAGGAATCGTACAGCTTCATGCAGTAATCGACAAGCTGCTGATACTCTGGGCCGTTCTCGGGGGGTGTCTCTGGACCGAGGCTATCTTCGGGAAACGCCGCTTCTGGCATTTCACCTTCAGGGGCCATACCTTCCATCTGTGCCGCTTGATCTTCTGGATTCATTTAAAATGATCCTCTAAAAACTCAGGGAATGCCATCACGTCCTTGATAAACCGAACCTTAGCCGCCGTGCCGTCAACCTTCTTATCGGGCAGATAGCCGTTTATCATTGGCGTGTTCTTCCACTTACCTTCCTTCATCACACAGAAAGCCGATTCATTCTCGTATTGCTTCCAGGCTTTCTTGATTTCTAAAAGGTCGTAGGTCATGGCCGGTCTTCCGATTCGAGTAAATCTATAATTATTCTACCCTTCTTAGAATCTCCGGCGTTGGCAATCGTCACCGTTATTTCGGAGTCAACGATGTACTTGCCACCAGAGAAAACCACCACCTCTGGGAGCGTGCCTGATCTGTTGACGAGAGTCCCGTCAGCCACATCAAGGCCGTAAGGATCAAGAAGGGTGATATCATAAAGATCAGTCGGGAGGGCAGGCGTATCGCCGATAACCGGGGCGAGGTACCCGTTGTAAAGCCCCGGGATCGTCTCGATCTTGTGGAGCGTGCCACGGATCTTGTCAATCTCAAGGGACCCCTGGGCGTTATTGCCTGCCGCACGCAGGTTCGCAGCTGAGAGGGTAGAACATATCTTCAGCGAAACTACTCCGTCTGTGTGCGATACCCAGTCAATCGTTATTCTTGCCGGTGCCCTACCATCAAGAAATGGGTTGTGATCTACGTGAACCGTCATTGATGCTGCCATAATGCCCTCCTAGTGTGCCATCATTCCTATTTTCTGGAATCGTTCATTCTTTGCCGCTATGTTTCGTGCAAACAGGTCTTCGGCGGATTCTTTGATATTCGCGCCGCTTTCTTTTGCTTCTTTGACTGCCAATCGTGCCGTGAGCTTCTTGATTTCGAGTTTCAGCTTTTCACACTCAGCGCAGGGTGATACGGGTGATACTATTTTAGGGGTGATACGAGGTGATACGGGTGATACGCCCTTTTTCTTTGCTCTCTGTTCTCGTGCGTATGCGGCGTTCTCTTCTTTCGTGCGCTTCTTCATGTGCGCACCTCTTGATAGCTTCCATCATAGGTCTGCTTGCGACGCTGCATATTGCTGAACTGAAACGTCTCCCTGCTCGCATGCTCTTTGTGCGCCCGGAGCTGGATCTTAGGCGTGAACGTCAGGCACAAGGCGTCGCCGATATCAGGGGAGAATCCAAGTCGCTTCTTCATCTCGTCTTTGCTTTCGATCTTTATCCTACCCGCCGGGGAGTAGCCGAAATGGATATCCTGAATATCCTTGATCATTGACTGCCTTAACTGGGGCTGTAGGCTCCGGGGAATGACACACGCGCCCTCCTCAAACCACTCACGCAGCCTCCACCACAATTCATCCCGCTGCTTGTCAAATCTCATTTGATCTTTGGCGGATTCAGATACTTGAACCATCGCGGTTGGGACTCCGTGGGACTTTAAGAGATCAGCTACGCCACCACCTACGCCTATCGAATCAACGGCAATCGCTCCGAACAGCCCACCCTTGAAGCGGTCCAGTACTCTCCCCGTAGTTTCAACTACGTCTGCTTTTCCCCAAGTCTCAACGTAGCTAATTGCTCCGCCCTGACGGACGATCAGTGCCGTCCTATCGTCACCGAACCGGGCAACGTCCAAGCCCGCTATCTTCGGGCTGTGGCCGTAGTAGATGTCGCGGTCAAGCGCCGCCTGGATCAGTTCGAAGGGAATCAAAACGTTAGAGTTTGCCGAGAGGAAACTACAGTAAAATTCTTGATTTATCATATCCTCTGACATCCCGGCGCGGCGCTCTTCGTCAATGTCGCTTGTGCTGATTGCCTGAGTGTCTTTTACTGTCAGCATTTGACAAAACCAATCAGGGTTATTCATGGCGTTCTGGTATAGGTCAAACCCGTGATTTCTACCTCTGGGGGTATAGCAGAACACAGCCCACCCGCCATTCTCGGCAAGTATCGGCCTCAATAACTCCCATGCCTGCGGGTACTTATCGCTTATAGCCCACTCGTCAAGAACGATCCCGATGGGGTTTGTGCCGACCAGTTTATCGTAAGTGTCAGCCCCGCCGATCTGCCAAATAGAGCCGTTCGTCAGCTCGATCTTTAATTCTGTTTCGTTCTTTTTCTTTACGAGTTCTTTCGGAAAATGGTCAATGAACTTGAATCCTTGCTTGTCTGTTCCGTCCCAGAGAATCTTCTTCCCTTGGGTGTACTCCGGGAAAAGGTGAAAGTAAGTTCCTGGCTTTTCAAGCATTTTCTGGATCGTGAAGTTGAGAACTGTTTTCCCCTTCCCCGCCCGCCGGTGCCAGACAATACAGGCACGTTTCAGCGCGTTGGGACCGGTCATGGCCTGGAGGAAAGGGATTTGGTAATTCCTGGCAGTGAACCGATAGGGGATGTCGATCTCAATCCTTTTTTGCATTGTAATCCGCCATGTTGATTATGATTGTTGCCGGAGTTGGCTCTTTCTCGGTTAAATGGTTTTTGAGCTGGAGCCCTATTTTCAGAGTTCCAAGCTGGACTTGTCCGTCAGCTACCTCGACTATTTCATCACCGTCAATCTTGCGCACGATTGTTGACCGCGAGAATTTACGAAGACGGTTATAGTCTTCTATTAACGACTCATCTGTAATGCCGAATTGGTTCATTAATTCTGCAAAGGTGCCGTTTTCTTTAAGTTTTTTTAAGTCCATGCTCGCTTGCTGCTGGTAAGATGGTGCATCATAACCAGCGATCCTTGCTGCCTCTTTGTTCGTCTTTCCTTTAGCTTTCTCGATTATGAACTTTCTTTGCCGAGGTGTTAGTGTAGGCTTTTTTACTTTACGCTTGATGGCAGGCTTTAGGATTGGTTTGATGGGTGTTTCTTGATCACTCATTACGTGCCCCCTTTGCAGCGTGATGTTGGTTGATTATACTCTTGATTTATAGATTGTCAAGCTGATAGTTTGCCGGGATTTTTCCAACTGGTTGGAAACTGGTTAAATGCCTATGTTACATGGTTAAATTACCATATTCTATGTTGAATAATTATGATGTATGATAAGTGCATGATTTGATTGAATTAGCTTATGTCCGTTTATTCCATAAGTTTACATAATACGGAAGTTATCAACCGGTTTGACTTATATGACATGGTGATTTGACCACATTGGCATGGTTATCTCATCTGTTATTATTCTAATGTAAATAAATTATTCTGTGTCATATTGCATAGTTATCTATTATTTTATGGTAAGTGAATTAAATGGCATATTGCCTGCATTGTATTAATACAACAAAGCACTTTGACAACGAGGAAAGGAAAGCGGGAAGGCAAGTGAAGCCTTCGAAATCCACCTCCACCAGAAAACGAAACAATACAATGAGTAGATTGTTTACGATCTGGAGCATTTAACTGGATTTATAATCTACCCGAAAGAACACCTATCCGAGCCGGGGCGGTTCCCCGGCATTGGAGGATGAAATGGAAAATTATGAATTTACGGGCGAAGTTAAAGTAGAATTTGGCGTTAGCTTGAGAAGAATAAAAGCAACAAAAAACTTTGGCTTACTTAAGTGCGGCGATTTATGCGGCTGGATTGAAAAGGAAAGTAATGTTTCCGGGAATGCTCAGGTTTACGGGGATGCTTGGGTTTCCGGGAATGCTCAGGTTTACGGGGATGCTTGGGTTTCCGGGAATGCTTGGGTTTCCGGGAATGCTCGGGTTTACGGGAATGCTTGGGTTTACGGGGATGCTCAGGTTTACGGGAATGCTTGGGTTTACGGGA
>Ga0209777_10006636_pt1 | contig 12994 bp, 18 predicted proteins | sample FrelakmetHBP12HB_FD_187147 | JGI IMG/M metagenome (GOLD analysis project Ga0209777, IMG submission 187147) | Freshwater lake sediment microbial communities from the University of Notre Dame, USA, for methane emissions studies -HBP12 HB (SPAdes)... | ecosystem: Environmental > Aquatic >...
TGCGGCCCATTCAGGTAGCTCATAACCAGCATCGTAACATAGGTCATTTACCATTGCCTTGAGTAAGGCAAGTAACTTTTCATCATTGCTTGATGGGGGAACTTCGACCAAACTTAAGCTACTATTAGTAGGAAGACCTCTTCTAAAATCATCTACGAACTGAAAGAAGGGCACTCTCCAGTCACCACTAGCTTCCGCTAGCCGCATGGCCTCGCTTGCTGATAATAGTTGATACGCCATATCTTTCCCTTTCTTCCAGTCTTCTTTTCGGAAGATTTTTAGAATATCTTTAATATAATGGAAAGAAAAGAAAAAAGATATAAAAAGTAATTGGTTGGAATGAAACCCTAAAACCCTACTTCCAAATAGTCCCCATACTTTTTATAGATAAATTCGTCGAGATCTTTCCTTATCTTTTCGATATCTTGTTTAGCTTTATTGGAAACTGTTTCTATCTCGTTAAGGATTTTTGTAACCTCGGGCGTCATCTCGCTTTGTTTAATTTTCCTTTTGGGCTTAAGGGCGGTTTCCGCAGTATGCAAATTACGAATTACCCAATTGAAAACACCTTTAGTTATTTCAAGTACTCTACTCTCCACTGGCAAGTGCGAAAGATCTCTTCTAGCAAGGACTAGCTTAAGGTCACTTTTCTTGACAAAATTCCCCTCTATAAGTATGCCCAAATCTTGTAGCTGTTTTTTAAGTTCACTCTTTGTTAAATAACTCATTTTTACATTTCTCCAAATTTTGTTGACAGATCATATATCTCAATCTTCTCTTTCGGTGTGACTCGTTCCTTACTTACAATATTCCGCATATTAAAAAGAACAACCATTCTTTCATTCCACCCAAAAGCGTTATCTACTATCGAATAATCTACGCCTTGCTTAACTAGAAAATCTCTTAGTTTATCTGTATCAGTGTTCTTAATTGCCTGCTCGTTAAACACAATATTCAAAAAGGTATCCGCATTGATCTTGTTATCTTTAATACGGTTTTCGATACGATCCACTACATCTTTCTTACGAGATTTAATGAAGTAATTATCTATAAATTCATTCACCGCTGACATTGGAATATCCACATCTGTGATATTCGTTCCTTGTTTGATAACAATGCGATAGAGCTTCCTAGATCCCTTGGCATACTTACGAGCGGTGTCATAATGTGTGGTAAGGTAAAGCCCCGGACCATGCTCCCACCTACCTCCTTTATGTGAGATATTTTCTTGAGCGAATTCAAGATTACCACCATGCCAAAGAGTTAGAGTTTGCTCTGCTGTAACTAGTAGACCTTCAGATTTCTTGCTAGTCCACTTCTTCTGAAGATACTTATAGAAATCCTCCATGCTCCATTTATTCTTTTTCAGAATTTCTACAATCTTATGTAACGCGGGGGTTCCTTTTTTACTATTATGGATATCCGTTTTGAAAACGCTAATATCATCAGTGTAATAGAAACCATTAAGTCTTCTTTTAGCGCCGCCAAATGGCTCCGTACTTAAATGTTCTACGTTATCCTTTTCGTATAGTTCCAGCCAAGGAGCCATATGATCAAACTTCCCAAAACTTCTAGATGGTTCTTCTAGCCCAGTTTTAATATCTATCTTACTTAATGGAATTGCTTTTCTTTTATCTAATACTTTGGCCGATTCCTCCTCGGTATAGATATACGTTGGGATTTTCCTTTTCTTAGCCTCCATTAAAAGTTTTTTAAGATGTCTCTTTAGACTCTCAAGAGTAACGTCAATAAAATAAATATGCACTTCTTCAATATATTTAGTAGCGGGTTCAATAAAAGGCTTATCACTCCAGATCCTATCTTCCATCTCATTTTTAGATGGAGCTACTTTTCTAAACTCCCTGCCCCAATAATCAACGGGATTACCCACGTAATTATTTCTTAAGCTAGTACCATTTAGTTTAAATAGTACACCAAAGTTTTCAGCCGAGCTTATGTGATAGCTACCGATCTTACTTCGAGTGGTAGACAAATAGTAATATTTGTTTTTAGGCTTATGTATATCATCAGATCCTGAAATGAAAGTTAAAGCAAATCTGTTTTCTTGTAGGATATTTGCTGCCGAACTTATGGACGTATAGTGATATACAGTATCTGAAATACCGGCTTGTGTTAGTGAAGCGGTGCTTTTAATAAAATTGTGAAAGGCATTAATCGCTGCCTGAAGTGTTCTTTTAGCTTGGTAAACACGATGCGTGTGAGTTACATAATAAACCTTATCTTTAATTTTACTTTTCCACACAGCGGGAGTTTCTTCTCCATTAGGACCGTGATGCCATACCGCTTTCGCTTTCATTACGGTATTTCGTTCTTCTTCGGTAAGTTTAACTTTATTTTTTTGCAGAGTTTCAAAACTAGGTACACTAGATGACTCTACTGTCCTTTCACTTTCCGCAGTTAGTTCATATCGCACATAATAAGTATCAGGATCATATTTAGCCTTGGGGGAGAGACTATCACCGTACCATTCTTCAAGCTGTTCAGGGGTAGCATCTTTAATGTCCCAGCTTATGATCTCAGCATTATACTTATCTACTAATCTTTCCCATACCGCCGCACCATCATCGGTGAGAGAATCATCGGAACGAATTTTACCATAATGCTTTGAGAGAGCTAGATAAGACGTAACCCCTAGTCCTTTTCCCTTTAAATTTTTAGGTAAATCTTCGGGGTGAATTAATGATAATACATTTGGATCTGCATCGTTTTTGATATGCCGCATAAAAATAAAGTTTGGTACTATTTCTTTGCCTGTAGGATCTATTAACGCCCACATATTTTTTTTAGTTTCTCTTAGTTTAAAATTATGAGCTATTGGCAATTCTGTTGGGGTAGAAGATGCCTTAGCTTTATTTTTCGCTAATGAAACCGACTTAATAGCGCTCTGATTAATAACTACTGCTTGTTTAAATGGGGTAAGCACCCCCTTCTCTTTAGGATCGAAAATAACAATATCGTATCCATTATTATCCGCCCATTTCGATATGCACCGAGTAACGGCCTTAGCATCTAATGCACCCCAATCTCGAAAAGCATCCTCGGCGGTTTCATCCTCACTTACTATGTATTGATAAAAAGCATACTCATCTTCGACTTTGATTGCGTTACCAACTATCTTGATAGTGTAGACATATCCTGGCTTTTCTGCTAAACGCTGCCCCGATTTGCCTTGTCTACCACCCTTAGCATGAAATTCAGCGATATCTTTATCACCCAAGTATAAGCCTTTACCAAATTGACCACTACCCTTATTAACTTCAAATTTAGTTACGGGTGTAGTGGAGCCATGGTACCATGTGGCAGAGTAATTAGGGATTTCAATATAGCCATCTTTATTAGAAGCTTTGAGAACTCTCGCTAACGCTTTGAGAAGAAGTTTGTTCGGCATATAGTTACCTAACGTATTTTTACGAGTAAAAGTTTTTAAGTCTTCGAGGATTTCAACATCAGCCAAATCTTCAAGTCCCATGTATTTTAAGGATGGGTTGATTTTTAAAGGATTTAATGGGATTGCGAGATCGGTACTTATTCCTGATCCATATCCGGTTATCTTTGCTTTAATCTTTGTTTGATGTCCGAGTAGCAAAAGAAACAACCGATGGTATCCATCTTCTACTAAGTATTTTCCTTTATTTTTTCCTTTGGTCAAATGGAATACTGAGATCGCTCCTTCGGTTCGGGTTCCCCTCCCCTGTTCAATGTCAGTCATGGTTTTGAAAATAGAAGACCTTTCAATCAACAAATCTGCTGTTTCTATTGTTCTAACACTTGGCATACATATAGCTACCTTATCTTAATAGTAGTTCCTTATTTAAGATAAGTTTGTGAGACAAGACAAGATACTATGTCAACTCATTGAAAATATCATCGAAAATTTTAATTTGCTTGTCGAGAGTCAATTCAGATAGATATTCCATTCGTGCAATTGGTTTTCCTGATACACCAAGTTCTTTGGCTTGCACTAATTTCTCTTTAGCATCTTCACCAACAATGGAAATAGTAAGTCTTATCCTATTTTGAAGCATAGCTATAGCTATTTCCAACTCTTCTTTTTGCTCCGCGATTTGAAGCTTCCTACTATACTTCTGGAGCAGCCCCCTGTACTCCTTGTAGAAAGACAATTCCTTTTCGGCAAAATCATTATCCAACTTGGTTAATGCTTTAATCAATAAAGTAGTATCTACTACAGCACTTACTTTGATATACGTACCATCTTCCGGTTCAAATATTTTTAAAAGCTGTCTGTCGTACCAAGCAAGCATCTCCGCCCGTTTGACTATGAGCGCCTGAAACTCAGCCCTTATTTGTTTTCTTAATTCTACTCTCGATTCCATACCCTATCCCAATTGATTTAAGTCATACGTACCATCGTCATATATTTTTAAAAAGAAATTTCCTTTCAAACTAGAAAACCGGCTATCGATTATGGCTGCAGAAATCTTTCTAGCAGTTATATTTTTTCCAGTAGGCACTTTATCGACAAACTTAATATCCTCGATCCCTATTACATCGTAGTCAAATTGCATTGCATCATAAATAAAATCTTTAGAATTTTTAGTTAAAATTGCTGAGCCCTCGGCAAGTTTTTGGATATGCGGATCTTTCAATCCCTTTCCCAAACTAAACACCCGATAACCCAATTCTGTTAAGGGAGCTTCTAGTGTAGCGATATTCTCATCGATCAAGATAATCAACTTGGATCTTCTTGAATGCGCTAGTAAAATATGTCTTGCTAATTTTCTAACTATCTCCTCGTCTTCCATATTTTTCTCCAATAGATCAATTTCTCCCATATGATATATCGGAAAATAACAAAACTTTCTTTAGAAAAAGATGTGCTAGACTATTCATAAGTATTAACAAATGGTTACACAACATCCTTAAGTTTTTCATAGCGAATACCGATGCGCTTAGTTAGAATAGAGTGCAAAGAACACTCTAAAGGGAGAGGGTTGTGAACAAATTAAACGATATCCCACACGCTTTAGTTGGTGGCCTCGCCGTACAACACTGGGCGTAGAAGAAGCCATTTAATCTATTGCCATCTTCTTTTGTATCTGTTACTTTATTTTTTGCAAGGTACTCTGTATTCTGTCTACTCCTTGCGACATCGTTCCGAGCAGACTCTAATGGAGTCTGCTTTTTTTATAAGGGGAAATCCCATGAAACATATTATCCTTGGAAATGGTAATTTGGGTAACGCTATTGCCACGGAGATTTCAAAGCGCAATCAAAAGGTTTTAATTTTCTCCGCTAGTAATGGCTGGCACTACCCCGCAAACCCCCAACCTATCTACGATGAGATCCCAGACCATATTTGGGTTACCGTAGGTGCGGGATCGGTTGAGCAAGCCAAAGCAAACTACACACCCTTTATCGACTTACACATTAAGTTACCTACGGAGCTAACGCAGCATCTAACCCCACACACTAGCCTACATCTATTCTCAACGGACTATGTAGTAGATCGTAGGGGCAAAAGCTTATATGCGCTAAGCAAAAAAACCATGGAAGAAGCTATAACGCTTATCAATAGACCACTTACCTATATTTACCGAATAGGAAGCTTATATGGCACACACAAACCTGAAAATTGTTTCCCCTACAAGCTAAAGAAAAACTCATTAAAAAATACACCCACCCTACCCTTAAACTATATCACCCCCACCCCAGCAGATTGGGTTGCGACTACCTTACTCGATAACCTAGAAGAGCTACCCCCGGAAACATCTATATTTAATGTCGCTCCTCAAGAAAATTGCACAGTACAATATTGGGGGTGGAGAATACTCGGCAAACACCTCTCACACCCCGACAATAATAGCCTAGATCCCTCTAGACCAGCTCAGTCTAATATAGGGTGCAATCTACCCGTTACAGATAGTTTCTCCTGGCTAGATTTGTGGCTGAAAAGGGAAAGAAAGTGGAAAGAAATTTTAGATGGGATTAGTTAAAATCCCACCCGTTAAAGCTACCTCGTGATGCTTTCTAATCCACCGCATAAACAGCATAGCCTTGTCTTCCGCTAGAAACCTTGCGGAGCCACAGTCTGTCACTGGAACCGGAAACTCAAATCCGTCCTCACAGCGGTAAACTAAATTACCATCTTGGTAATGACTAAATATTACCTTGCCCTTAATGTGAGATTTCAAATCTGTTACCATTATTCCTTCTCCTCTTTTTCATCAGAAATCATAGCATAATTCATCTCGAAGTATTCCAATATTGTCTCAGGTGTTAGCTTCTTAATATTTTGGTGAAAATAATAATTGCGACCCAAACCCTTTTTCAAAAGATCTTCGGGTATACGCTTATCAGTAAATTCTTTATGCCGCTTATGCAGTATGTCAATCTTTGTTTTAATATGTAGCGCAGAATGCTCTCGAAGAATACCAGCATCTTTCATAAAAAAGTAGTCATTTAGGGACGCTCTCATTTCTCGCTTAAACGCGGAAATGGCCCTATCAAGCAATTTGATTAGCACCATAAATTCAATATTGTCGGTACTTGCTGTTGTCTTTAAAGTTTTCTGTTCTAGTTTGTCGATTTCATTAGAAACGAATTCATATGTTTTAGCAAGATTTTCTATTTCTAGTTCGATATTCTTAAAAAACTTTTCGCTGATTCTGTAATGCACATTTTTTCCTCTTAATTTGCTGAATCTCTACCAACATCTAACGCCGTTATACCCATCCCTCGCCACATCTCAATAACATCCTTATCATCATCCACCGCAAACACTATCTCAAATCCTAGCGGTAGTATTTCTTTCTCATATATCTCTTTTTTAGATATGGCCGCTTTCCTGTAGTCATCATCTTTGCGCAAGTACAAAGTAAATGGTCCTACACCCGCCACATGCCGCAACCACATATCGGTTACTAACCTATATTTCTCCGGCCTCGCGGTTAAGAATATGCAACATATCCCGCTACCAATCATAGCTCGACATAAGTCCACACAATAACTCTTAGCGGTATCGTTACCAATTTCTTTATAAAACGTATTCCAGTCCGGTTTACCGCCATCGGTAGGGCGAATATAATGCAATCTATGGGATAGATCGGAAATGGTACCATCGATATCGAAAATAACAGCTTTCTTCTTTTCCATTTTTTTCTCCGAGGAAGTTAGAATTTTAATACAAAGGTAAATTAAGTTTTTTTCTAACTTCTCTCTCGATTTCTTCTCTTTGTTTTTCTTCTTGTTCTAGCTTATGTCTTTTGTACTTCTCAATGCTACTTAACAATTTACTACCGCCGAAAATAACTAAAGCCGCCGTGGCTACTAAAGCTACCCCACCACCAACAACCATAGCAGTATTGTTGTTGCTATCGTATCTTTCCTCAGATTGATGCAGGGCTTCGAAATCATACCCCTCAATAATGTCTAAAAATACTGAATGACACTTATCCACGAATACTCCCTTTTAAATTTAAAACCCAAGTAAATCGTTATCCGCTATGATATCCAACAACTTCTCAACATCTATTTGCAACAACCGCTCTAGGGCCTTTTGATTGCGGTTATTTACGTAGGTGTTGATGTTGATTTTAGATTTATTGGCCGCTTCAAAGATGTCCTTATACTTCTGTGCTATCTCTTTTATTTTGGTTAGACTATCACTTACATTTTTAGTAAGTAGGGCATACTGATTTAAGTAGTCAAATGAAAGTGGTTTCAGCCCATAGTTATCTTCTAAATCTTTATAGAATTTACTCATGCTACTTAATTCATTTCGAAATGAACTTAATCGATCATTAATCTGTCGTAATACCCGATAAACATCTAACGGTACTATTTCTACTGCGGCAGAAACACTTAGATAGAATTTAGCAGCGTATCCGGCCCAATACTCTAAAGCATCCACCAACGCCTGCTCAAATTGTTTAAGGATTTCTTTTTCTTTGTTACCCACATAACCCCCTTTACCCATATCTCTTATCGGATATTTCTTAAAAAACTTTAGGATAACTTAGCATAGAAAACTGTTAGTGTCCAATATATTTACGTTTTATGTGTACCTCACACTACTCATATCGCACACACATATTAACTGCAAAAACCATGCCCCTTTAAAATCAATAGTTTATAGTGAAAAAAGTGTAGTTAAACTGGCGAAGTGTAAAGTAAACTAAAGACTCCGCCTAAAAATACCGATACCTAAACTAGATAACGAAAGGAGTACTTATCGTGTTATTCCCAGCAAACCAAGCAGCCACATTAGTAGCCGGTGGTCTAGACTGGGAAATAACCTTTTTCGACTTCGTCGATTCTTTTCGCAGAAATACTGAAAACAAAAGTTACTTAATTCAAGATCCCCCCACTTCTACTGGAGATAGTAAGCTAGACTCCCTTTTAAAATCTATGGTACTCTACCTTTGCGATGAAGCTAATCTACTGCCACCTGAATGGGCTGAAGAAGACGGGTGGCTCGCGGAACCATGGTTCGTATGTGGTCTCCCCCGGTTAGTTTCCTTCAGTCTGGTAGAGACACCGATACGCTTTAAGCAAAATAATATTTTTGTACTTTCAAACTTTATGGACAGAGTATGATTACTAAAGACCAAATGCTACAGCTCTTTGAAGAGCTAAACACAGAACTAAAACAAAATGATGTTACCGGAGAGATTTGCATCGTAGGCGGTGCAGCCATGACGTTAGCCTTTAACGCTCGTGTAGCTACACACGATGTGGACGCTGTGTTCGATCCCAAAACAGATGTTCAAATATCCGCTATCGATGTAGGTAAAAGGCATGGATTAGATGTCGATTGGTTAAATGATGCCGTTAAGGGGTTTATGCCTGGGGTACAGCCTAAACACAAAAAGATACTTTTAAATCTATCTAACTTAAAAGTGTGGGCACCCGATGCCTCTTATCTTCTTGCAATGAAATCCATAAGCGCCAGACCTACAGACATCCGTGACATAAAATTTCTTATCAAAAAACTAAACCTAACTACCGCTAAAGAAGTTTTTGAGATAATTAAACACTACTATCCCAAAGGGGAAATATCGAAGAAATCTATGAATCTACTACTGTCTATTTTTGAGGAGTAATCTACATTTGCTTAATAAACATTTGCTAATATCTCTGCCTCTGACATTTATCTTAGTACCGACAATAGGAAAATTCCATGATAGCTGATAATAGAAGCATTTTGGGGTTACCCGTTTATCTATAAACGATTCTACTTTATCAAAATTAAACTCTGCACCCATTGTCATTAAGTGATCTACATCTCTTATTTGCTTAGGCCACGGCTTATGGAAATCTCGGTTATTAAAGATTGTAATTTCCCGATCCTTGCCTTTCAGTTTAAGTTGAATCCGCCAAACATTATTCTTTATTTGAGAAGATAAGATCGTTGGCTTTGATATTCTGGTTATTGGAACACGCCTGTGATATTCATGTGATACTTGACGATGATACGAGGCTTCATCACTACCCTTTGCTAGTATATCCAATATTTCTTTTTGTTGTGTATCGAGTGTGCCATCTTTTGAATAAGCGCTATCAAAAAGATCAATCACAAATAATTTAGTTAAACTAGGGACTAGAATAAATGGAGTAAGTATATCATCAGCCATCCCGAGATAGAGAACCGTTTGTTGTCTCATCGAGGTGCTACCTTGCTAAAACTTTCTAAGTAATCTTTACCATATTCTTTCTCTGCCCACTTCCTCCATTTAGCTATATTCTTCTCCACCTCCTTAGGGGGGCCATCAAAGTCATACTCCGGGAGAATCGTTCCACATATGGAACAAGCGCAGGTATTCCCATCAGGCCACATCCATAGCGGTTTACCCGCACTTCTTTCAGCGCAATGCTTACACGGGCAATAGAGTTCTGTTAAGCATCTTGGGCATTTCATATCGAGGTCTCATCTTTTTTTCGGATTCTCCACTTGATTTCATAATTACCATTTTTGTCCTTTTCGGAGTAATCCATACCCATGCATTTTAGGGCCGTATCCTTATGGCAGATAATATCCTCCATTATCTCGGTAAGTGCTTCATTAATGTAGTCGTATTCTTTGGCTTCTATGGTTATTGTCAGTGTGTGCATTCGCCCTATCCCTATATCAATTCTGCAAACAACGCAGGGTGCTTGTTATAATATGCCTTAACATAATTTAGAACAGATACACAAAAACACGAGTGCATGTCCTTACCAACGCACCCACCTATCATCGAATTCCCAGCCTCCTCGGCAATCATAGCAGCTAATATTTTGTACCTCTCTGGCACTAACTCTATCCACGGCCCAACGTCAAAGTGAGTTGGATTATCCGTATTAAATCCAATAAAAACTCCATACATATCGTATTTGGCATGACCAAATCCCGTATACTTCTTAATCACATCATACGTGAAAATATCTTTAGCTGTGAGATTAACTTTTTCTTTTTCTTTTTCCGCATGGACTTGAACATACCCCATGTCCTTTGCTCTTCTTAAAGCCTCACCAAGCTCAGGTACATTACTCGCTAAAGCCATCCCCGAGGTATACATTTCCACCCTATCCCCATAGCGAGCGATTACTGTTGGCATTACTTTTCCACTATCACACCAATACAAATCATGCTTATTGAATACCCCTAAAAATTTACATTCACTACAGTCATGTTTAAATAAGGGTTTTTGTTTTTTAAATATCATCTGCTCCAATCCTCCACGAATTTCTACAAAATCGTTCTGATCTTCTCTAAAACTTTCTTTCGTAAACGATTGCAAATCTATACCAGATCCCTGACAAGCATCGCATACTGCATAAGGGGTATCGGGGTCACCATCTATAGTTACATCTATAATCCCCTCACCGTTACAACATACACACTTCTTCATTATCAGATCACTCCTATAATATTGGTTCAAAGATTACTCCTATAATATTGGTTCACAGACGGTGTTTCTCATTTTAGCTGCAAGCAACACTATCTTTTCAATTACGATATCTTTTTCTTTTATCTTCTCTTTAACACCTTGCATATAGAATTGCCCTAATTTTAGGCCATTATCAGGAGTTAATCTTTTCATGAAGGAATCGATATCTTGGATTTATAAACCTACAAGTAAATTTACAATGCATCATCCCCATCGATAAAATCTTTGCAAACTTTACTCGCTATATCCCACGATTCAATTTTAAAGTTATGCTTTTCGCAAAACATTTCCCGGTCTTTAAAATGTACACAGTGTTTACATATGTCAGCATATCTGTAATGATTTGGTTTCACGTCAATAGCCCCTATTCTCTTATTCTTTATCTCTGGCACTGCACATCTTTTGATTCCCACACTCCACCGCTAGAAATGGATATTTTTCAGCTATCTTATCCAATATCATATTTTTTAATACGCCGTAAGCGATATTCTTTTCCAAAGATCCGATCTACTGAGCCACACGAGCCCATTTTCTTTTGCCCTAGTCCCCCCAACTTTCTTTAAATTCCCCACCACGACTATGGCAATTTACCACCATGCTAATTACATACCCGGCCATGGCTCTAGTTATACCACACGCCCCTACCTCACGGTCAGCCTGAGAAATTAGATCGTAAATTATACCCCTAGTAAGCGGCGCTTGATGCTCATCTAATAGTTCCATCACCCGCCTAGCTACATCCACGCAGCGTTTACCATACGTGTCTTTATTTTTATCTTGCCAGTCTTGCCACTCTTGTGGATTAGTAATCATTAATGTTCTCTTTTGTTTTGATGTATTTTTACTCTTTAGATAATTCAATTAAAATCTTCTTGGGTAGGTACTTCGATATCATTTCGATTAAAAGCGCCTCGCTATCTAACTTCGCTTCCATCGATACTTTTAAAAAATTCTTTTTCGCTTCCACCGTCTTTAAGTGGTGGATAAACTCATTACGAGCCGCAGTTACCTGCTCTTGACACCCAAGGGAGTCGTGCAGCGCCTCCTCGAATGCTTTAATCCTATCGAATTTTTGTTTGGTCTTTACCTTAATAGGATCGAAAAGCTCTTCCACTTTCTTCATCAACGCCGCCACTTCGTTCGACCAGTAATCTGGAAAGTCCACTAGCTGAGCATACTTCAACTTAGCATACTCCCCCACAGCACCCTCTAGCCGCTGACTAGCTTTGCTAATCCAAGTATCACGACCGAATGCCATAGCCTCAAGCTTGAATGTCATAAGTGCATACCCCCTCCTACAATTAATCGGATTCCTAACAGAAAACCTTAAACTTAAAAAGCCTTTTTTACCGATAAACAACTTCTATTTTAATTTCAAACACATAATATGGCGTATCTATTTAAAATCTATCTGGTGGGTTACATTGTAAGTAGGACTTTAGCTCGGCCTTAATTCATGAAATGGCTAATATGCGAATAACAATAACAATTCTAGTAATAGTGTATATGGCATTTTGGGTGGGTGCTTTTCAACTACTTAAATTAATTAGAAAATATCGCAAGAGGGGGTAGTATGGACATAGATGATATTTTAAACGTACTAAACACGGCAACCAGCGTTGTAGATGTTATCGAAAAGCTCGTAAATAATAATCAAGCAGATACCCCAACAGATAACCCCACACCACCGGCACCACCAGATCCAACGGTCCCCCCACCGACCGGGTTACCCGCCTTCCCTACGGGTAATATTCTCATTAAGGATTTGGAGTACCTTCACCCTACAGTACAAAGCGCAGCCAACAAAGCTATAGCTGAATGCGCCAACTTAGGATATAACCTTACCGTAGTAGAGACCTACCGTACCTTCGAGCGACAAGCCGCCCTTTATCAGCAAGGACGTACTACACCCGGCAATATCGTAACCGATGCTGAGGAAGGTCAGTCCTACCATAACTACGGCGTGGCATTAGACCTATCGCCTACCGATGCTACTATGGCCGCAGTTTTTCAAAAATATGGATTTGAATGGGGCGCTACCTGGAAAACATTTAAAGACCCACCACACTTCCAAATGACTTTCG
>Ga0209777_10006637_pt1 | contig 12993 bp, 10 predicted proteins | sample FrelakmetHBP12HB_FD_187147 | JGI IMG/M metagenome (GOLD analysis project Ga0209777, IMG submission 187147) | Freshwater lake sediment microbial communities from the University of Notre Dame, USA, for methane emissions studies -HBP12 HB (SPAdes)... | ecosystem: Environmental > Aquatic >...
CGACCTGCGCAACGCCACCATCGCCATCGAAGACAAGCGTTTCTACACCCACTCCGGTGTCGACCTGCGGGGAATCGGGCGCGCGATGTGGCAGAATCTCCGCCACATGAGGCCGGATGAGGGGGCCAGCACGATCACCCAGCAGCTTGCCAAGAACGTCTACCTCACACAGGAAAAGACCGTGCAGCGCAAGGTTCAGGAAGCCATCATAGCCATCCTGATGGAACGCAAGTTCAGCAAGGACAAGATCCTGGAGCTGTATCTCAACCAGGTGTTCTACGGCAGTAGCGCGTTTGGTGTGCAGGCCGCGTCGCGAGTCTATTTTGACAAGGACGTCAAGGACCTCGATCTCGCTCAGTGCGCCACGCTTGCCGGCCTCCCGAAAGCGCCCACCGCTTACTCTCCTCACCGAGACCCCGATGCCGCGCTTGGCAGGCGCAATGTTGTCCTGGACAAGATGTGCGAGCAGGGCTACATCACGGCCGAGCAGAGAGATGACGCCAAAGGCCAGAAGCTGCATGTAGTGCCCAGAGCTTTGGGCCGCAACACATTCAAAGCACCGCACTTCGTCGACTACGTCACAAACCAGCTTCGGGACCGTTACGAAGAAAGAGTGATCTACAGCGGCCTGAGAGTCTACACCACGCTCAACTATGACATGCAGGTCGCCGCCGAAAAGGCGCTGCGCGAAGGCGTGAAACGCCACGAGAGAAGCAGGCGGGTTACCGAGGGCTGCTTCGTGGCTATCGAGCCGGAGAACGGCTACATCCGCGCGATGGTCGGCAGCGTTAGCCCGACGTCTCAGTTTAACCGCTGCACCCAGGCCATGCGGCAGCCGGGAAGCTCGTTCAAGGCTTTCGTCTACACCGCCGCGCTGATGCAGGGCTGGACGCCCGAGACGCGCGTGTGCAACGAGCGCAGAAGTTACCCCGACGGCAGCGGAGGGGCATGGACGCCCAGGAACTACGACGGCAACTACGGCGGCTGGTATTCGATGAGGACAGCCATCGCCAAGTCCATGAACCTGCCCGCCATCTGGACAGCCAACAAGATCGGCGTTGGGAACGTCATCGACTACGCCACCGCGATGGGTATCAAGTCCAAGCTTGACCCATACCTGCCGACCGCCATCGGCGGAATCGGTGGTCTTCACCCTATAGAGATGGCATCGGCTTATTGCACCTTCGCCAACGACGGTATCCACGTGGAGCCTTGCTGCATCGTCCGCGTTCTGGATCACAACAACAAGCCTATCCAGGATTTCGTCCCCGAGGGACGGCGGGTCATCCCGGAGCGCATCAACTCCCTGATGGACAGTATGCTGCGCGGCGTCGTGACCAGCGGCACGGGCAGACCTGCCCGCGTGATAGCCGATGCGCGTGGCAAGACGGGGACAACCAACAACGATGTCGACGCATGGTTCATCGGCTACGTACCTCATAAGCTCGTGGCGGCCTGTTGGGTGGGCAACGACAATTACGATCAGATGCGAGGCGCGTATGGCAGTGTCGTGTGCGCGCCGGTGTGGGTGGAGTTCATGAAAAAGGCCATCCCGATCTACGACAGGGTCCATGCGGCCCATGTCGGCGAAGCGAAGCCTGCAATCGTGAAGAACCCTTCCAAGCCGGCTAACAGTTCGGGCAACACTGATCACAACTCGACGAATGGGCCTGATGCCGTGGCCGCGAACGATCAGGACCAGGTCTCAGTCACGATTTGTACCGAGAGCCACCAGCTTGCCACCCCAAACTGCCCTTCCACACGTGTTCAGAGGTTCCTGCGGGGAACCCAGCCGCGGTCATATTGCAGTATTCACAGTGGAACAAAGCCCGACGTGAGCGCGACCAACGACAACGGCTCGGATGGGGATATGGTGACAGTGAGCATCTGCGTCGACTCGGGTATGCTGGCCGGCCCGAACTGCCCGAATGTGGTGAAGAAAGAGATACCGGCGAGCAAAGTGCCGACCCAAGTCTGTACTCTACACAGTCGCTCGAGGGAATAGGACCAACGCCAATGCCCAGCCCCTTTGAAGATCGCAAACTGCAACTGGCGCGCATCAATCAGTTGGCGATCCTGGTAGCCATTGTGTTCCTCGTGCTGCTGGCCCGCCTGTGGTACCTGCAGATAGCCCAGGGCGACAACCTGCTCAAACAGTCCGAGTTCAATCGCATCAAACGCCTTTGGACTCGCGCGCCTCGGGGCACGATTTTGGACTGCAAAGGACGGACGCTCGCCACCAGCAAACCCCAGTTCGTGGTAACCGCCGTGCCGGATGTCGTGAGGACAAATCCCGAAGCCTTTCACACCCTTGCGGGCATTCTGCGGATAAGCCCCGAGGAACTCGAAGCCATATTCGACGATTCGAATGTCAGGCCCGGTTCGCCCGTGCGGGTGGCCGTGGATGTGGACCTTGGCAAAGTCGCCCAAATCGGAGAACTGCGCATGAGGCTGCCGGGTGTGAGCGTGGAACTCGACCAGATCCGCTACTATCCGGATGGCGAGGCCGTCGCGCACATAATGGGCGCCCTCGGAGAGATCAACCCCAAACAACTCGACCAGGCCCAGAAAGAAGGCAAAGACTACCGGCCAGGAGACTACGTGGGTCAATCCGGTCTTGAGAAAGAATACGAAAGCTATCTCAGGGGCAAGGACGGCGGCAAGCGAATAGAAGTGAACGCCTCCGGCAGGGTCGTCAGAATCCTTGGAGAGCAACAGTCGGTCGCCGGCAGGACCCTTGAGCTCTCCATAGACCGCGACCTGCAGGTGGCGGCATCGAAAGCACTGGGCGACCAGACCGGAGCCGTGGTTGCGGTCGATCCACGCAGCGGAGCCGTGCTTGCCATGGTCAGCAAGCCCGCCTACGACCCGAATGTATTCGTGAAGAGGGTCAAGGTCGCCGACTGGAAGAGCATCAATGAGAACCCCCAAAAACCCCTGCAGAACCGCTCGGTCCAGAACGTCTATGCGCCGGGCTCCACGTTCAAGCCGATGGTGGCCATAGCCGGGCTCGTTTATGGTGAGTGCGATCTTCAGACCACTGTGAACTGCCCGGGGTCGTTCTACTTCGGCCGGCGATTCAGGTGCTGGAAGGTTCACGGGAGCGGGGTAACCTTCGACAGGGCCATCGCCGAAAGCTGCGACGTGTGGTTTTACAGACTGGGGCTGAGGCTCGGTGTCGACCGCATGGCGCAGGTCGTCAGGCAATTCGGCATAGGCTGGCCCACGGGGATCGACCTGCCCGGCGAAACCAGGCACAAGGACGGCCACTTTGGCACCATGCCGGACACACAATGGAAACTGCAGAGATACCATCAGAAGTGGTACCCCGGCGAAACCCCCAGTGTGAGCATTGGGCAGGGCTACGTCGAGGTCAGCCCGCTCCAGATGGCGACAGCTATTGCCGGAATCGCCAATGGAGGGACTATCTATCGTCCTCACCTGATGGCCGCGATAGTAGATGCCGCGAATCACAACAACGTGCTCACGGTGGCCCAGCCGCGGGTGAACTCCACCGTCAACGCGCCGCCGGAGCAGTTCGAGATGGTACGTCAGGCAATGCGAAAGGCGGTCACCCAAGGCACGTGCCGGGTCTGCGATATCCCCGATGTAACGGTGGCCGGCAAGACCGGCTCGGCACAGAACTCACTGGATGGCAGGCCCATGCCCGCGCACGCGTGGTTTGTGTGCTTCGCGCCGGTAGAGAACCCTACTATCGCCATAGCCTGCATCGTCGAGCATGGCCGCCACGGCGCCACAGCCGCGGCCCCCGTCGCCCGCGCAATCCTCGATGTCTACTACGGCAAGAAGAAACCCGAGGATATCGGCTCCGGCAGGGCTAGCATCAGCGGGGACTAATGGCTTTCGGTCCCTGAGTTAGGTGATAGCCAGCGGCACACTGTCATCCCGTGCGCTGAGCCTGCATTCTTGCACCATCAGGAGTTCCCGCAACGGGCTTGGCGGCAGCCTCGCCCTCTCCTCCCAAATCCAAAATTGGCTCTGCCGCGGGAACGACTGTACGCACTGGACCTGTATATCTCCGTCATCAGGAGTTCCCGCAGCTTCGGCTCGGCGGGAGCCTCGCCCTCCCTAAAGTCGAATACACGTTCGATTGACAGCCTGCCGTTGTTGGGGTAATATCAAACCTGCCACAAAAGGATTTGGAGCAGCGACAAATGCGAAAGGAATCACCGCCACGCGATAGCAGTGGTTTTGTGGATGTTGTTGTGAGGCCGGGCGGCAGTGGACCGCGCGGTGGAGTGTCTCAACGCCCACGTCCCAGGCGCCGCCGTTCCAGGCGTGGAACCACTTGGCGCAGGGTCTTGTTGCCTCTTCTGCTGTGGGCTGCAATCATTGCCGGTGGGGTCGCGGTGATTTGCAGGGCGTCGCGGCCGTTCATGCTCTATGACAGGGAAAAGCACGCCACCTCCCTGCTCCGGCAGCAGTTGGATGAGTGCCGAAAAGAAAACGACTTGCTTGCGCGCCGCATCAAATACCTCGAGACACCCGAGGGCCGCGCCCAGGCCGCCCGCGAGCTAGGCTGGGTCAAACCCGGCGAAATCACCCTCGTAATTCCACCCGAGAACCAGCCCAAGCCCAAGCAGTAGTCGTCGGGAGTTAAGCTTTCCTACTCTTCGTTGGAAGCCCAGCGCTGCCACCAGGACTTTCGGTCCGGCTTGGCCGGGGATTCCGGGTCTGATCCCTCGGAGTCCATCGGTTCCAGGACCTTGATCTCCGGCTCGCGCGCTTCCTGGGGTTCGGAGGCGGGGTCTTCTTCGGGCACCAGTTCTGCCTGGACGGTCGGGGCCTGGCGTTTTTCCTTGCGGTTCCAGATCGATTCCTGTCTGGAGAACGCTTGCTTGGACTCGCGTTTTATCTCGTCGCTTTCAAGCGAGGGCTCCGCGGGGCCGTCCAGACTCAGCAAGTCGCCATCCGGTATCCCGGTCTTCTTGAACAGGTCGTTGATCTTTGACAACCTGTCGCTCCACTCGGTCTTCTTGGGCTCGGGCAGCGCCTTGGCCATTTCATTGAACTCAACGGATGTCAGCGCCATTGCCTCGTGAGCGCGATTGAGCATGATATTGGCGCGGTTGAGCATCACATTGAGTTCGCGCTGCCGCTCCAGAAGTTCCATCACGAGCAGCGCCGCGTGTTTTTCGCGCTCCTTGGCGTCCGTGTATTGCTCCCGGAGAAGACTCGATTTCGCCTTGAGACCTTCGGACCGGCGAAGCGCTCTATAGAGTTTCTCCTTGGTCTGTTCGAGTTTTGTGATCAGTTCGGCTTCGTCCAACTTACGTCCTCCAACACAGCCATTATCGGCCGAAACGCCGCATAACGCAAGGGAAGTCGCGCGATTGCTCCCTAAACATCAACTACGCATGATCCCCCGGTTATTGTTCCGCTTTGCCGGACTGATAAAACTCTTATGGCTGACTGTTTTTGGGATGCAATGCGCGGGTATATGTGATAAAGTAGAGCTTGTGAGTATGAGGCTGATTGTTAGGGGTGTATGATGGCGGGCGGGACCACGCAATCCGCGGATTTGTGCGACAGTGGACTGACTTGCAGAATGGTGCGTGAGCGGATAGATAACGCCGGCCTCTGGCGAGTACCGGGGCAGGCGGCGCAACAGCGCGCGCATCTTGTGGGCGAAAAGCCCTTCGCGCTGAGTGCCCAGCAAGTCGAGCGGATCGAGAAGCTCGGCCCCGCGCTGCTCGCTTTTTATCGGGCCGCCAACGATTTGTATCTAAAGTCCGAGCACGACTGGGCGAGGGCGTATCTCGACATCTCCAAGAGCGAAGAGGTCATTCGCCACTCGGCAATGAAATATCAGCGCCGGGCCATACCAGGCATAATCAGGCCCGATATCCTCATCACCGACGACGGTCTCAAGATAACCGAACTCGACAGCGTTCCCGGCGGATTCGGGCACCTGGACTGCCTATCGGCGGGTTACGAAAGCGCTGGCTGGGACCTGGTCGGCTCGCCGAGGGGAATACGCGACGGTTTCGCCGCGATGCTCAGGGACGCGTCGGGAAGCGCCGATCCCATCTGCGCGATAGTTGTCTCGGAGGAATCCGCCGACTACAGGCCGGAAATGGCCTATATCGCCGGCGAGCTTCGTAAGATCGGCCTTGCGGCATACGCCGTCCAACCCAAGGAAGTGACATTCACCGAGGACGGCCTGTTCATCGAACCCGAAGGCGAACGGCTGCGAATCGACGTGGTCTACCGTTTCTTCGAGCTTTTCGATCTGCTCAACATTCCGAAATCCGAGCTTGTTTCCTACGCGGCCAGGAAGAAGCTGGTGGTTGTGACCCCGCCTTACAAGCATTTCCTGGAAGAGAAGATGCTGCTCGCGATGCTCCACAACGGCGTCCTGCGCGAGTATTGGCTGACGGCGCTTGGGAAGGACCACTATTCGCTTTTGCTCGACACTATTGTCCCCACGTGGATAATCGACAACCACCCCGTGCCGCCACATGCCGAGATATCCGGGTTCCGATGGCGCGGCGGCCCCATCAGAGACTGGCGGGCGATCGCGTCCGGCACTCAGAAGGAGCGCGAACTCGTGCTCAAGCCATCGGGATACTCACCCCTTGCGTGGGGAGCCAGGGGGGTGAAGGTCGGTCATGACATGCCCGAGGCCGAGTGGGCCCGGGCGCTGGATCAGGCGCTGGACGGCTTCAACGCAACTCCTTACGTGCTGCAGCGGTTCACCGATACCGCGCTTTTGCGGGTAAGTTACTTTGACGGGCCGTGCGCGGAACTGCGTGAGATGGACGCGCGCGTCCGGCTCTGCCCATATTATTTTGTAACGGGAGACGAAGCCAGGCTGGGGGGAATTCTGGCCACGGCCTGCCCCAAGAACAAGAAGCTCATACACGGCATGGTGGACGCCGTGATTACGCCGTGCCGCTCGGCAGGGGTTGGGAGTTAGGAGATGGGGAATGGGGAAGGGAATTCCTAACCCCCAGCTCCCATCTCCTATCCCCTGAGTTTGGCGAGTAGGAAAGAAAGAGCGCCTTATGTTGGAGAAAGTATCCGATCATATCGAAGACCTTATGGTCTGCGAAGATGCCATCAAGCGGCAGTTCGAGGTCAGCGAGGAGGAGCTTGACGAGAACCTCCAGGCAAACGCCGATCCGCTCCGGGAAAAAGAGCACGAAGTCGCGCCGGGGATGATCAACAAATACCCCAACCGCGCGCTGTGCCTGCTGACGGCGGAATGCGCCGCGTATTGCCGGTTCTGCACCCGCAGGCGTCTGGTTTCGGACATCGAGCGCGGGCGAGTGGATCGCGCTCACGTGGACCAGTGGGCCGCTTACCTCGAATCACACCCGGCGGTCGAAGAGGTCATCCTATCGGGCGGCGACCCGTTTATCGTCGAGGATGATCTATTCGCCTACGCTCTGGAAAGCCTTTGCGCGATCGACTCCATCAGGGTTATTCGCATAGGCACTCGCGCGCCGGTCAGCGACCCGTGTCTTGTGAACTGCGGAAAACTGGACGCTATCCAGAGAGTCGATAAACCCGTATATGTGGGAATCCACTTCGAGCACCCGGCCGAGATCACCCGGCGGACGGTGTGTGCGATCAGGGACCTTAGAAGGGCGGGCGCGATCCTTTACTCGCAGTCGGTGTTTCTCAAGGGCGTCAACGACGACTACGATACGCTGCATGAGCTTTTCACTAGGCTGCTGGAGATAGGCGTGCGGCCATACTACATCTACCGCTGCGATCCCGTGCCGGGCGCGATGCACTTCATAGTCGACCCCAAAAAAGAACGCCGGATCATGACTCGCCTCCGCCGCGGCCTGTCGGGCCTTGCGTTCCCGACTTACATAATCGACGCGCCCGACGGCAGCGGAAAGATTCCCGTCCCGCTGGATTTCTGGGATGGCGACAAGACTCACTACACCGATTTCGGGGGTAACAGACATTTCATCGAATAGCGACTCATTGGAGGACAAGACCATGCTCAAGCTCTACCAGGCCGAGTGGTGCCCATATTGCGCCCGCGTCCGCTCCAAAATGACCGACCTCGGCATCACATATATCAACGTCAACGTTCCCCGCGCCAAACCCGACCGCAAGGAACTCATGGATATCGCCGGCTCCCCCGGCATCCCCACGCTGGTGACCGAAGACGGCAAGGTCATCGCCGACGACGACCAGGCTATTATCGAGTATCTGGAGAAGAATTACGGGAAGTAGTGGGACGCTGGCGCGGTGTTCAAGCCGGTTTCCCCCTTGCGAATGAGACCTTTGCGGCGGAGCAGTCTGGTGGCTCGTCCGGCCTGCACGACATTGAAGCGGCGACATTCTTATCGCCTTGCTGAATGATAGACGAATTGCGATTAATGTGTAGACTTGCATTAGAAGGAGAAACCGTGAGCAAAGCTGCGACCCACACTGACCTTGTCAACCTGTTCCACAAGTTCCGCGAGTTCAGACCCCCGAAATTATGCGACGATGTACCCGACTATACCGCAGCCAGCATGAACGCACAGCATGCGGAACTAAAGCTGTACCAGCAGCGCCTGGCGGCCATGGACATCGGGGGCTGGCCCGTGATGGAGCAGGTGGACTACCACATCGTCCGCGCCGAAATGAACGGACTCGACTTTAACCATCGGGTGATCAGACCATGGTCGCGCGATCCCGGGTTCTACTGCACATTTCCGCGATTCGAGGAGACCATGCAGGGCGCCGTGGAGATCCCGTGGAATCTGCCGCTACCGACCGACCAGCTCGACTCTTTCCAGGGCGCAATCCGCAAGCTCCCGGCGCTGCTGGCCCAGGCCAAAGGCAACCTGACGGAGGTCGCGGCCGATTTCGCCATGATGGCGCTGCGGATGAAGAAGCGCGAGCGTGACGCCTGGTGCAGGTTCGCGGAGAAAGCCGGCGCGCACCATCCCGAACTGGTTCCAGACGTGTCGCGCGTCGTGGAAGCGATCGATGATTTCGGCGTTTGGCTGCAGGCCAATCAGGAGCGTTTTCTGCCTAACGCCGGCGTCGGCGAAGAGAACTGGAACTGGTTCATGAAGAACGTGTACCTCTTTCCGTATACGTGGCAGCAATCGCAGGCCATTGTCCAGCGCGAGCTGGAGCGCGCGGAGCTGTGCATGCGGCTGGAGGAGCACCGTAACCGGGACCTTCCCGAACTGGTCCCGGCACAGTCCACCGAGGAGCATCTGGCGCTCTTCGACCGCGGCATGGAACGGCTGATGAGCTTCCTGGAAAGCACGCAGATATTCAAGGACATGGAGTTCCTTAAGCCGAAGCGCAGGCCCGAAAGGTTCTGGCCCCACGATCCGGAGAAGCTGGACTTTTTCCAGGAGGTCCTTTGCCGGTACGTGCTGCCCCTGCATGCCCACGATGTCTGCGGCCACGCGCACGACGAGCGGCGTTACGCAGGGGACCTCCGCCCGATTCGGGGCGGAGACCGGCCATATCACATTGCCGGTCTGCGCGCGGAGGGACTGGCGACCGGCATCGAGGAGATACTTATGCACCTGGGGCTGCTCGACGACGAACCCCGCGCCCGTGAGCTGACCTACGTGCTCCTCAGCTTCCGCGCCGCCCGCGCGGCGGCAGCCCTAAAGATGCAGGCCAACGAGCTGGATTTCAAGGGCGGGCTGGATTACGCCGCACACTTTACGGCCAGGGGCTACAGCCGGGCGGACACAAACCTGCTGTGGGACGATCTGGAGCTGTACATTCGCCAGCCCGGCTACGGAACGGGCTACTTGATGGGCAAGGTCCAGCTCGACAAACTGATCGCGGATTACTCGCGGATCAAGGGTGCCGACTTCTCGCTCCAGGATTGCTTTACCGCTTTCCTTGGCGCCGGCTACATCCCTATCTCCCTTATCCGTTGGGAGATCACCGGCTTGACCGACGAGATGGAGAGATTGCTGGCGTAATTCGGCAACGTCCACCGCCGCACCATCCAGGCAGATAATACTAACTGACGCTCCGCAGTTTCCACGCCCACTTCCGCGGCTCCTCCTGCTATGATATCTAACGGAGGGCCGGATGAGGTGATGTTCGTTCAACAGTTGGATGGCAAATGGGAACTGCGGCAGGCGGGATCGGAGGAGACAATTACCGGGCCGGTGCCGGGGTGCGTCCACCTGGATTTGATGCGCGCAAAGATCATCGAGGACCCGTTTTACGGCGACAACGAGTTCAAAGTCGCCTGTGCGCCCTTCATCTACTTGCTGAGCGCCCACTTGATTTTGAACTCGAGCGCTTTGGCCCGGTCCGCTTTCTCTTTGTCGAGCTCTTTCGTCATGAGATAGCATGCTGCCCGACCATTGTAGTAGAGCCACTTCCCGTTGCTCTGGTCAAACTCAATGGCCTTTGTGTAGTCTGCTATGGCCTTGTTGTAATCGTTCCGGTGCATCCACCACACATCGGCGCGCTCGCCGTAGGCTTCGGCATAGTCAGGCTTGAGCTTAATCGCCTTGTCGTAGTCTTTGACGGCAGCCTTCCAGCTATTTTCGTTCTCGCGCTCAGTTTCGATTCCACGTTGGCAGTAAGCCTCTGCATAGTCCGGCTTTAGCTGGATGGCTCGTGTGAGGTCCGAAATCGCATTCTTGCCGGACCCGCAGAGCCCACGGTAGTAGTAGGCTTCCGCGCTGTCCGGCTTGAACTCCAAATACTTCGTGTAGTCCGCAACAGCTTGCGTGTAGTAGTATTCTGTCAGCCTGTAACAGGTAGCGCGTTGGAGGTAGGCCTCTTGAAGATTCGATCTTAGCTCAATGGCCTTCGTAAAATCGATGATCGCGTCGAAGATCTTGTCATTCGTCTCGCGGCAGCAGCCCCTAGCAAAATAGGCGTCGCCGTAATCCGGCTTGAGTTCGATCACTCGGCTGTAAATGATGTCTGCCTTTGCGTGCTCACCCTTAGCCGCGAGGTCCGCTGCCTCCTTATACAGCGCGGCGTAGTCGGTTAGCCCCGCTGCCGTTGCCTTGTCCTGCGCAGCCTTGTCGGCATCGCCTTTGGCTTCGTGGCACGGGGCTCGCTCGCTGAAAGCTTTGTCGGAATCCGGCTTCAGTTCCACGGCCTTGGTATAGTCCGCTATGGCCCTGTCGTTGTCTCCCTTCTTCCTGTACAGCGCGCCCCTACCGCGGTAAGCTGTCGCGTCTTTCGGGTTCAGTTCAACAAGCTTGTCATAGTCCGCTATTGCCATGTCGGTCTCGTTGTTCTTCTCCAGGCAAAGAGCGCGGCTGTAGTAGGCAGTCGTCTTGGATGTCGTCGTCGGGGCAAGTTCAATTGCCTCCGTGTAGTCCGCCAGTTCCTTGTCGGGCTCACCCTTCGCGCCATAGCACATTCCCCGGTTGAGATAACCCTCGAAGGACCGGGGGCTGATCCTGATGGCCCCACTGAAATCGAGAATGCCCTTGTCGTGGTATGCCAGTTTATAGTAACACTTGCCCCGCGCCACGAGTGTCATCACATCATTGGGATCATTCGCGCAGACCGCAGAATAGTCTGCGACCGCACTCGAATAGTCACCCTTCTTCGAGTAGCAGTCCGCCCTGCGACGTTGGAACTGTACCTGAAGCGAGGTGTCACCGAATTTCCCGAATCCATCTGTGAACACTTCAATCGCCGCGTCAATCGCGCCCAAGTCTTCGTAGCAGTTTCCCTGGTTCAGCCAGTCAATCGCTTTCTTGTCGGAATACTTGGCAAACTCGAGGAAACGAATTGCTTTCTTCATATTGCCGATATCCATGAGGCACTCGCCGACCTTCTGGTAGCCGGTATCATCGGAAGCGACGTACTCCGAGACCGCTCTGATCATCTCGCTCGGGTCAGAAAGCGCTTTGGCGTGGTAACAGTCTCCCATCTTCAGGTGGCAAATCTTTACAAACTCTGAATCTACTCTTCTTTCTTCTTCCGGCTGAAGCTCGATAGCTTTCTCGAAAGCGGCAATGGCTTTGTCGTATTCGCCTTTGTCGAGGAATGCGGCGCCCTCATCGAAGCACCTCGGAGCGGAATCGTTCCCCGCCAGGACGCAATGCGATCCGCCGGCAACCATCAACACAGCCAGACAAATACAAATACTGATTCTGGTCTTCATGGAGAACCTCCACGTCGTTCATACTGCTGCTGCATTCGCGACTCTCAGACCGTAGTCTCAAGAATGTGACCGAATTCTAGCTCCACATTCATGTTGTGTCAAGGCCATTATTGGGCCTCAATTCATGGCGCCTTGCGCCGCCTAATGAGTCTTGGTCTTACGGCGCTTGGTTCGGCGGATCATTGGGAACTCAATATTCCTCCCAGCGCCCACTTGGCTGCGCACAGACTCTGATATAATTACCATTGGAGGTGGCGGCAAGGTGATTTTCGCACAGCAATTGGATGGGGCCTGGCGGTTCAGGCAGGTTGGGTCGGAAGAGTCGTTCACGGCGCGGGTGCCGGGGTGCGTGCACCTGGATTTGATGCGCGCGAAGAAGATCGAGGATCCGTTTTGCGGCGATAACGAGTTCAAAGTCTCCTGGGTCCACGAGTCCGATTGGGAATACACCCGAACGTTCGAGCCCGATGAGAAGCTGCTCGCGGGTGAGCGTGTGTTCCTTGAATGCGATGGCCTGGACACCATAGCCAGGGTCAAACTCAACGGCGGTGTGCTCGGTGACGCGGAGAACATGTACATCGGGCACCGGTTCGATGTCACGCGTAAACTCAAACCCGGCGAGAACCAGATATCCATCACATTCGCGTCTCCCGTGAACCACGTAAAGCCCCTTCTGGAAAAAGACCCGCTGCGCAGCCCGGGGGAGTCGATTCCAGGCTCCATATATACTCGCAAGTCTCCGTCGCAGTGGGGATGGGATTGGGCCCCGAAGCTGCCCACCAGCGGGATCTGGAGGCCCATCCGTCTGGCTGCTTATGGCCCGGCGCGGCTGCAGGACGTCAGAATCCGCCAGAAGCACAAACCCGGACAGGTAACGCTGAATGTGCAGGCCGCGATCG
>Ga0209777_10006638_pt1 | contig 12993 bp, 10 predicted proteins | sample FrelakmetHBP12HB_FD_187147 | JGI IMG/M metagenome (GOLD analysis project Ga0209777, IMG submission 187147) | Freshwater lake sediment microbial communities from the University of Notre Dame, USA, for methane emissions studies -HBP12 HB (SPAdes)... | ecosystem: Environmental > Aquatic >...
CCTGCCCTGGAACTGAAACTGGAATCCGTTGCAGGGCAGGCCAACCCTTGAATGGCTCAAGGAATGGCTCAAGAAGAGGGCATTGAGATTCTTCCACCGCAAACTCAAGTCACGGTCGTTTATCGACGATTGTCTGATTGTGCGGAAGAGTGTGTCGGACAAACATTTTAGTGGGAGCTAAGAAAGAGGAGAAGAACGATGAACCGTCGAAATCGAGGCTTCAGCTTGCTGGAATTGGTTGTTGTGGTTGTCATCATCGGCATCATCGCCGCCATCGCGATTCCCCGCCTCAGCCGCGGCTCGGCCGGGGCGTCGGACTCGGCGCTGACCGGTGACTTGGCCGTGCTGAGAAACGCGATCGACCTGTTTTCGGCCGAGCACAACGGGGCGTACCCGGCGTTGGCGACCTTCTCTAACCAGTTGACCCAGTACTGCGATGCCAACGGCACCGACCTGGTTACAGCCAAGGATGCCAATCATCCCTATGGCCCTTACCTTCGGGCAGTGCCGCCCCTGCCGGTCGGCGCTGACAAGGGCAAGACTTCCGTGGTCGCCATCTACACGGCTGGAAACGGCTGGGTCTATGACGCGACTGCCGGAAAGATCAATGCCAACTGCAGCGATCTGGAAGTGGACGCCACCGGCAAGAAGTACAGCAGCTATTGACCCGATCGGGTCGTGAGCGGGATCGCGACCGCCCTGGCATTGTGACCTGAGCGTTTGGCCGGGCGGCGGGACAAGCCGACTTCGACGGGCGATTCGTTGTTGACAGCACAGCCAAGCCGCACTGCGCCAGCCCGGGCAGCGCGGCTTGCTTTTTCTAATGACCCCAGCGGGATTCGGACCCGCGTTGCGGGCTTGAAAAGCCCGTGTCCTAGGCCGCTAGACGATGGGGCCGGTCACCCTTTGTGCGGGCAGGCGCGTCCCAGCCGGAAATGTCCCGGCAAGCGAGGCGGCATAATAGCGGATTATACCGCGGCGTCAAACCAATAATTGAGGGAGCCGGGACTCGAACCCGGAACCTACGCATTAAAAGTGCGTTGCTCTGCCTGTTGAGCTACTCCCCCGTGGAAACGGGTTGCTCGGTTGACCAGTTGATCGGGGAAAGCTGCATCCGGCCACATTAAGCCATCGGCGGCTTTCGCCGCTACGCATCTGCCTTTTTCCCCCGGTGCAGGCGGCTGCTTCATTATAGAGGCAAACGCCGCAATCGCACTTCCGATCAACCGATTCCCTGGTCCACCGATCGACGGCCCCGCCGTCAACCGATCCGCCATCCAACCGATAAACCCGTCGACGAGTTAACCAATGAATCCATTACGTCTCCTGGACCTCCTTGGTCTTGGCCTCGAGCATTTCGGTGACCTTCTTTTCGTACTGGTCGGTGAGCTTCTGGACCTCCTCCTTGGCCTTTTTGGCGTCGTCCTCGCTCATCTCGGAGGCCTTTTCCTGGGTGTCGATCTCCTTGTTGCCGTCGCGGCGGGCGTTGCGGATGGCCACGCGGGCGGCCTCGGACATCTTCTTGAGCTGCCCGGCGATCTGCCCCCGCCGCTCGGTGGACAGCGGCGGGACCACCAGGCGGACCACCTTGCCGTCGCTGCTGGGGGTGATGCCGATATTGCTGGCCTGGAGGCCCCGATCGATGTCCTTGAGGCTGGAGGGATCGAAGGGCTTGACCACGATCAGGTTCGACTCGGGCGTGGAGATGGAGGCCAGTTGGCGCAGCTCCGTCGGCGAGCCGTAGTAGTCGATCTTGATGTGGTCCACCAGGCCCACCGACGCGCGGCCGGTCCGGATGCCGCGGAACTCCTGGCGGAGGTACTCCACGGCGTGTTCCATCTTCTCTTCCACGTCCATCAGGATGTCGTCGATCGCCATCGCAAGACTCCGTTGATTATTCGGCTATGATCGTGCCCACGGGCTTTCCCTGGACGGCCGCCAGCAGGCTGCCGCTCTTGGAAAGGGCAAAGACGATAATCGGTATCTTGCTCTCCATGCACATGGAGATCGCCGTCAGGTCCATGATGCCCAGCCGGTCGTCCAGCACCTTGGAATAGCTCAACCGGTCATATTTCTTGGCGCGGGCGTCGGTGGCCGGGTCCGCGTCGAACACGCCGTCCACCTTGGTGGCCTTCAGCAGCACCTGGGCGTGGATCTCCTGGGACCGCAGCGCGGCGCAGGTGTCGGTGGTGAAGAACGGGCTGCCCGTGCCGCCGGCCAGGATGACGACCCGCCCCTTCTCCAGGTGGCGGACGGCCCGGCGGCGGATGAACGGCTCGCACACCGCCGACATGGACAGGGCCGACAGCACCCGCGTGGTCAGCCCGTGCGACTCCAGCGCGTCCTGAAGGGCCAGGGCGTTGATCACGGTGGCCAGCATGCCCATGTAGTCGGCCGTGGCACGCTGGATGTGCGGGTCGGAGGCGAGCTCCTTGCCACGGACGAAGTTCCCCCCGCCGATGACCAGCCCGATCTGCACGCCCAACTTGGCCACCGGCAGGAGCTCGTTGACCACGCCGGCGACGGCAGCAGGGTCGATGCCGTAGCTGCCGGGAGGACACATCGCCTCGCCCGACAGCTTCACCAGCACGCGCTTGTAGGGCTTCTGACCCATGGTTCTCCACTCATCCCGACCAAGGGAAGCTACCACAGAGGCACAGAGGGCACAGAGTGAAAAACAGAAGAAAAGAAACGACCTGAACCACAAAGGACACAAAGAGCACAAAGAAAAGAAGACGCGAATAGAAACTCTTCGATGGAGGCCAGGGCCGCCGGGCTCAGGTGCTCTTGGTCCGCCGCGCCCGCCGTCCGTGGGTGGGCCCAGGCCACGAATTACACGAATGCACGAACGGCTCTTGTTTTCCTTCTTTTTCTTTGTGTCCTTTTTGGTTCAAGCTTCTTGTAGTTCTTTTTCCTCTGTGTTCTCTGCGCCTCTGTGGTAAGTATCCATCACGCGCCGACGGCGAAACGGGCGAAAGCGGTCACCTTGGCCTTGCCCAGCACGTCCTTGACCTTTTTCTTGCCGTACTTGTCCTCGAGGGCGATAAGCTGCTCCAGCAGGGCGCGTTCTTCGAGGAACTTGCGGACCTTGCCGACGACCATTTTCTCGGCGATCTCCGGCGGCTTGCCCGAGGCGACGGCCTGGGCCTTGGCGATCTCTTTTTCCTTGGCCACGATTTCGGCCGGAATGTCCTCGACGGAAATGCCCATCGGGTCGGCGAAGGCGACGTGCATGCACAGGTCCGTCAACAGCTCGCCGGAGACGTCGCCCTCGGCGCCGACGACCACGCCGACCTTGCCGTTGTGGTGACGATACCAGGCCACCGCTGGCGCGGCGATCTTGATGCCGCGGGCGAAACTCATGTTCTCGCGAATCTTGTTGAGCGCCTCGTGGAGGCGTGCGGTGATCTCCGGCGTGGCGGCAAGGGGGCCCGGGGCGGCCTTGGAGGCCATCTTCGTCACGTCCTGCACCATGGCCTTGAATTCGTCGTTGCGGGAACAGAAGTCCGTCTCGCAGCGAACCTCGACCAGGGTGACCTCGGTGCGGGCGTCGTTGGCCAGGATGCCGATCAGCCCTTCGCTGGTGGCTCTTCCGGCCTTCTTCTCGGCCGTGGCCAGGCCCTTCTTGCGGAGGATGTCCTTGGCCAGGGCCGGATCGCCTTTGGCTTCGGCCAACGCCTTCTTACACTCCATCATGCCCAGCCCGGTTTCTTCCCGGAGGGCCTTGACTGTTGCTGCGGATATCTCGGCCATTGTCGCTCCTGTTATTTCAGGGGGGTGCGTTCATCAGGCTTCCGGGACCGGCTCGGCCGGAGCCGGCGGCGGGGCCGGCGGCGGGGCCGGCGGCGGGGCCGGCGGCGGGGCCTGCTGGGCGGGCGGCTGGGGCTTCTCACCCGCCTCGTCCTGCCCGGCCCTGGCCATGACTCGCCGGCTGCGGCGGTGCGGCCCAGCGCCGTGCTCTTCGGTGGCCTGGACTGCCTTGTCGGTGCGGCCATGGAAGCCCGCCTCGATGGCGTCGCACAGTTCCTTGACCACCAGCTCGATGGCCCGCATGGCGTCGTCATTGCCGGGGATGGGGATGTCGACCAGTTCCGGGTCACAGTCGGTGTCCAGCAGGCAGACCACCGGGATGCCCATCTTGTTGGCCTCGCGGATGGCGTTGATCTCGCGGCGCTGATCGATCACCACCATCGCCCCGGGCAGGCGCTCCATGCGGCGGATGCCGCCCAGGTTGCGGCGAATCTTGCGCATCTCGCGGCGAAGCGAGGAGCCTTCCTTCTTGGAATACGTGTCGAGCTGGCCTTCGGCCTCGAGCTTCTCCAGGTGGTCCAGACGGCCGATACGCTTGCGAATTTCGCGGAAATTGGTCAGCGTGCCGCCCAGCCAGCGGTCGGTTACGCTGTGCATGTTGATTCGCTGGACGTTTTCCTCGATGGCCTTGCGGGCCTGGCGCTTGGTGCCCACCAGCACTACGTCCTTGCCGTCGCCGACGATCTGCATGAGGAATCGCTTGGCCAGCAGGATGCCCTTGAGTGTTTCCTTGACGTTGATGATGTGGATGAGGTTCCGCTTGCCGAAGATGTACGGCTTCATCTTCGGGTTCCAGCGGCTTACACGGTGCCCGTAATGAATCCCTGCGTCGATCAGATCCTTAATCAACTGTGCCGGCAAAGGTGCACCTCCAGGTGCCAGGGATTCGCGGCCCTTGGGGCCGGTCCCAGGCCAAACTTGTTATAAAGAGGTTTACACAGGCCTCGGCTCACCGCCCTGGAGATACTCTCTCCGGGCCTGCCGAGGCGAAGTGTCGTAACGTACCCTTTTGGGGCGGATTACGTCAAGGGGATTATCGGGATTCTTTTCCGCCGACGAGTTCGCACGGCCTTGGCCGTTCTGAGGCCAGCAGCCTCTTGAGGCTCAAGGGGCGTTCGCCGCGGCGGCATGGATGTGCCCACGCGCAATTTTGGCAGTGCCGGCGCCGGCAGTGCGCCTTTGAGGCAGGCGATTCATGGTTGCCCGAAAGACCCAAAACAACGTAACTCTTGTGGTTTATGGAAGTTAATCGCCATGGCACTTGAGTTGCATAGTCATTGACGGATTCGTTGCGCCCGCCAGCATCTTGCTCGGTGGCCGGAGGGGCGACGGGCGAAATGGTGAATGCCATGGTGGCGGCAGTGACTGATCGCAGACAGCCATTGGGTTTGGTCATCACCGGCGAGGTGGAGTTCTGGCAAAGTGCGCTGGAGCAGATCGTCGGGCCCAGCCTGCTGACCACCTACCGGGCCCGCGATGATCGGGAGCTGCTGGAGGTGGTTGATTCGGGCCTGGTCGATGCGGCCGTGCTGGACGACATCGAGGGCATGATCGACGTGCTCCAGATGCTGCGGATGATCCGCCGGCTCAACGCGATGCTGCCGGTGGTGATCGTCACGCGGCGCAGCGACCGGCGAGTGCTGGAGACGGCCTTGCGCCTGGCGGCCTTCAGCGTGGTGAGTAAGCCGCTGGAGCTGGAGCCGCTGCTGCGGCAGATCCAGCGGATCATGGAGCGGCTGGACCTCATGCTCCGGATGGGGCCGCGCGGCTAGTGGCCCTTCACAGGTGATTTTGTGGGTGCCACGGTCAAGCGCTGTATGCTTGGCCGTGCAGACACCCCCAAGCACACGACGCTTGGGGGTGGCACCCAACTCACATTTTTGATTGTGAAGGACCGCTAGAGTTCTGTCGCAGATAGATAGAATGATGAGCGCCACCCCGAAGCGATGTTTGCTTGGGGGCGCCGCACCCTCAAGCTGGGCAACGCTTGAGGGCGATACGCCGGCAGAGGCGCCGGTGTGGTGAGTCGATGTTGACGCGAACCTTGTGGCAATGGGCTGATGGCCGGTGGCAATCAAGATAAAGGAGTCTCAAATGACGAAGGCTGCACCCAAGATTCGCCCCCTGGGCGAGAAGGTCCTGATCAAGCGCCTCGAAGCGGAGCAGAAAACCAAGGGCGGTATCGTGCTGCCCGACACCGCGAAGGAAAAACCCCAGAAGGGCACGGTCCTGGCCGTCGGCGACGGTAAGCTGCTCAAGGACGGCAAGCGGGCCGCCCCGCAGGTCAAGAAGGGCGACCAGGTCCTGTTCGCCAGCTACGCCGGGACGGAAATCAAGATCGACGGCGACGAGTACATGCTGATGGACGAATCGGATATCCTGGCGATCCTGGATTAAAACATGGGAAAGGCCCACGGAGAATTTCTCGGTGTTTCCCAAAGCTGGCATGAGGACTTTCATATAGATGAGTCGACTCTCAAGGCCATCTATGAGGAAATTCGCAATGAGGCCGGTGGAGCTGGTTGTCTCCATTTTCCGGGAAGAGACGACATTGCGGCAAGCGACATCCTGTTCAAAGACGTCGTCCAGCGGTATGAAAAGCGAAAAGGCTTGAGAATCCCCCCGGAAAATTACCAGCACTTTAGACGGTGGATTCTGCTTCTCTTCAAGGGCGGCGACATGCCGTCATAACAATGGAAATGAATTAAGGAGCATAAGGAAATGGCAAAGAAAAGAATCGCATACGACATTGAAGCGCGGGAAGGCATCCGCCGCGGGGTGAAGCAGTTGGCCCGCGCGGTGAAGGTCACGCTGGGCCCAACCGGCCGTGTCGTGATCCTTCAGAAGTCCTTCGGCGCCCCGACGATCACCAAGGACGGGGTGACGGTGGCCAAGGAGATCGAGCTGGAAGACCCCAATGAGAACATGGGCGCCCAGATGGTCAAGGAGGTCGCCTCCAAGACCTCCAACGTCGCCGGCGACGGCACGACCACGGCGACCATCTACGCCGAGGCCATCTTCGACGAGGGCCTCAAGAACGTCACCGCCGGCGCCAAGTCCATGGAGTTGAAGCGCGGCATCGACAAGGCCGTCGAGGCCATCGTCGAGGAGATCAAGCGGCTCTCCAAGCCCATCAAGAGTTCCAAGGAGATCGCCCAGGTGGGCACCTGCGCGGCCAACCAGGACGAGGAGATCGGCCGCATGATCGCCCAGGCCATGGACAAGGTCGGCAAGGACGGCGTGATCACGGTGGAGGAGGGCAAGGGCCTGACCACCGAGGTCAAGCTGGTCGAGGGCATGCAGTTCGACAAGGGCTACATCTCGCCGCACTTCGTCAACAAGATCGAGACCATGGAAGTGGACCTGGAGAACCCCTACATCCTGATCCACGAGAAGAAGATCTCGGCGGTCAAGGACCTGGTGGGGCTGCTGGAGAAGATCGCGCAGTCGGGCAAGCCCCTGGTCATCGTCGCCGAGGACGTGGAGGGCGAGGCCCTGGCGACGTTGGTGGTCAACAAGCTCCGCGGCACGCTCCAGTGCGTCGCGGTCAAGGCCCCCGGCTTCGGCGACCGCCGCAAGGAGATGCTCCGCGATGTCGCCATCCTCACCGGCGGCAAGGCCATCATGGAGGACATGGGCATCAACCTGGAGAACATCCAGATGGCCGACATGGGCACGGCCAAGAGCGTCCGCGTGGACAAGGACAATACCACCATCATCGAGGGCGGCGGCAAGGCCTCCGACATCAAGGGCCGCATCGATCAGGTCAAGCACGAGATCGAGACCACCACCAGCGATTACGACATCGAGAAGCTGGAGGAACGCCTGGCCAAGCTCTCCGGCGGCGTCGCCCAGATCAACGTGGGCGCGGCCACCGAGGTCGAGATGAAGGAAAAGAAGGCCCGCGTGGAAGACGCCCTGCACGCCTGCCGGGCCGCCGTCGAGGAAGGCATCCTGCCCGGCGGCGGCGTCTCCGTCCTGCGGGCCATGAAGGCCCTGGACAAGGTCAAGTGCGCCAGCGAGGACGAGAAGACCGGAGTCGATATCGTCCGCCGGGCGCTTGTGTCCCCGATCAAGCAGATCGCCGAGAACTCCGGCCTCGACGGCAGCATCGTCGCCGCCAAGGTCATGGACAGCGACGAGATCAACTTCGGCTACGACGCCCTGGCCGGCAAGTACTGCGACCTGGTCAAGGCCGGCGTGATTGTGCCGACCAAGGTTGAACGCTGTGCCCTCCAGAACGCCGCCTCGGTCGCCGGCCTGCTGCTGACCACCGACGCGGTCGTCTCGGAGATCCCCGAAAAGAAGAAGGGCGCCATGCCCCCCGGCGGCGGCATGGACGACATGTACTAGTGGTCTGTCGCTACTGAAGTGATGGCTTTGGTGCCACCCCCAAGCGTCGTGTGCTTGGGGGTGTCCGCACGGCCAAGCAAACAACGCTTGACCGTGGCACCCACAAAATCACCTGTGAAGGGCTACTAGTGGTCTGTTGCTACTGAAGTGATGGCTTTGGTGCCACCCCCAAGCGTCGTGTGCTTGGGGGTGTCCGCGCTGAATTGCCGCGCGCTGGGCTTCGGACTTGGCCGACGCAAGTTGTTTGTGCAATGCCAACATCGAATCGACACGAGAAGGCACCCAAGTCCTACTCCTGCTTGAGGCCCCACAGTGGCAACCGCGATTCCATGTATTGCTGCAACACGTGATACCGAAGGGCCAACTTAGCGTCCCCGGCCTTCCGGAACCTATCCGCCTCGGACCGCACGAACTCGTAACCCTTTTCTACCATGCTGGGCACTTCGGAGGGCTCGCCGTTGCATATGTCCAGAATCCCTTTGCCGAGAAAGTCCACCATGAGTTGGCCATTAAAGTCTTGGCAGATCATAGATGCACAGAGGTGACCCAAACACCGCATTATCTTCGTTAGATCATCGACACCCTTTTGATCCTTTAGGACGTTGATGAACCGGGCCGCGCTCTTGCTCACAATAACACGCGGCCACTGGGCCAATTCGCTTTCGATATGGTGAGCTTCAGCTAAAGCCGGGCCGTAGAAGTTGTGTTCGTCCAACTCGACGCCCAACCCGACGCAAATGCTCCCCCTCACGGGTGCTTTAGCAGCCAAGGATACAAGCATCGTCATGCAGCAGGCTGTCAGGATGCGATAGATCGCTTCGGCAGACACATCTCCGCTGGAATTGGTCGTTGGTGCGTAGAACACAAATGTATCGGAGAACTGCTGCCTTCCAAAGCGGCAATCTTTGGCTCTAATGAGTACATCCTGCTTCTCGGGCGACAAGGTTTGAGCCGCGCCCTCAACTCGACTCGGCTTATCGAACTCTTTCAGGAATATGTCAACGAGTTCCTGATAGGCGAGGATCGTGCCAGCGGTTTTCTTGATGGGAGGCTGAGGCACATGCGGGTTGTCCATGTCCAGGTTGGCCCATTCCGCCAGACGGTTCTTCTGGCCAAGGAAGTCCAAGATGCAGACGACGTGATTGGTTATGTAAAACTCCTCTCGCCTATTCATGCTTCACCCTTGATCGGTTTTCGCCTTCCACAATCGCGATTTCCTCTTTCGTCAGGCCGTACAGGTCGTAAACCAGCCGGTCGATCTCCGCGTCGGTCGCCTCGATCTGGCGCTGTATCGCCCCGCGCTGGGCTTCGCCCTTGGCCGAAGCAAGTTGCTTGTGCATCGCCAACATCGAATCGACCAGTGAAACCAGCCGGGTAACGTCCTTATCCGTCGTTTTAGGGACGATCAGCTTATCATGCGTTCCGGGCGTCGCATGAATTAGACCCCCTCCCAAGGACTGGTCGATTACGTAGGATTCAAAATAGAAGCGTTCCAATCTTGAGTTGAGTACGCCAAGTATGAATTTCAGGGGCAGGTTTCCCTTGGGTGTCTTGTCGGTAAGAATCCCGTGCGGCACGATGCAGGCAAGACTCTGCTCAACATAAAAGCCGCTATCATCGAATGTGGCAACCGGGCGCGCCTTTGAAAGCATCGTCTGAGAAACGATCTTGGGTGACTCGAAAAGCTCCGGGGACCGCGGACTATACATTTCTTCCGGCATGTAGCGAATGAAACGGCCAGTTGGCGACATCCCGTACCGGGTTATATCTCGTCCCTCCAGGTAGGGCTTTGCATTCTTCGCTCTTGAATTCAACGTAATAAGACGATCTTTCCCGCCCTGCCCTTTACCCTTTGCGCAGGAGCGCATCCCAAAGGTGGAGTAACATAGTTGCTCCAGGAACCAGCTTCGGCCCTGGAGCTTATCGCATAACTCCCGTGTGGGAGACAATAACTCGACCTTAAGGCTCACCCCCGGATTACTCGCAACTTTCGATTGGGGCCAGGTCTTCACTCCCCCGGAAGTGAGGGCGATAGCGGTTTCCGGTATCCTTATCCCGATCAGTTCATCCGTGGGAGTCATTCGGTCAGCCGTAATGATGCAATTCTTGACAATCGCCCCCTCGAATACTTTGACATTTGAAAGGTCTGCTAATTCCCGAATGTGGGTATTCCGTAGAAGGTATTTCCGCAGACTCTCGCAATTCGGTTGATGGAGTGTCTGAATGGGCACAATAAGGGAAACCGTTCCGCGTTCCTTCGTCAACCTTACGGCGCGTTCAAAGAAAAGCAGGTACACGTCCCATACATGCTTGGCGCATTCGTAACTGGCTTCCAGATACTCCGCTTGCCCTGGGTATAGGTCTTTGAAGATTCTCACTCGGATATACGGCGGGTTTCCGATAACACAGTCGAAACCGCCGGAAGTGGCATGGGCATCTTGCCCATGCGTGGCGAGGGCATCCTGCCCTCGCGTTGCGTGGGCGTCTCGCCCACGTGCCTCTTCCTCCACGGGCAAGCCCTTGGGGCCCCCCAAGGGGATGCCCGTGGGACGCGCGGGCGAGACGCCCGTGCCACGAAAAACGGCGGGGAATTCGCGCTTCCAGTCAAAGGCATTGACGCGGGCGAATTCTTCGGCGTCGGGTTGTTCGTCAAAAGACAGCCGGCCGGTGTCTCTTGTAAAAAAGTCCGGGCCGATCAGGGAATTGCCGCACTTGATGTTGTCGGAAAGGTTCGGCAGCGCCCGCTCGTGGAACAGCCGCATGGTGTTGCCTACGGTTTCGGCGGACTCGCCTTCCAGCACTTTCAGCAGCAGCGACAGCTTGGACACTTCCACGGCCTGGGGGTCAATATCGACGCCGAAGACGTGCGTGGTAAGAATCCGCTTCTTCTCGGCTATGGTCAGGCGCCAGTCGGGCGAAAAGCGGGGACAGTCCCCGGCCAACGACGCCTTGGGACAGTCCCTGTTTTTCGCCCCGTTTTTCGCCGAGGGCGGGCGTGCCACATTGAGCACGGCCTTGGGGAATCCTTCGGGGCCGTTGTCGATATACCACTTCAAGCAATGGTCAAGGAGGCACTGGTACGCGCCCAAGAGGAAAGAACCGGAGCCGCAGGCCATGTCCAGCACGCGGAAGGGCTGTCTAGGGACTGTCCCCTTTTTCGGGGTTGTTTCCGAAAATGGGGACTGTCCCTGCTGTTCCACGGGCAGGATGCGCGTGTTACTCATGGGCGGGCCGCCCATGCTACGGCGCGCCCGGCCGGCCAGTTGCGCGGGACTCTTCCCCTCGATCTGCCGGGCCACGGTCTGCCGGACGATGTAATCGACGATATAGGCGGGCGTGTAGTACACGCCGCCGGCCTTGCGGACTTCGGGCTTTTCCTCGATCTTCGCCTGGTGTCCGGCGGTAAGCCGGATGACCTTGCCCAGGAACCGCTCATAGACCGTGCCCAGGATTTCGACGGGCAGCACCTTGAATTCGTAGGGCGAACCGTGGGCGAAGTACAGGCTTTGCAGGATCGGCTTGAAAACCTTGTCATCGACGGCAAGGCGGGGGGTGATGGTGTCCGGGGATTCGGATACGCCGGTTTCCTTCTGGAAGTGGAACAGGCCGGAGTTGTACCTGTCGTCGGCCTTGCGGGCAAGCTGGCCCATGAAGCGGTCATAAATGTCCGGGCGTTGGCACAGGGTCAAAAGTTGCTCATAGGGTTCAAGCCCCCGGTCTTCGGCCATGCGAAGGAATACAACGCGGTCGATGGTGAGTTGAACGGCGCGGTTCAATTCGTCGCCGGACAGGTTGTGATTGCGAATGGCGATATTGCGGGCGAGTTCGTCGCGCCAGCCCTCTAGCTCTTTGAGAAATTCCACGTCCACTTCGGACGTGCCGCGCTTCCGCTTGGAGGCGGCGTATTGGTCGAAAGCCCCGGTCCAAACCGCCTCGCGCGAGAAGATATCCCACAGTTCGCGCCAGCGGTCGGGGTATTCATCGAACCGATAATAGAGAATCCGGGCATGGCTCGCCTTGTCGCTCGGGCGCGGGCGCAGGGCGCAATCGTACACGCCCATTTCTTCAAAATCGGTCAGGACGGAAACCGCAACCTTGGCGCTCCATCCGTAGCGGCGTAGTTGGTAGGCCGGGCCGGGATCGGCGAAGATGTTGACGCCGCATTTCTTGGCTTCAACGTAGAACTTCGGCAACGTGCCGACGCGGAAGGTATAATCGGGGGCCTTCTGCTGGCCTTCCACGTCCAGGCTGTCTTCGACCACGACTTCGCAGTATTGCGGGGCGACGCGGCCGGCGTTGCCAACGTCCCAGCCCAAAGCCCGGAAAAGCGGGTCGATCAGGTCTTGCCGGACGCGGGCTTCTTTCATTCCGGGGGCGCAGAAGGGCGCACGGTTCTTGGCGAAGTAATCGCACAGGCCGGCGACTTCATCCTTGCCCTGTTCAAAGGTCTTGCTCATGGCGGCAGGTGTCCCCAACCGCACTTTATCGCGGTTGGGGTCCCCTCCCCAGGCCGCGCTATCGGGCTTGCCCCTGCCGGGCGCGGCTGGGGTCCCCAAAGCCGATTCAAGGGCCTGGGGGGCCCCTTCGGACGTGGCGGATTTTTTCGGTTTCCTGGGCATGATGGACAGAAGCATACCGCGATTCACGCCCTTCGGCAAGCTCAGGGCTTGGCCGCCCTTCGGCAAGCTCAGGACTTGGCCGCCCTTCGGCAAGCTCAGGACTTGGCCGCCGTTCGGCAAGCTCAGGACTTGGCCGCCCTTCGGCAAGCTCAGGACTTGGCCGCCCTTCGGCAAGCTCAGGACTTGGCCGCCCTTCGGCAAGCTCAGGACT
>Ga0209777_10006639_pt1 | contig 12992 bp, 13 predicted proteins | sample FrelakmetHBP12HB_FD_187147 | JGI IMG/M metagenome (GOLD analysis project Ga0209777, IMG submission 187147) | Freshwater lake sediment microbial communities from the University of Notre Dame, USA, for methane emissions studies -HBP12 HB (SPAdes)... | ecosystem: Environmental > Aquatic >...
CTTCCCTGGAAAGAATGGGAAAAGTAAAAAAGACATTATTAGAATTCTCTCGGTTTTCCGGGAGAGTTTTTTTATAGCATGAGAAAAATTTGCAAAAAATTTAAAAACCAGTATACTTGATACATACGAAACAAAAAACTTTTATATTCATTACACAAAAACAAAAATGGCAGAAACAAAAACAGCGGCTAAAGCTGAACCCAAAGCGGTTAAACCCGTAGCAGCAAAAGCCGAACCCAAAACAGTTAAACCCGTAGCAACAAAAGCTGCAGCACCGAAAAAGGTGAACAAAGAAGAAATGATGCAAAAGCATCAGCAAATGGTACAGTTCGTACAAAATCTTTTGGGAAGCATGGAAAACGACATGAAAAGAATCAGACTTACATTAAATCAATTAGCGAAGTTCGATCCTGAAAACCCTGAAAGCGTAGAACACAAAGATGCTGAACAGTCAATGGGCAATCAAGAACTCAAGAGCTATTCAGAAGAGAATGCGGAAGTTGTTGAAGGAAAATTCGACGGATACTTCATGATCGGAAATGATCAGAAGAAATATCCCGTGCCATTGAACTATTCAAGTAAGACTAAATTAGTGCCTTGAGATTTCCTCAAGCTCAAAATATTGGAAGATGGAAAGATGATCTACAAATTGATCCAACCCGTAGAAAGGAAACACCTAAGAGCAGTACTTTCCAAGACTGATGACAACAAATTTATAGCGATCACTGATGACGGAAAAAATTACTTCCTCAATCAGGCTGCCGTAACTTTCTTCAAAGGGAAATCAGGAGATGAATTGTACATCCTGATCAACGACAAGGAAGAGATGAGTTTCGCTGCTATAGAAGCGATCATCAAAAAATAATTATCAAACTATTATCATTCAAAAATAATAGATATCCAATACTCTAGACTAGTAATATGGATACATAAGGAGGCTGTTAGCCTCTTTTTTGGTAGGGGAAAATTTTGTCCTAACTTTGTTTTTTCGAACGTCAATCCATGGTTCTGGATTGGCTGAGAGAATTATCCAGCGTAGCTGGACAGTTTTTTCCTATATTTGTCAGTTTTTTTCTAAAAATGCATTATTATAATGCGATCATGAAACTTATCGAACTTATTTTCCCCAGGCAATGCATCAACTGTTCAGCAACAGGAGCATATTTATGTAAAAGCTGCAAAAAAAAATTAGAACCTCATCCAGAAATCTGCCCGCTCTGTCATAAGTTTTCCAAGGACTATCAGGTATGTCGGAATTGCAGGTCAGAAAAAAATTTCTTTCTGGAAGGGATCATCATTCCATTCGCCTACACGGATTTACTTAAAACCCTTATCATAAGACTCAAATATTTCCACAAGAAAGACATAGGAGAATTCCTGGTCGAGAGGCTGGTTATAGCTCTTCAAGCTAACCAATCGTTTCCACAGAATAATGTAGTTATTTCGTTCATTCCTTCTCATTGGTATCGTCATTATTTCGTCAAAGGCTATAACCAGTCGGAATTATTGGCGGAAAAATTAAGCGAAAGATTGCACGTCCCCATGGTCGCTGTAGCAAGAAAGAAGAAACATACGAAAACGCAGGCAAGCCTAGATAGAAATTGAAGATTATTTAATCTCAAAAATGCATTTTCACTAGCGAAAAATCTGCAATTCACAGGAAATGAAACATTACTTATCGTCGACGATATCACCACCACGTGATCGACAATCAATGAATTAGCGAAACTGATAAAATTCCATCATCCGAAGATAAAAGTCCGAGGAGCTGTTCTCGGAAGACATGTAGGATAATTTTGTAGTAAAAAGTCAAGCCAATGATCCCTTTTGAGGGGCTTTTTTTGACAAAATAAACGAATTGGATTATAATCGATATAGATTAAAAACTTTATTACTTAGTCATAACGTAATGGCAGACACTACAACACCTACAACACCGCCAGCTCAAGATTTGCAAATCAATCTTGATGAGGCTCCAAAAGCAGAAGAAATAGCAACACCTGAAAATAAACCAGCGGAATTAAATCTCGATTTGGATCTTAATTTACCTGAAGCGCCAAAAAACGACGATCGACTCAAAACCGAAGATCAAAAAAATAAGGAACCAGTAGTTGAAGAAGCTTTGCAGCCGACACCGGAAGTTAAAGCAGAAGAGATACCAGCTCCTACCATGGAACCGATTCCTGAATTAGTAACTGAAGTAAAACAACCTGAAGCAAAAGTAGAAGAAGTAGTTGAAGAAAAAACTGAACCATCAAAAATTATTGAAGATGAACCGATTTCAGCTACAGCGCCAGCTGAGCTCAAAGAAGATATGAAGATGATTTCAGAATTAGAATGAAACAAAAGCGCAGGCGGTTTAGCTCCAGAAGCTATCGTAGCTCCACAGCCAGCATCTGCTGAAGCATCCAAGACATTTGATCTGGATGCAATGCTCGCACCAACGATTACTCCAGCACCAACTGAAGTCCACCCTGATAAGGGGGGAAACGAAGGGGGGTTACCTATGCCAGCATCAACAACTACATCAGTTCCACCAGCATTTACCATACCTACGATAACAGCAGAAGTACCCGTACAAGCTGTACCTCAAATAACTATTCCGCAGAAAAAAAATACATCAGTCAAAGCATTGATGTTTGTTGTGCTTTTTGTAGCGTTAGGATTTACGACCTTTTTTATCCTCAAAACTATGTATCCCATAGAATTCGGAAATATCTTTGGTGGAGGTCAAACCCAGATGCATGCAAGCGAAGCAGTAACAGGAACAGAACTTACCGGTACAGAATTGACTGGTACAGAATCGACTGGTACAGAACTCACCGGTACAGAATTAACTGGTACAACAGATACAGGAACAACTGTCGATAATGGATTCTGAGAATTGAATGATTTGACAACTACGACAACAGTACCAGAACAGACAGATCTCAGTAGGCTAACTGATTATGTTACTCAAGGAAACGATTTCCTCGCACAAGGGAAAACGATGAATAATAATACGGTCATCAAATATGGACTCTATATCTCCAAAAAAGCCACCTCATTTCTTGAAAAGATTGCAAACGGAGAAGAAATAAATAATCTCAGTGGATACTTTGCACAATTTGATCAGTATATTGTAGAATTGAAAGTACTCGTAGGACAGACGCCTAATCCAGATACGACCGTAAACACACCTGATCAAACGGTTTCAACTCCTTCTGATGCATCAAATGGTCTTCAAGACATGACAAACACAGACACATCCACACCAACGCCAGACGTCACCGCAGACTAAAAAATTTTTCAAAAATAAAACATCCTCTACCATCATCAGTGCGCTTCTCGAGAAGTACATGTATTATCTGAAATATGAAAAAAACGTTAGTCCGAAAACGATTGAGAATTACAGTCTCCGGCTCAACAGGTTTTTGGAATTTTGCGGTGATATAGAAATCAGTAAAGTAAACCGCATGCAGCTTCTCGACTACAGGATGGCGCTTCATAAAAATAGATTGAACGTCAAAACCATCAACTATCATATCGTCGCCATCAGAGCATTTCTGAAATTTGTGTTGAAGAACGATATCGACTGCATGAGTCCGGATAAATTGGAACTTGCGAAAACACCGCCGGGAGAAGTGAATTATCTCGACGAAAAGGATATATGAAAAATCCTCGCCGCACCGTTGGAATATACGAAGAATGAATTGAAGCAAGCGAGAGACTTTGCTATCTTGCAATTTTTGTACGGAACGGGACTAAGAGTTACCGAGCTAATTATGCTTCAAAAAAAAGATATTAAACTGGATTCTAACCAATTTTCGGTTGTCGGAAAATGATCAAAGCTCCGCTCCGTATTCGCGACTAAATCTGCTATCGACGCATTAAGAAAATATATCGAGTTGAGAAGCGATAGAAGTCCATACTTGTTTATGAGTCTTTCGAGAAATGGGTTCTGAGAACATCTAAGTAGGAATAGCATTGAAGAGATAGTGAAGAAGTATGCAGCGCTAGCTGGGATCAGCAAGAAAGTTACGCCGCACACACTCAGACATAGTTTCGCCACCGCGCTGATAAAGAAATGAGCCGACATCAGAGCGGTACAAACATTGCTTGGTCATGCGTCAATAACTACCACGCAGATTTATACACATGTGGACGATAAGCATCTGCAGAAAGTGCACGATTTATTAGAATGATAATCCAATGGAAAATACAAAGCTTATACAACTCATAAACGAACAAGATAAAAAGACATTAGCAATTCGGGCCGCTGATTGTGCTGAACATGTGCTGAAAGTTTTCCAGGAAAAATATCCGAAAGATACGCGTCCTCAACAAGCGATCAAAGCTGCACGCGCATGGACACGTAATGAAATAAAGATAAGTGAAGCTCGCATGGCCGCATTTGCTACACACGCTGCTGCACGCGAAACTGATGATGTTGCAGCATGTGCAGTCGCTCGCGCTGCCGGTCATGCAGCAGCAACCGCCCATGTAGCAGGTCACGCCATCCATGCAGCAAACTATGCGCTCAAAGCAGTAATCGATAAGAAGAAAGAACGCGAACGACAATACAAACATCTCCAGAAAGTGCATGATCTGCTTGAAGGATAATTTACAAATAAAAGATTCATCATGAAAAAAGCTTTTGAACAAGAAATAGAAGAAAATAAACGGAATTTTTTTATATATTTTTCTCCTGTCTGATTCCCTTTTGTTTTTGCAATCCATACGCGGATATTAACAGTTACTCCACACGGAGAAATACACAAATATCAATTACATAGCATAAAAAATCCTGTAAAAAAATTATGATACATATACATCGATGATCAAGAACCTATGGTCGGAGATAGTAAATATATATGGAAAGAAGAGCCAAGATATAGCGGTAGACAATTATATAAGGTTGTTTGATGAAACAGCTCTCTGGCAGAGAAGTTGGTCAAATTTATAAAGAACAATATCGAAAAATATCCACACAAAGGAACATATCGTTTTGTTCCATGACCGAATTCAAACACATTTATTGCACGAATAATAAACGCATTTCCAGAATTGAAGATAAGATTACCTTGGAATGCTTTTGGCAAAAATTATAAAGTAAAATAAGCGGAATAGATCTGTCATTACCTATTTACATTTTTAAACCGACACAATGGCTTTATCCCAAAAAGAGGAAAAAATCCTGAAATCGATTGTCGTGGCTTCCGAGAATAATCCGAACAAACCGGAATTCCCAGCGGACAATCCTAAATTTCCTGCAACACCGACGTACAAAATCAAGGTGCCATGATTCACCAATGTTCGGTTGAAAGACGAGAGTTACAACCCGACGTGAACGCACAAAGATCGTATGGCTCGGGAGATCATCGTCACGTACAGGGATTTTTTGCTTGCGAAAAAAAGAGGCCAGATCAAGTGAAAGCTTCCGATAATGTCGATAATCTCATCAGGTTCAGCAGCTGTCGCTATCCAAAAGCAATTGAAAAAATATAATCTTCCGAACCTTAAAGTATTGGTTGATAGCAATATTAATCCAAAAGTTCTCAAGACAATGAAAAAAATCGGCTGTGAAATCTATGAGACCGATCTGGGTAAAAAGCCGTTTCATCGGAAAGAGATATTAGCGCTGACCCACAATCCGGATGGCTTTGATATCACGTCAAGCGAGGCATTGGATCCCACGACAAGATTCTATGACCGATTGAGCTATGAAATCATCAATTCTTCGCCTGAGTATTGTTTTATCCCGTTCGGCACAGGAAATCTCTTTGAAAACGTTCTGAACATAAACAAGAAAGAAGTGTCTACAGAGAACCATGATCCAAGATTCAAAGGAAAAATAGAAGTACTGAGAAGATGCAATTTCCTGGGCGCTACCACCAACAATCCAAAATCCAAAGCAGATAAATTATATTCTCCTCATCTGCCCTTTGTTCATTATGACGAGCAGCGGATAAGATTGTATAGATATGCTGGTTTCTGCGGTCCGGAATCCAATGTTTATTTGATCAAAGAAGAATATTTGGATAAAGCCGTAAAAATAGCAAAAGCACAGAAAATACATTGCGAACCTTCCGGTATCGCCGGTTTAGCATTGCTTCTTCAGATGAAGGATAAAATCACCAAGAACAAGAAAATATTGATTGTTAATACAGGGAAAACCAAGTACGAATAGAGTAATTTTTTTATCACTTATCTCATACTCATGAAAAAATTCCTTTGGACGCTCATCATCGTCATCATCGTATGATGCGGAATACTATTGATCAGCCAAAAAACCGATCGATTGAAAAGCACAACACAGAACCCAACCACGTTAGCGAATCCCGCATCGACGAACTGCATTACAAAATGAGGCAAACTCGAAATCAAGAACAATAAAAATGGGCAATATGGAGTCTGTTTGTTTGAAGACAATCGTCAATGCGAAGAACGAGCACTTCTACACTGAGATTGTCCGGTAGGCGGAGTTAAAGTCACCGGCTACGAAAATGATGCGGAAGTCTATTGCGCGATCTCCGGCGGTGAATTGACGGGTGTCGGAACGGAAACGCCGATGTGCAAAAGAGTCGACGGAACATGGTGTAACGCGCAAGCGAATATGGACGGTGACTGCCCTAGCCCGTACAATCCGAATCCGGATGCAGGGAATGGACCCGATGTATAAAATTCTATAAATATATGAAAATTTTGTATAAACTTTTTTTTGATGAGAAAAAGTTGATTTTACCTAGGGAATCTATATATATTCAACACAAACAAAAAAATAAAATACATGACCAAAGACAAAGTCACCCAACCAAAATACATGTGTATTACGATACGACATGTACAACAAAAACGGTATGATTGTATTTTCTGTAATAAGTACAAAACAGAAAAGAAAAATGATTATTATGATATTGAAATTTGTACAGAACAACAACATGTAGCAAAAGCAGTTATGCTTCTTTTGCGCTCGATTACCAAGTTTGAGGGGAATTATGACCTAGAAACTACGATAAACATCAATTTATGTAAATTTCACTATCTTAATACGCTTCAAAAAATTATACCGCTCAACAAAAAAACTCGTATAAATTATGATGAGTTTCAACAAGCGGTTAAACAAGAAAAAATGGAAACGGTGCAATAATTGCACCAGAGCTCTTTTGGTGTTCCCAAAAGAGTTTTTTCATTTGAGACACAATTAAAATACGAGGTATCGAGGATTTTAATGATGTCGAAATTGTATTTACTATCCAAATAAGTCCGAAATGTAATGAGGAATTATTGTGATAGTAAATATAATTAAAATAAATATTTTCTATTTTCATATTGTTCTTCAAAAATAAAAAATATTTTTGATTGAACAATACGTAGTTTCCAAAATGAATAATCATTCAATTGGAGAACTATGATTGAAGAATATATAATTGAATCCCAATATAATTTAAAATATCACCGTAAAATCACTGCCGACCGTTCATTAGACTGTCGGTTTTTTAATAATTTTACACAAAAGAAATTATTAGTATGATATATTGACATTATATATTATATAATTACAAACTAAATAATTTATCTAATTATACAGGATGACTCTATCAAAAAAAGAGATAAACGATTTAACTCAAGATCTGAATGGAGCTGATCATGATTGAAAAAAATACAGAGGAAAAGCGCAAGAGCTTCTCACGATTTTAAGTAAATGAAAAAATACTGGATACAATGATTGAATGCTTCGTTATCATGATTATGGAGATTCTGATCCAGAAGTAAAAGAATTCGGAAAAAAAATGTTGAAATATTTTGAGGAAAAAAAAGATTATGAAATGCTCTATAAATTTTTATCAGCATATTTCATAGTTAAGTCTGATTTAGTTTATTTCGAATTAATCAGCCAAAAGACTCGAGCCAAATTAGCGTATTTAGACAATGATCATATTATAACTGTATTATCTCATTTGCGTGATGAAATAGAAGAATGATTTAGCGAATATATTGAAGAGGATTTGATATATGCCATTGCAGATGCCGGCCAGCATATTTCAAATGTATGATGGTATTTCTTATGAAACCATCATCTAGAGTTAGAAAAAAAAATTGTTAATTCTTTATCAGATGAAAAAGTAAAAAAATTTATAAGATGAATGCTTTGGATTAGGATCTTAAACACCAGAATGAAAGATATATATGTAGATTCTTGATTCATCAATGAATGTGAAGCTGATGAAATAGATAGTGCAGAAGAAATGGAAGAATTCGAAACAGTAAAAAAAATTTGTGACAAGGATATAGAAAATCTTAATAATACATACAACTACTTCTGGAACAATAAACTTATAAACGGGGTCTTCAAATGAGAATATATTGAAAAAGGATTCAATGAAAAAGAAGTAAAGGAAATCAAGGATAATTATATACAAATGATTGATGCCTTGGATATCATACAAAAAAAATTAACTGAATACGTTAGCACTCTACCGAAAAAAGAAATAGAAAAAACTAATGATATCCAAAAATGAGGAGAAACAGATTCTGACGATTTACCTTTCTAAGGTTAAAAAGAAAATAATAATTTAGAATATCACCGTAAAATCACCGCCGACCGTTCCTTGGACTGTCGGTTTTTTTAATACGATTTGCACGTCATATTCGCCTACACGACCATGTCATTCAATCGTGTAAAATCTATCAGCGATTTGCTGAGGGAAAGTGAATTGGTATTCGAGATAAGGATAGATGGCGCCCGTAAACGTGCGGAAAAGATTAGCGGCACCAAACGATAAACGTAATCCAGAAAAATCATTTGAGGAATTGGTAAGTATCTGAGAAAAAGTCTGATTTTCGATAGAACTGGCGTTTGAAGAAACAACATTATGTTTATCAAGAGTAGAACCATTGGTGATGAAACTGTAATCGTGCAAATCAAAGTCGATAGTGCCGGTAGCGTTGATGATTGATTCTCTGATTGCATTATCTTTGTTGTAATCGACCTGCATACCGCTGTAATAGAAGACTGCTATCGTCGGGAATATTTTGAATCCATTTCACTGATAGAGTCACTCCATGGACCATGACAAAGCGATATCATCATAGATGCCATCACCATCAGGATCACAGTCAGTACCTACGTAATTATCACAGAGTAATCCAGGAGTATCACCAAACAAGGTATGGATTTTTGGCGGCAGCCTGAATACTCAGGTAATGCTATTCCCATTGAAAAATACAGGATACGCTCCTCATGTATAATATAATTCCGGATTAGGCGGGTTGTCATATCCAAGCAAAAATGTTTCCAAATAGGTATATCAGAGCTGATTGTAATCTTTACTATCAGAAGCAGCAAGCATAGGATCTGTGTTTCCCATACCAGAAGATGGAATAGAAGTCGTTCTCGAATCTACCGTCCATCGAAATCATTGCTGTGCACCAGAAAGCAGTTCAGGAGTATTGTCGCTCAATGGGCCGAATCATGTGGATCCAAGGAATCATCCTGATCACTGGAATCATGGAGACCTATATCTCAATCACAGCTCTGCTCTTTCTATCGAAGATACGGCTCAGTAATACGCCATATGATATTGAGTGACTGTTCACAGATTCTGCATGAACGGAAAAAAGACAGAATACACACTGACCAATATTCCCATCGCAACAACTAAGAGAACTAACGTAAATACAAGAAACATGTTGTAATTTTGTTTAGAGATCAATATTTGGCGCACCGCAGATATTGCAGTATGCGAACGAATGAGCGTAACTATTTCAGCATTCTTTGCATTTTACTTTGAGCCTTTCGCCGCAGGCGATGCAGCAGACATATTCTCTTGGATTCAAGGTATTGCAGTTGTAACAAGGGACAAGATTGGAAGCGCATGCTTCTCTCCGAGGTATTCTATCCCTTTTGTATGAGATCGGCCTGAAAAGATAATAGAGCGGTAATCACACAAGCGGCGTCAAAAAAGTGACAATCAGGATGCTGATCACTTGTAAGCTGAAACTATTAGTTCTGTTGATGATATCCTTAGTCACCCGGATAATAGCAACTATTCGCAAAAAGATCAGGAAGATAGCTACGATATTTATCCAAAGTGAAACACCGCTTCCGCTAAACAGGGAAGATAGGCTCCAAGAAGATTTATCAAGCACGACACCGACTCATGTACCCATCAGAATAAATTTAGAATTTAAAATTTAGAATTAATATTTTAGAAACAATTAGAAATAACAACCATTCAAAATTCGACATCCAACATTCAAAATTAATTTTTCAGTTAAGAAATCTTTTTCTTCACCACTTTTAGAGAATCATCATATTTTTTCAAGCTATTCAACAAGAAGGATATCTTTCCAGGATTGGAAAATTCAGTCTCAAAAATCATCAGACACATATTTTCCAGAAGATTTTTTATAGAGACTTGAAGGACAGGAATATGGAGATCGTTGAATATCTTCATCATGCCGATGATATTTCATTGTCTGCTGGAGACTTTCATCTCAATCCATATTCTATAGAGATTATCTGTTTCTCCTGCTCGATGTGCTTCAAGGAGTTTATCGAATGATATGGTTTTGATGCCTCTGCAACCTACCGCATGGATTCTGATACCATCTCTTCATGTCTTGGCGATGATTTTTTCTCCTGGCTTGGGTTTGCATTCATGACAGAAATAATAATTGATCAACATATCACCATCCACCACAACAGCCAAAGTTTCCTTTAAATCTTTCAAATCTTTTTCTGCAGGTTTCGGACCGATATATATCTGCTCTTTCTGGGCAGCGACTTCTTTGGGATATACGCTCTTGATAAGCTGTGAATAGGTTTCTTTTTTATCCAGGATAGCAAGCAATTTCCTTTCTATTTCCTCTTTGGAATATTTTTTGCTGATTTGATCGCCGGAAGAATAAAAAAGCGGCAATCAGAATATCTTGAGATGTTTATTGAGCTCATGAAGCGCTTGAGCGATGCGTTGTTCTTTTTGCTGTCCTTTGAGAAATTTCATAAGGTTGTTTTTTGCGCCGGACGTATGGAGGAATTCCAATCGATGTTTGTTGGCAGAATATTTATTTTTGAATGTATTGATTTTGATTACATCTCACGTTTGCGGAACATAACTGATAGGTTTGATTTCTCCGTTGACGATGGCATTTTTGAAACTCAATCAGATGGTACTATGGACAGCAAACGCAAAATCCAAGACTGTGCTTCCTATAGGCAATTCGATGACATCCCCTTGTGGTGTATATAAGAAAATACGTTTCTCGAGGATCTCGATATTGAGCTCTTTTTTGAACTGTTCCTTGTCGTCAAGCGATTTATAGTTGGTGACGATATCCTGTAATTTTTTGATCCATTCACCTTGCTGTTCAGGCACTTTGACGGGAGCGTTATGTTCCATATAGGCAAAATGCGCTGCTACTCAGAATTCAGCCACATCATCCATTTCATACGTCCTAATCTGGATTTCCGTAGGAAAACGGAACATTCCGAGCACGGTTGTGTGGATGCTTTGGTAGCCATTGAATTTCGGTACGGCGATATAGTCTTTGATTTTTTTGATGAGCGGCGTATAGTATTTATGGATGATACCAAGCACCATATAACAGTCGCTTACCGTTTTGGTGATCACTCTATACGCAAGCAGATCCATAACGGTGCTGATCTCTGTCGTCTTGTATCTTTTCTGGAGTTTTTCAAACACTCTATACGGACTCTTGATCCTTCCTTTGACCTCGAAATTCTCGATTCATTCTTTCTGCAGGAGACTCGTCAACGTTTTGATTCCTCTCTCCGTATATTTTTCTCATTCACCGAAATATTTTTTGAGATAATTGAAAATATCATTGAATGCCTCCTCTTCTAAGACTTTGAACGAACCGTTTTCCAGATACAATTGGTAATAATAGAGTCCAAGTCTCTTGGCGATAGGAACGAAGATTTTCATCGTTTCCTGTGCGATTTTCTGTCTCTTGGACGGATTAGGATGATAATATAATGTCTGGATATTATGGATACGATCAGCAAGTTTTACGAAGATTACCCTCAGATCACGCGCCATCGCAAGAAACGTTTTTTTGAGTGTTTCCAGATGTCTGTCTTCTCATTTATATTTGATTTTAGAGACCTTGACCATTCCTTCGCACAATCATGCTACTTCAGCACCGAATTCTTTTTCTATCTCTTTTTCTGAAACATTACAATCCTCCATCACATCATGCAGGATGCATGTCTGGATGGTTTCCATATCCGGTTTGATTTCCATGAGGAAAATTGTCGCTCTGAGCGGATGGACGATATACTGTTCTCAGGAAAGTCTCATCTGTCATTGATGTTTTTCTGCAGCATAATCATATGCTTTTTGGATCAGAACAATCTGTTCTACTGGGAGATATTTTTTCGCTTTATGGAGAATCTTATCCAGGATGATTTGCGGATCCTGGTTGAGGAATGGCTTGTAATTAAAGAATTTTTCTAATTCCTTCACATCCATACTAAACTGCCAAATTTAGAATTTAAAATTTTGAAGACATAATTTTGAATTTAGAATTTTTAAATTATTTCTCATTCTAAATTTCATTTCTTTTCTAAATTATTTTGCATTTCTAAATTCTGAATTATTTTCCTTTGAAGTTAGTCATCACTCCGCAAAGTTTTACTTCACCCGTACTCTCACCTATATAGATCACTCTGCTGCAGAAGCGGAATTCCTTTGCTCTGCTATTTCCACATTGAGGATCTATTCATCACGTACAAGGGATTTCGGTTCATCAGGTTATTGGAACATCCTTGAGATATAATCATAATCAGTCAATCTCCCTGAAATATTTTCCTTCACTCATTGTAGGCGGTGTTCACATACATGAATACCAAATTCCGCTCTGCTGACATAAAGAGAAATTATAATCACCGCTATCCAAACCATCACCGAGATTGACTCATGTCAACCAAGGACCAGTCAACGCAAAGTATTCCTGTCCTCATGCTGTCAAACGTTGAAGCGCATAAG
>Ga0209777_10006640_pt1 | contig 12991 bp, 15 predicted proteins | sample FrelakmetHBP12HB_FD_187147 | JGI IMG/M metagenome (GOLD analysis project Ga0209777, IMG submission 187147) | Freshwater lake sediment microbial communities from the University of Notre Dame, USA, for methane emissions studies -HBP12 HB (SPAdes)... | ecosystem: Environmental > Aquatic >...
ACTGCTTCCGTTGTTGTTGGCAATATGGGCAGTAGCCAGCGTTTTGATTACACTTGCTTGGGCGATGGAGTTAATTTGGCGTCAAGATTAGAAGGTCAATCTAAACCTTATGGTGTTAGAATTATTATAGGACCTATAACTAGAGAAAAGATAAAAGGATCATACACTGCTTTAGAATTAGATTGTATTGCAGTCAAAGGTAAAAAGGAAGGTGTAAAGATATATACTGTGCTAGAAAATAAGATACCAGATAACCCTGATGAAGTGATGAGAATGCATGAAGCGTTTTTAATAACTTATAGAGAGCAAAAGTGGGTAGAAGCTATTGCATTATCAGATTCATTAAAGAAATATAATCCAGAACTTAAAAAGTATTACGAAATGATGCAAGAGAGAATACAAGAGTTAAAACAATCTAACTTACCTGCTGACTGGGATGGCGTTTATAGAGCTACTAGCAAATAATTAATATAAATTATCTAATTGACTAGCATCAACTACTAAGGTATTTTCATACCTACTTATACGGCAACGTTTTTTAAAATTATCTACTGATATGTCTCCAACTATATAAACTTTTAAACCACTTTCCTTTAAAGGTAAAAACATTAATACAATTTTATTTACAGTGGGGTTAGTAAAACATTTATCATTAACTCTAACGTTTAACTCTAGTTCACCATCTCCGTCGTAAGTAGCAGTTTTAATTTGTACTCCAGGGAAATCAGCACCACCATCTCCTTTACCCGCTTCTGTTAATACAAAGTTAACAGGTAACTTATTATATTTACCGTAACCATATTCACCTAAATTACCTTTATAAAAGTCATTACGTTTTTTAGGTGTAGGCTTGCCAGCTTTTCTATGTTCGTTGAGTAAAGTAGCAAAGTTAGCACATAAGGCTCGTTCTTCTTTAGTTATTGTTATAGGTATCATGCTAGGTATATTTCTGGTCTTAAAGTGTGCAAACGTTTACGGTCCATCTCTAATGATTTCTTAAACCAAACGTTAACCATCCAATCACAATATCGTCTGCAATAGTTAGCAGCTTCCTCAAACGTATCAAACTTATTAATTCTATCAGCAGGTATTTGTTCATCTCCTATAAAAAAGTCAAATACACCATTGCAAGTAGGAACAAACTTACCATGAGTCTCATCATGCTTTCTAATAGAAAATGTACAACCAGCAGAGGTTTTAGAAGGTTTATAACGCATATAACACTCCCATACTGTATCACTCCACTGATGCCATTTATCTGGGTTTTGTAATGTTGGTGATCGATAAACTGCTCTTTTCATGAGACAATTATATCATAGTTCCTATTCGTAATCGTCTTCTTCTTCCCTATCGTAATTAGGATCATCACTGGACACAACATTTATATACTCTTCAGCAAGAAGAGCTAACTTACGTGCAGCTACTTGTTCTCTCTCATTTAAACTTTCTAAACCATAAGTGGCTAGATATTCTAAACAATCAACATAGTTGTCGTGTAAGCTTTGAAATTTAGCAGTAGATGTTTTGGGCATATAATAATTAGTTTTCTCTTCTTTCTTCCGGCTTATAATATATAATTCTATTATGTTTAACTGGTGCAGCTAATAAACAGGCAAGACTTAAATTCTTTTTCATAACCTCTTGAAAAGCATATGACATCCATGTTTGTTCAAATGGATGGGCCCATTTAGTATCTATAAATAATTTTTTATTACCTTTTTTACTTACTATCATTGGCCAGTTAGCATAGTAAATATCTCCAGTAATATAGCTTAATTCATCTTGAACATCAATTCTATCAAATTTGGTTCGAGGAGCATGTGGATCTAAACCTGAAACCGGTAACTGATCGTAATCAGGCCACACAGCTGATCTAACAGCTTGTGGTACATTATACCAAGATACTTGAATATTATTATCCATATAAACTTCCGTGTAAGAAAGTTTTAAGAAATCAAATTCTTCTCTTGCCATTATTCTATGTACTTTTCTATACAGATCAGGTACAAATTTTCTTAAACCATTGCGACAATAAGGGTTTTCCTTTTCATCATCTGGACCATAAAATCCCATATCATCTTCAAAGAAGAACATATAATCAGCATCACTTGCATCAAAATGTTCTGCAGCTAATTGTCTACCTCCACAAATACCTCCATTTTTACCAGTTATAATATGTTCAAATCCATATTTTTCAGCTAGAGCTTTATTACCTGCTATTGCATTTTCATCAGTAGAATTATCAATTAAATACTTTTTAGGCTTTTCTAACCAATCTGGTGAATTAGCAATCCATGTTTGTATAGTATGCTCAGCTTGTTGTGGAAAGTTAAACGTTAACATATACAAATTTGTTTTATCTGTTGATTCATTCCACGTACCTTTAGGCAAAACGTGCTTACCTCTTGTAACGTCAATTAAAGTTACTTTGTCATCTAAAAGAGCTTGTACAAACTTAACAATCAATCCATTAGGATCTAATTCGTATCTTCTATATATGTGAGGTTCTAAATGAGCCATTATACTGAATATGCTTTCCTCAGTACCCATATAACCTCTGTTTAAAGTATCTAAGAGCAAGGAGTAATATGTACCATTTGCCTGTGAAAGAAAATCTTTATGCCCTCCAAAAAGACCTCCCCTGCAAACATACCCCACATTACTCCTTGCAAATTCATCCATAGCGTTCTTTTTGAAACCATGTATTTCATTAGTAGTTTCATATGCATAACTTAAAAATAAAAACGTCTTTAAATATGGTGTTATTTTTTCTAAAGCCTTATCATTAACAAAATACCTTTCATATACTGTATTAGCAATACCAGCATCTAACCATATAAAGTAATCAGTATTAAATGAATTAATTATTTTTGCATCATGCAACATAAACATTTTAGATTGCACAATGGGGTTATAATATTCTAATACGGTTTGTGGAGCTGTTTTTAACCATCCATGCTCTCCAGTGATATTAATCCATTCTGGATCTGTTCTAAGCTTTTGGGTTTGCTCCCAGAAAGGAGCATAATAATTACTTTTTATATCCTCTAACTCCATTATCTTTACAAACGTATTGTCAGGGCTTCTTCTTTCCCACACAAAATTTTCAAACTCTTTTGGAATATAAATGAACATATAATGTTCCATTTCTAATATCTTTTCAAAGCATTCCAAGTAGTGTTCTATACTACGTCCCGGTTTGCTTAAATTCCAAAGACCAGTGACTACAGTAAGGTCTTTATTTGTTACAACTGGCTTTTTACGTTGCAATGCAACCAGGTCTTCATGAGAAAATTTACCAAGTGCTTGTTCAATTGCAGTCACACCATACTTTTCGATAAGGCTATTAATATCGGGCATAAAGGTATATACTATAAATTTTTGTTAATTCAACTTATTAAAATCTACTATTTTAGTTAATAATTCAGCATTGCCTTTAGTACACCCATTTCTTAAATACCATTGTCTTGCATTATTACCAACATATTCTAAAAAATCTTTATTATTTTTTATTTCATTATATTTTGCAATTAACTTATCAGCAGTAGATTTATAGTCTCTATAGTTATCAAAATCAACAGCTACGTAATGCACATCAGGTATTAATGGTTCATAAAATTGTGCTACAAATTTAGTTCTTAACAATACATTACCTAATCCCATTACCTCCATATCTCTGTTACAAACCTCACCATGACCATTTACACTTAAATTAATTTTGTGAAGATTAAGCTCTTGCATATACTCTTCTTTACGTATATTAAATTCTCTCCTATCTATACAATTAAATCTATCATCAGTGTGTAGATATTGTCTAAATGGATCATTAGGAAAGTTTCTAAACCAAGGTTTATCTGGAATAGTTTTTTCAGCATTTTTAGCATAAAGAATTTCTATTTCTTTTTCATTTTCCGGAGATAAAGGAGTATAACCAAATGGTGTATACTTTAAATAAGGAATTTCTCTATACTCTATATCATTTTGTATAACACCACTACTTGTTATAATTTCTACCATTAAACCTAAATCAAACCCACTTTGTTTAAATTCAAATATATCTTTTATAGCATCCCAGTAAGATACTAAAATGTATTTGTTATTTTCTACATTACGTATCATTAAATAAAACGGACCATATCTACAACAATGTCCAAAATAAGTTTTACCGTCTTCTTGAGCTCTTAATTCTCTAGAATCTGAATATCTAAACTCTATATCCGGTCTAAGTTCTTTAATTTTATTAAAAAATAAAGCATATGTAGCTCCTGGACCAAAGCTTTCTTCATTCCATTCAAATGAACAATCTATTACCATTTTTTATTGTATATATTTTTCTAACATATCCGGAGTGTGTAACACATCATTAAATGCTGGTATCTGATCTTTTCTAAATAATGTACAACCTTCTTCCCCTTCATGTGAAGTATGTTTAATAACTGGAAAGGTACAAGCAGCATTAGCTGATTGCCATTCTTTTAAAGATTTATAATCCGGTGTATATTTCTCACTATAAGTACAAATCCTTTTTATATTGTTTAAACCAAGATAAGCTGAAATTGCACTATCATCACACCAAGTATAATACTTATCCATAAATGCTTTAAAATCGTCTTTAATAAATTTACGTTTATAGGAAACTGTCTTATAATGTTGAATTACTTTTACTTTTCTATTTTTTCTAATAGCAGTTACATAATGATCTCTTACATCATGATATAAAGATACCCAGCAACTTAACCCATCATAACCAACCACTGAGTTATCATACCTAGATTGATTCATTACTTGCTCTTTTAACATTTCAGGGTGATAAACTAAATCATCATCGCATACCACAATTATAGCTTCCGGATCAGTTACTCTTTCTAATGTAGAGTATATCTTTGTTAATGGACCTTTATCATCTGGTCTAAATATTTTAAAGTTAGGATTATTAGCTGTCATATCCTTTAACCACTGCGGTATAATATATTCTTCTTTTGTCTTATTACAAATAAGTGGTATATTAAAATGTATTTTATATCCAGTTTCACCAGGATAGTCTTGAGATATTAATGATCTAATACAACTTTTAATACCTTCATCATATTCTGCTTTTAATCTTGAAGGTATTGTTGTTAAAGTAATTACCGGAGCAATAGATGGATAAACAAAATTATTTTCATCTATTTGATTAGGTGTTGCATCACCTAGCCCAACATCAACATCATTCACTGGAACTGGTACAGGGTCAGAAGTAACTGATACTGATACCTTTTCATCAGCTGCAGTAAAAGGGGGATCATAATACCAATGATCACAATCAAACTGCCAAGTCTTTGCAAAATCTTCTCTCAAATAACCAATATGGTCACCAGTTTCTTGTCTAAACACAAACATTCCAGTGTTTTGATCAAAAGGTAAAGGTTCTTTAATAGGAAAAGAATGAGAAGGTTTACCATGTCCGTTTACTTGATAGTTTACTGGAACAAAATCAGTTTCTTTATCCCACGCCAACATTACAAAATTTATTTGTTTATCCCATAGATAATGACTCATTATATGATCATCTGCTTTAGCAACTCCTAAGTATTTGTCTGTAAAAAAGTCATCAGTAATAAATTTACGTTTATATGTAACTGAATGCCAATGACCTGGTACCACAGCGTGTATATCATGCTTTAAAGGGAAATAAGCATGTGAACCTAACATAGTATATTTTCGTACTCCGTTTTGTGTAAATTCTCTTTTTTCAATAATACCATCACCTCTAAAACCTATTACACTGTAAGGATATTTATCCATTTTACTAAAAATATATTCTAACATACTATCGTAATAAATTTGATCATCATCAACAACAGTAATAATATCTTCAGGGTCTGTAACTATATTAAAAGCTCCAATTAATTTTTCTACAGGACCTCTATCAGTTTCAATCCTATTAATGATTAATTTTGGGTTATTAGCAGCATATTGTGTTAAACCATCAGGTATAATATATGGTACGTTCTTAGCTTTGTAAATTAAAGGTAAATTTAATATTACTTTATATTCTCTATCAAATTTTTGATTAATTAGAGAATCTAAGTTACGTTTTAATGTATCCCACCGTAATAATCTTTCTGGTACAGTGGTTAAGGAAATGTAAATGCTCATTTAGTATAAAAGTATCTATTAAAGTTAGGGTTGTTTCTCAAGTTATTTTCATCAACTATTTGATATATTTTTTGCTGAACCCAATTATCCTCTGCTAATACTGGGCCAGGTGTACCAGGTAATGTTATTTTACCCCACCTTATTAACTCTATGTAAGCAATAATGAACTGTTGATTGGCCTGTGGAAAGTAATCAAATATCATATACTTGCTGCACATTGTTTTAAAATTGTATTTATCTTCTTCTGTCCAACCAATATACTCTTGGTAACCTTTAGAGATATCTATATCTCTATATTTACCAGTTTTACCTTTGATATGAGAAGTATCTAAATGATGCAAACCTAAGTTAGGGTTATACTTTAACAACTCTAACATAGATGTTCTTCTCCATAAACAGGGCTGAACACTATATTCATATAAAAAGCCATTTCTAATATAATATAGTTCATCATCTTGGAAGCCATATTCAACACTTTTCTCATACTTTGGAAAGTTATTAGGTATTGGCTGATTAGATGCAAAAGAGAAGTTATCTACCTTATCACCATCCATTAACTTGACTAATTTGTTTAAAGTATCAAAATCTATATTAGCAGTTAACATGTAATCTTCACAAAAGAAAAATACATAATCTTCTGTAATAGTATTATATGCATTAGTCATTGTTGGACCAAAATGATAACCTCCATCATTAAAGTCTACATTACTACTAATATAATTAACCTTATCATTGTAAGGTAAGTTGTCAGTTAAAAACTTATTACTTACAACTGATATGTTAATATTATCTAAACCTACATATTTGTCAAAATAAGATAAAGACAACCCCACAATAGGAGTTGTCTTTTCGTTAGAATGAATTACAAAATGTACGTTTGGTACTTTGTTATTTGGTTTAGAAATCATTTAAAAAATCTAAATTCAATTCATCTGTATTTGCATTGTTAGGTAAATCTAATCCAGGTACAGGGAATTTGCTATTATCTGGAACCATTACATCTACATACCTTTTATTTACAAATGTTATTTCAATTACGTTTGGAACAACATAGCCTGAAAACTTTGACTCATGAACTTTTTCAATATAATCAAACTTTCCTCCCCAGTTGTTACCATGTACATGATTAACTACAAAATAAGGTTTAAACTTATTCATCATAGAAATAAACTTTTCACGGATTGTAGGGTTATTTAAATCATGAATTTCTAAAATTACACCTGTAGTAATATGAGCTAACTCTTTCATATTAACAGCATTAAAGTAATCATACTCTGCTCCTTCAACGTCAACTTTTAGTAAAACATCACCACTAATCTTAGTTTGAGCATAATGTACTAAAAAGTCATTACAATTAAGTGAAAATCCTAAACCTTCTTTTTTAAATGTAAGATTAGGTTCTGGATTAACTGGGTGATCTACTGTATGATCAAATAGATATGCCGGTTTCTTGTATTTAGTAGCATATTCCGATTCATATCTAATATCATGAGCAACTCCGTAAGTAAACAAAGCTACACTTTTTTCTAATATATTAACTGGAGCAATGTATCCACCGTCTCCATGATTATCACGTCCAGGGGTTTTAGGTCCAAGGCGTACTTTTTCTTGCTTTATATCATATGGTTTTAATAATTGTAACATAAAATTTTATTTATTAAGGATATGCTCTATACGTTCTGCCCAACCCTGTGATTTACTATGAGCCCAAATGACCCATTTATGTGGTTTTTTATCAGTTAAAAAGAACCTTTCAAAGTTGGTCCATTGATCTTTTCTTTGCATTATTTCTTTTATTTGAGCCTCATTTAAATCTTCCCTTTGTATACCAATACCGTTTTCATCGTCAAAGGCTACAATCCAAAAGTCGTAATCATCTAATTTAAAATTAGTCTTATCAAAATTTACTAAACAATAAAATGATTCAGCAAATGAATTTTCCCAATCTTCAACCGGAGGGTTAGGTGGTAAACCGTTATTAATTGTATGCATTTGAACTGCTTTGCGTTTAAAGTGAACACCAGCATATCTTTCATAATCATTTAAAGCTCTTACTTTACCTAAGTCATACCCAGTTAAATCAACATCATCATCTTTTTGTGTACGCAATAAGTTACGAATACGTTTCCAAGCATGTTGTTGATACTTGTACCAATCATCGCCTCTTTTATGCTGATCATCCCATACTAGCTTACCAGCTCTTTCTTCTCTCATTGTAGCGTGCCAAATAACTATCTTATGAGGGTGGAATAAATCATAACCGTGCGTAAAAGATCTAACAGTTAAATTTAATTCTTCACCGCTAAAATATATTTGAGGGTCGTGTTTAATTTCTTTAGCCCATTGCGTTCTAGCAAAAGCAAAATGACCAGAAATAAATCTCGAATGAATTGGTTCTGTTCTGTTTTGCCAATCTGGTAATAAACCTGGACGAATAAAGATAGTACCATGCGGGTAAAAACAAGCAAATTGTTGTTGCCATGGTTCAAGACATCTACCTGCTGGGTCATTAAACGGACTATAATAAGGTAAGTAACCTGTTAAAATTGGTTTAAAACCCTTTTCCTCTAAACCTTTGTGCATACCTATAAGGGTTTCATCCCAATCTTTAGTGAATCTATGATGGGAATCCAACTGCAGAATGTAAGTCTCATCCGTAATGAGTTCATTAATAAGTGCTCTTGCATATGGCAAGCCTTTAGCTTGTTCATGAGGCATATCAATAATTTTGAAGTTTTTGTTGTTTCTGTATTCATCAACATTATCAAACCCATCTTCTGGTTTAAACTGTCTGCAAATACCAAATACAATTCTACTAGGGTCTTTAGCTTGAGCTAAACAATCTTTAATAGTTGGTACTAACTCTGGTTCTCTATAAGCAGGTAGATGTACAAATATTGTTTCTTTTTTGCTTAAGTTTAATACTTTTTGAATTAATTTTTTCATGCGTAAGGTATATTGTTTTCTAAAATTTTATTGTTCCATTCTTTAGATTTAGTATGAGGCCATACTGTCCATTTTGTAGGTCTAACTAATGTGTTAAATTCTCTCCAAATATGAATAAATTTATCATTTTTATCTTGGTTCATTAAACTATCAAGTTCATTTGGATCAACATCTCGTCTGTAAATATCATTATTATCTGCATCTTTAAAAACACAACATAAGAAATCATAATCATTTTCTGGTAAATCTGGTTTATAAATGTCAATACAATGTTTGGTCCAATTGCATAAACCTTTTTCAAATTCTTCCTCTGAAGATACTGGCACGGGGGGTGTTTCTTCACTAATACTATGTTGATGAAAACGTCTTGATTTAAAATCTACTCCCGCGTATAATTCAAATTCACGTAAAGTTCTTTTAGTACCTAAACCATAAGCACCAAAATTAATTTGCTCTGGATCTTCTCCATCCACACCTAATAATATTTTTACTCTCTTGTATGCTAATGAATTTAATGTAGGCCAATTGCTGTGATCGTCCCAATGTTTTTTAGCTCCTTCTCTAGTATATTGATGCCATATGGTTACTTTATGTGGGTTAAACAAATCATAACCTCTAGTCCATGACCTTATAGCTAATGATATTTCTTCCCCGTGAAAATATAAATCCGGATCATACGGTACATCTAAACACCATCTACCTTGAGTAAATATAAAATGAGCACTAAAACCTCTAGAAGGTGATGGGCCTTTTAAATCTTGCAAATTGCGTAAAGATGAAGGTCTAAAAAAGATAACTCCTTCTGGTAAAAATCTATCATAATTTACTTGCCAACATTCTTCTAACCTACCTTCCGGATCTGTTTTAGGTTGGTAGCTTGGTAAGTAAGTTGATAGTATAGGTTTAGCAACACCATTTGCTTTTAAACCCTCATACATATCAATAAGCATTTGATCCCAGTCTTGTTTAAATCTATGGTGTGAATCTAATTGTAAGGTATATGTTTCATCATCATATTGCTGTTGTATTTTGCTTCTTACCCAACATGCACCTTTAGTCTTAAAATGAGGCACATCTAAAATTTTAACTTGAGGTAAGTTTTTAATTTCATCTATTGTTTCTTCTGGTGCGTGTTGCCAACCAACACAAATATGTAAACTATCTGGATATTTTGCTTTTGCAATGCAATCCAAAACTGTTGGGACTAACTCAGGATCTCTATAGGACGCTATTTGAACAAAAATTGTATGCACCTAATATATTAGTCAATGAAATAATAAAATCTACTTAACTTTTTTATTAAATTCTTCTGGCGGTACATAACCTTGCTGTAAAGTATAATCGTTAAAAGACAATATGTAAAATAAGAAATCCTTAACTTTTATGTAAAGTTTACGCACGTTATTATTTATTAAATGCATCGAAGTAAGGGATTGGCTTTCCAAACATATCAAACATCTTTTCAAACCCGTATTTGTCTAAATTACAACCATATCCTTCGTAATCTTCTGTTATACCCTCATATGCGTACGTATTGGGTAACCCAATATAAAAATAATCATCATCTTTTACAGTAAATTCTTCCATCATATTAACATCTCTTTCACTTATAGATTCTAGTATGTTACCGGACTTATCTGTATACTCCCCCATCCATACTTTTGAATAAGCATCAAATGCTTGATCTATAGTGCCTGGGAATTCTGGCATTAATATACCATATTGAAATCCCTTGTCATTATAAATTATCTTACGGACTTTAACTGCGTAATGATCTGTCATTTGAAACCTCTACAACCTGATTTAATCTAGCAATTGGGTTTCTAATATCGTCTGCAAAATAACTTGCAGCTTCTCTTATGTAATTCTTCTTTAACTTACCTTTATGAACTTTCATATTGTAGGTATTAAACATTTGCATATTACGTTTAATTGTTTTTACATAACCAGGAGACTTGATACGTTTTAAGTATTCAGCTCTTCTTTCTTCTGGAGTTCTTTCTTTCTTTTGTGCCATTTTATATTATATATTAGTTCCTAAGGTAAAATTGCTGCAATTTTGTAACAAATATCAGCTAATTTACACCAACATTTATACCAAATATTAAATTGAAACTTACGCCACCATTTTTTGTGAAAGAAGTATTTGTTACGCCAAAGGTTACGTTCATAGTCTTGCAACATTTTCCACTTTATCTCTTTGTTACGTCTCTCTTCATTGCTTTCTTGTCTAAATTCAACTAATTCTATATTTTCTAAATTACCATGGTTAAAAATTGCTTTATATTCAACCCATACATCCCACCTATCCATTATATCATTAATACCGGTGTAAAAGTTAAAGGCACCGTGAAAAGGAATTTCTTCTAAATGAGGTTCTTCTTTTGTGTCAGTTATATAATTTTCACTATAAAGTTTCTTATCACGTAAGAGGTAAGTAACTAAACAACGATTAAAATCTTTAGTTTGAAATTGTGAGCACATTTCATCAAATCTTTTATCTTTGTATGTAAGTCTTTTTAAGTTAAGACGAGTATCTATATTAAGACGTTTCATATCGTCTGTAATAGGTAAATCCTCTTCAACTATAATTGTATCATAAAGACCCATACCATATTATAATACAGTTCCGTGTTACTTCAACTCACGGTAAAGGTATTCACTAAAGTAAGCTTTAGCTTTGTCTTCTGCAATACCATAACTAACGAGCATTTTAATTGGGAAGATGTTTTGTTTTTGATAATAGCAGTATTTGTTTTGTGCTGCTTTTACCGAGTCAATATTAAAGTCATCTGTATTATTACCAACACCAATAAGGTACTGATCTAAACTTTGTAAACCAATATCTATTACATTGTTAACTTCTTCTTCAGTATTAACTGCAGTGGCTGCAATCATATTATCTGAAAAGATTTGTTTACCCCAATCCGGTAACTCTCTTTCTTTCTTCCAAGTAACATCTTTAACCTTATCTTTAAACCAATTTATTAAAGGGTGTGTAGGGTTAGTGGTAATAGAGAAATCACAAAATGCAGCTGTAAACTTATTAGGTGTAGCAACTATATCAAAACCAAATATAGGTGCAGTATCATCTACATGAGGAAATATAGATAAGTGTAATACATAAACAGAACCTCTATTTAAAATTTGAATAGAAGCTTTTCTAAAACTCCATGAACTAAAAGTTTTATTAGTCCACCACTCATTGTTATAGTCTTCCATTGATATAGGAGTACCATATTTTAATAACTTGGCAATTATTTCATTGCCAAGTGGTTGTAACTTATCTGTAATTAGGTTCATGAAAAGATTCTAGTCTCTTCTAATTGCCTATTAATGGCTATATTAAAATTGAAAGCCATAATAGCGTCATCTAATAATTCATCAGATAATTTACTACGGAACTTCATTACTAATTCTCTTAAGTTTTTAAAGTCATAAAAAGAACCAGAGCCTGGTACTAACTTTTTAATCATTTGTCCACCCGCCATATCACCCATATAACGAACATACATATGACCTAATATCTTCTTGGGATCTTTTATTTCTCTTAAGTAATCACAATATTCTTTTGTAGCTGGTAGTAATGGGTGTTTAATATTTTCCCCTACAAGCTCCTCATAGTCATGCTTTATATGGTAGTATCTAGGAAGATCTGGCATATCATCCAATACGTTTAAATTCGATGCTACCTCTTCCATTGCTTGATAAAGATGTACCATTTGATAAAGAAACTTAGCATAATCTTCTACAGATATATTACCACTTAACATATACTGTGTAAATGGCATCTGCTCTATTTCTTCATGTTTACTCTGAGTTAATTCTCTTAGTGACATAATTGTATTTAATCTAAAATTTATACTATCAATCTTTAGTTACTCTCAGCCATATACGCTCGTGTACG
>Ga0209777_10006641_pt1 | contig 12991 bp, 11 predicted proteins | sample FrelakmetHBP12HB_FD_187147 | JGI IMG/M metagenome (GOLD analysis project Ga0209777, IMG submission 187147) | Freshwater lake sediment microbial communities from the University of Notre Dame, USA, for methane emissions studies -HBP12 HB (SPAdes)... | ecosystem: Environmental > Aquatic >...
ATGAAAAATTTGTCACGGAAAAAGCGTTTGACAACCCCATGTTTGTAGAAGATGTGGTGCGCAGCATTGCAGCGCGGCTTGACCGTGACGCTAACATCACCTGGTACAGCGTGGAATCAGAAAACCAAGAAAGCATTCACAATCACAGTGCGTATGCGTTCATCGAAAAGGGAACCAAGCAGTGATCTAAAAAAAACACCTGATGAGCAGGTTTCAGGTACCTCATGCACGGGGGCTTCACACTATGAAAACAAAAGAGCTTAAAGAAACACCCAGGCCGGACCTTCTGGCGCTCGCCGCTACATTAAAGATCACCGGCCGTCACCGGATGAATAAAGATGAATTGGCAGCCGCTATTGTAAAAGCGGCACAGAAGGCCGACGCAGCAAAAAAGAAAAAGCCGCCGGCCGGGCCAAAAATAAAAGCTGAGCCGAAACGAAAAAAGGCCCTGACGGTAAAAAGAACACCGGTAACGATACCCGTTTCTAAAGCAGCGCCGCAGAGAGAAGATATCATTGATAAACAGTGGCAGGAAAATGTGGAACGGGCCAAGTATGAGCTGTTTGCTGCTCCTCCCGCACCGGAAGCCGCATCCCGGCAGGAGCTTCCTCACGAGTATGGCGAAACCGGCATTACCGCACTGGTGCGGGACCCGCACTGGGCATTTGCGTACTGGGAGATTGAGCCGCAACGACTACGGCAGGCACAGCAGGTAATCGGCGACGACGCAGGCGAGGCTCAGACCGTCCTGCGGGTCTATGATATAACCGGCATTGAATTTAATGGTACCAATGCCCACCATTATTTTGACATTATTGTCAATGCCCGGACCGGCAGCTGCTACCTTAACCTGGGAGCAGCGGATAGAACCTATGGTATAGACATTGGCCTGAGGACGGCAACGGGAGCGTTCCAGGTGCTGGCCCGGTCAGCCGCTGTCCACGCTCCCCGCGCCCGGATGTCAGATGTTATAGATAAGCAGTATGCAGCGTCACGGGAGCAGTCTGAAAAAATATATGCCCTCTCCGGCGGATATGGCATTGACGCAGGCTCTTTGTCGCTCCAGGAGATGGCGGCACAACGGCTGAAAGAGCAGGTAAGCTCGCCGGGCATGTCCTCCCGGGCACGGGCGGGGAGAGTGCCGCGAAAAAAATAGCAGCGGCAGGTCCGGTTCAACCGCCATCAGGTACTTTTGCTTTATAAATTCGTTTTGCTGAAAAACGTCCTTTTTTACAATTTTTTCCCGGGCTGAGGGGGTGCATACAAACGCTGTACAGCGACCCGTGTATAGATGGCTTATGCTCTCCCTGCTCCGCAGCTAACTGATTTAGAACTTTTTTTGCTATGGAAAAAGGCTACCTCGCCATCGTCCTCCATGCGCACCTGCCCTTTGTCCGCCACCCCGAGTACAGCGATTTTCTCGAAGAGGACTGGTTTTTTGAGGCGCTTACCGAAACCTATATCCCGCTGCTGCGGATGATGGATGGCCTGGTGCGGGATGGTGTTGAGTTCCGGCTCACCGTGTCTTTAAGTCCCACCCTGCTGTCGATGATGATTGATCCGCTTTTGCAGGAGCGGTACCTGAAGAAGCTTGATACGCTGACAGAACTGTCTGCGCGGGAGATCGAGCGCACGGCTGCGCAGCCGCTGTTTCAAAAGCTTGCGCTTCATTATCACGATACGTTCAGCGCTGCCCGGCAGCACTTCACGCACACCTACTGCAGCAATCTGGTACAGGCGTTTAACTCTTTTCAGGAACGCGGGTGCCTGGAAATAATTACCTGTGCCGCAACCCACGCATATCTGCCGCTCCTGAACCGGAATCGCCCGGTAATACGTGCCCAGATTCAGACAGCGGTCGCGCAGTATACAAAGCTTTTTGCAAAAGACCCCCGGGGTATCTGGCTGCCCGAGTGCGGCTTTGAGCCGGGCATTGATGAGGTGCTCAGGGAGTTTAACCTCAACTATTTTTTTGTCGACACGCATGGCATTCTCCATGCGTCCCCGCGGGCGCGCTACGGGGTCTATGCGCCGGTGTACTGCCCGTCAGGCGTTGCAGCGTTCGGCAGGGATGGCGAATCTTCAAAGCAGGTGTGGAGCTCCCACGCGGGATACCCGGGTGACAGCGATTACCGCGATTTTTACCGGGATATCGGGTTTGACCTTGATTATGACTACATACGGCCCTATCTCCACGGGGACGGCATCCGCGTCAGCACCGGCATAAAATACTACCGTATCACCGGCGACACAGCGGACAAGGCCCCCTATGACCCTGAAGCAGCACACATTAAAGCTCGCGCCCATGCAGATAATTTTATGACCAGCCGGGTGCAACAGGCTGCATACCTCTACGATTTCCTTGGTATAAAGCCCGTCATTGCTGCTCCCTATGATGCCGAGCTTTTTGGCCACTGGTGGTATGAAGGGCCGCAGTGGCTCGATTTTTTACTGCGCACAGCAGCTGCTGACCAGACCGTTTTACGCCTGATCACCCCGTCTGAGTATCTTGCACAATACCCCGATCATCAGGTGGCACTGCCCGCACTGTCAAGCTGGGGATGGAAAGGATACAGCGAGGTGTGGCTTGAAGAGAGCAATGACTGGATTTACCGCCACCTGCATAAAGCAGGCGAATGGATGGTTGCGCTGGCGCGCCAATTTCCGTGCGCTCACGGTATCACGCTGCGGGCTCTGAACCAGGCAGCCCGGGAGCTATTGCTGGCCCAGAGCAGTGACTGGGCATTTATTATGAAGACGCAAACCCTGGCGAGCTATGCGGTCGGGAGAACAAAGACCCACCTGCTCAATTTTAACCGCCTGCGGGAAGAGATTTTAAAGGCAGAGATCAATGAGAGCTGGCTTGCTGACGTGGAGAGCAGAAACAACCTGTTCCCTGACATTGACTACCGGGTGTATGCATAGCTAACAGGCTGTTGAAAAACACCCATCGGTCCCGACAGGCGTCGGGATTGCGCTCATTCCCGATAGCTATCGGGATCATTGCGACGTACGGTAACGTACGCCTCATTCCTCTTGATTTCGCGCGCCTTGCATCCGGATGTTTTTGACCAGCCCGGGAAAAAACTACTTTTTCAACAACCTGCTAAAGCCGCGCTGCCCACTGTTTTATTGTGCCCGGTATTATTCGCTTGTTTGCAGGAAGGCTTTATGCTTGCCATCGCAGGCAATTTTAAATAGTATGAAGCATGCTATCCATATCAAGAACACCGCGACTATGAGAAAACGTGCGGCAGGGTTACTATGCTGCTCACTTTTTTTGCTTCTTAGCGGTGCAGCCCATTCTGAACCGCTTATTCCCGCCACATTATTTACCCTTGCTGAAACCTGTCAGCACAACGGCCGCTTCCTGGAAGCACTCAGTTTTTACCGGGATGTACTGCTCAACAGCGGGCCGGCAGCGATTCCGGAAGTTCTTTACAAAAATATGGGAGACATCTATTTTGAGTATCTTGAGGGCTATGAGCAGGCCCTGGCATGCTACCGGAAACAGGTGGAAACATTTCCCGCGCTGCCCTGCACGCCGGACGTGCATCTCCGGATTGCCCGCATTTTATATCTGCAGGGGCTTAAAGATCAGGCGCGCACGCACTATCAGTTTATTTGCTCTTCATTTCCCGGCTATGCAAAAAAATATTCTATAGCAGCGGAGATGGGCCGGGCAGAACGGGCTGAACAGCCGTTTACCTGCAGCACGGTTTCCCTGGAGCAGCAGCTGCCTTTGCATATCAGGGTCCTGTTAAAAGATGATGCAGAGCCGGCAGAGCTTTCAGCGCCACGCGGCCTGAGCTTTTTTACTGATCAGCCGGTCCCGTTTCTTACCATACCGGCCGGCACGCGGATTCATTGCCGGCCGGGAAAAGAGGGCATCGCCTTTGACAGCCAAAGGGTAGCAAAAACTCCGGTCAGGATAGAGGCCGCCGAAGAGGCCGGTATTGAGGTAAATAAAAAAACCTATCGCGGCGCGGTGTGGGCGTATCTGCGGGAGGGGCGGTTGATTCTGGTGAACCAGGTGCCGCTGGAAGAGTACCTGTACGGTGTGCTCGCTAAAGAGGTGCCGGCAAGCTGGCCGGAAGCTGCCTTGCAGGCCCAGGCTGTTGCTGCCCGCACCTATGCCCTGTACCATGTAATGAAAAGAGCCCCGGAACTGTTTGATGTTTTTTCAACCACGGCATCCCAGGTCTATGGCGGGCGGGACAGCGAGAAGACCGCATCCCGGAAGGCTGTTGATGAGACAAAAGGCCTGGTGCTCAGCTATGCTAAGAAACCGGCACTGCTTCTGTACCATGCTAACAGCGGCGGCATGACCGAAGCGCCGGAAGATATATGGGGATGGCCTGCTGCCTATCTTACGGCCAGGACCGATGAGTTCAGCAGGGATATGAAAAACTTCCAGTGGGACTGTGCTGTCGCCGCAGATGAGCTGGCCGACCATCTGCAGAAGGCGGGATTTGCGCTGCCGGTTATGGAAACTATTACTCCCCTGCAGAGAGACCGCTCCGGCCGGATTACCCGGCTTGCCCTGCAGGAAGGGAAGCACACCTCGTATCTCTCGGGAAACAGTTTCCGGCTTTTGGCGGGTCCGACACAGATAAAGAGCGCGCATTTTACTGTTGCAAGAAATAAACAATCGTTTATATTTAACGGCAGCGGCTACGGCCATGGCGTTGGCATGAGCCAGTGGGGCGCATGTAACATGGCCCGTCAGGGATACCGGGCCGAACAGATACTGCAATGGTATTATCCGGGAACAACAATGGTCAGGGTGCGCTATCAGAATAAATAGCAGGCTGTTGAAAAGCGCCCATCTGCGGCGTTTCCCTCTTCCTTCGTCGTTGCGGCGTACCCTAAAGTACGCCTCACTTCTCAGGATTTCGGGAGTCTTGCATCTGTGCATTTTTGACCAGCCTGGGAAAAATAATTTTATCAACAACCTGATAGCAGATGGAAAGGAACTATGCATGATGAAAAGAGTGTTTACCTGGCAGGTGCTTTTGCTCGCGGCAGTTTTTTCTCTGGGAGCAAAGAATGAAAAAGCCCAACCGACACAGAAACCGGCCAAAACTGTCAGCAGTGCGGTTTCATCCGACGCTTCAATAGAGGACTTGAGAAAGGTGCAGAAGGAGGCAGGGCCGATCATTGAGAACATCCTGACAGCCATGAATGAAAAAAAATATATCAACTACATCAGGGACTTCAATGACTCGATGAAGTCCGCCTATACGGAAGATGTATTCAAGACGAACACCGATTTGCTGGGAAAAAGCATCGGAAAATATGTCTCCAAAACCTACTTTAAAATGGAAAAGATGCAGCAGCATTACGCGGTATATTACGATGCACAATTCACCAAGGCCAAGGGTCCGGTTGTGGCGCGGCTGGTGCTGGAGCGAAACGATAACAAGCTGCAGGTTGCTTTACTGTCCTTTGATGCACCGGAATTAAAAGACCTCAAAGAGAAATAAAGCAAATGAAGGCGGCTCGGGTTATTCTAAAAAAGTACGCAGAGCTTTACCCATGATTCAGCATGGTATTCCCGGCACGGTGATCACTGCCCAATATCCGTTTGCTATAACGGCATATGAACGTGCTCCGGGAAATGTGCTGGTCGTTGCGCCGCATCCTGATGACGATGTTATCGGTGCAGGCGGCATGATGGTGCTGCTGGCGAAGAGCGGCCATGCAGTGTTTTCTCTCTATGTAACTGACGGTCGCAATTCACCCGCAGTTCCTCTGACTGCCGGGAAGAAAGCAATGGCGGGCATCCGGCGGCGCGAGGCGCTGACAGCGCTTAAAGCCGTGAAAGCCTGCGGCGCTATCTTCCTCAATTATAACAGCCAGGAATTGCATGATAAAAAATGCAGCGAAGCGGCAAAAGCTATTCGGGAAGCGCTTTTATTTCTCCGGCCGGAAACAGTATATGTCCCCACACCCTTTGACCGGCATCCGACTCATTGCGCTGCCTTGCGCTTGACGCTCACCGCCCTGAGAAGCATCCGGGGGTTCACCCCGCAGCTCTTCGGCTACAATGTCTGGGGAGGGGTATATGGGGTACGGGGCTTAAAGGCAGTTGATATTTCAAGCGTGGTGAAGTTGAAAAGAAAGGCGATCCGCATGCACTGCAGTCAAATCGCCTATAAGGCCTATGATGAGGGAATACTTGCCAGAAATCGCTATGAAGCAGTGTTTGCAGAAACTCACGGTTCTGAACAGTGCCGCTACGTGGAATCATTTCTGGACATGCAGGAGCTGGTTAACAATAAAAAACTGGGCCTGCAGCGCTTTGTCCAGCAGGTGCTCGCGCTTTAGGACACTAACCGGCCGTTAATAAGCAGGCATTGCCGTGCCGCCCCGGTCATCGCAGCCGCTGAAATGAAGCTTTTTTTCTCCCAGCAGTATCCGCGGCGTGATGTACCAGTCACCGCCTGCCGACGTGAGGGCGATCTTTTCCGCTGTGGGCGCGGCATATCTCGCGCTGAATAAATTAACTGTTCCGGCAGAAAGCGTTCCAAAAGCACCATAGCCCAGTTTAACCGGGAAGTAGAGCACGGTAAGTGCAGATGCAGCGCCGTTAAGGCACCCCTGACTCCAGAAGCCATACTCTTCATAGGTCTTTGCCGAAGCTATTGCCGGCATAAAAACCGCCACACACAATAGAACAATAATAAGGAGTTTATTCATTTTCTTCATGTTTTTCTCCACCAGGGTTTAATAGTTAGCAATTTTTATTCTGCAATTCAGCATTACAGCTACCTGCTTATCCTTCCGCCGAACACTTTAATGGGAATACGCAGCGAATTGCTTTCCGGATCATTTGCCACGCGCCGGGCAATACTGTCAAAGGCGCCTTCGGCAAATCCCCGCTGCCGGGCAATGCAGCGCACGGAGTAGAGTACCTCATCATACCCGGTGAGCCGTTCTGCCGCAGCCTCTACAATGACGGCCCGCCAAAAGCTGTAGCTGCGGTCGGAATCACAGATTTTAAACACCACCTGCGGGTTACTCCTCACGCATTGCGCCATGCGGCCGCCGGGCATGGAGCCGCAGTATATATATTCCCCGTCACTTCCGTAGGAAAGCTCAACCGCATACGGCCTGTTGCCCTCAACCGCGATCAGGGTGCCCCAAGTCCATTCCCTGATAAAAGCCCTGATTTCCTTTTCCGTCATCGCCCGCATGGCAGTTCCCTTAGAGCTGTCAGCAATCAGCGGTCAGCCTTCAGCTTCGAAGCTTTTTTGCCTTTGTGACTTTTGCCTGTGTTTCTGAATACAGTTCCCCTTATTCCCATAGTTATCACAGTAATACAAAATAATTCAAAAGTTAAGAAGAAAAAACTGGTATTTAAGGATAAATGTTTTTACTATTACCTTCTATGAAAGCTATAGTCCTTGCCGCAGGATACGGGACCCGGTTGAGTCCCCTGTCAAGCTATCTGCCCAAGCCGCTCATCCCGATTCTGGGTAAGCCGCTTCTAGGGCATATCCTCCATAAGCTTAACAGGAGCGGCATCGCTGATATTGGCGTCAATATGCACCACCACGCAGACCTGGTGCGGCAGTTTATCGCGGCACAGGACCCGGGCCTGCGCATCAGCCTGTCCTATGAGCCGGAGATCCTGGGCGTGGCCGGCGGGATAGGGGCGTTCCGGGAATTTTTAAAAGATGAGCTCTTCTTCATGCTGCACAACGGCGATGTGCTGAGCACCATACCTGTTGACCGGCTGGCAGTTCGCTATCAGGAAAAAAGACCGCTCATGGCCATGGTGCTGCACAACCATCCCGCTTATAATAATGTTGCTGTTGCTCCCGATGGATCGATCTGCGACCTGCGTGACACACTCAGGCCAGCTCATGTCGCGCGTAAGCTTGCCTATACCGGCATTGCCTTCATGGACGCCAAGGTACTGGACTTTATCCCTGCACAGGGCCCCGCTGATCTGATACCCGTGTGCCTGGATATCATCAGGGAAGGCAAACACCGGATTGAAGCGCTTATAGTTGACGGGTGTGCATGGCGGGATGTGGGCACCGTGCAGAGCTACTTTGAGGTACACCGGGAACTTCTGGCCGAGAGAACCGCGCTTCTTCCGGACATGGCAGTGCCCGCAGACGGCAGGTTCCTTGCGGAAGACGTGGCGTGTGAAGAGGGCTCGCAGCTGCGGGGCTTTGTGTCAGTCGGCAGGCGCTGCGTACTCAAAAAGAACAGCATCATAGAGAATGCCATCCTCTGGGATGATGTCACCATAGAGGAAGGGGTGCATATCCGGGACGCAATTGTCGGGAGGAAATTTATCGTCCATGCAGGCTGAAAAAGCGCTCGCAAAAAAAATTCAGAATCTCTTGAAGAAGGCCGGGATAGCATGCGCTCCTGAGGAATGCGGGATGATGCCCTTGACAGAGGGCGGGTCTGACCGTACCTTCTATCGCATAAAAACCGGGAGAGCCTCTGTCGTTGTCATGGCCAGCGCCTCACCCCGGTATGACATTCATTCCTATATTGATGTGGGAACATTTCTTTTTCAGCACGGCATCGGCGTGCCGCAAATCATCACCAGTGATGAAGACGAGCATATCGTGCTTTTGGAAGACCTGGGCGACGACAGCCTCTATGCCCTGGTTACACGGGCTGCCACCGACGGGGAGAAAACGGGCTATTACCGGAAGGTGCTTGCCGGGCTGGCGGAAATGCAGGTAAGGACCGCAGCAGATCTTTCAGACTGCAGCTACCTCAGGGGCAGAAGCTTCGGCTATGAAGCGTTCAGGTGGGAGACCGACTATTTCACGGAATGCTTTCTGAAAAGATTCTGCGGTTTTGATATTGACAATGATGAAGAGCTGGACCGGGAATTTCACCTGCTCGCCGATGACCTGAGCCATGAGCCGCGCTACTTCATGCACCGCGATTTTCAGTCGCAGAATATCTATTTTAAAGACGGGGCGGTGCGCTATATCGATTTCCAGACCGCCACCAGGGGGCTTTTGCAGTATGACGCGGTGTCACTTCTGAAAGATGCTTATGTTGTGCTGCAGGACAGTCAGCGGGAAGAGCTTCTCGATTTTTACCTGGACCTGCTCACCGGCGTGTGGGGGCTTGCCCTGGAGAGAGAGGCGTTTGCGCGTATCTTCCACCTCACCGGCCTGCAGCGAAATATGCAGGCGCTGGGGGCGTTTGCCTACCTCACCATGGAAAAAGGGAAGATAGCCTTCAGCGCGCACATCCCCAACGCGCTCTCCTATCTTAAGGCAGCACTGCAGCAGACGCAGGAATTTCCCCTGTTGAGCGGGCTGGTAGAGAAGGCCGGGAAAATAATTCATACAAAAATAGTAAGCACAAAATCCTGAATAAATCCAAAGCATCAATGTCAAAAAAGTTTAAGGCCGAATGAGTTTTAAAATTTGGATTTTGAGATTGTTTATGATTGAGAGATAATAATTTAGGATTTTAATGAAAAAACCACTCTGCACGGCAGGTGCTATTCTCTTGATATGCATAGGGGCGGTTGCAGCCCTCACCGCTTGCAGTTTTATTTATAAAAAACCGGCTGCTGCTGTAGACCGGGTGCTTGCCGCGCTGCAGCTGCAGCGCCACGACCTGGGGATGAGCCGCCCCCTGCCGCAGAACGATCCGTTCCTCCTGAATAAAGTCGGGCTTTTTCTGCGCTCACCATTGCAGATACACTCGTTTGCCCAAACCATAGAAAACTCACTTGGCACGAAGCCCTGTGACCTTTCATCCCTCATAGCTCTTGCAGCAACTATCATGGAGATAAAGATAGAAAGGGGAGTTGAAGCAGCACCCGCAGCACGGCTCCCCGCCATCGAAAGCCTCCCCGCGCCGCTTAATCAGGCGGCAGGAATAATTTATCAGGCATTGCCTCATGCGAGAGCTCTTTTTGAAGAAGCCTTTAAAACCCTCAACGCCGAAGAGAAGCTTTTTGTCAGGAAGCAGCTGCAGGAATTTCTGCTGCCTGAAGCCATGCAGAAAAAGCTCAGCCGCAGGCAGGACCAGGACCTGACAGAGAGAACCTTTGCCCTGGCTGCACGGGTTGACCGGGGGAAAATGCTCGCGGCAGCTGCGGAGCTGGCAGCAGCTGTTGATCGGTCTGTTAAGATATTACGCGAGGAAAACAGTTCACATCTTCTGGGGCTGGTCAAAAAAGAAATTGTTACCATCAGCACGCCGCTGGGGGATATTGTCATCGGCGGGCCGGGCAATAACCGCTACACTGGCGGCATGCCGCTGCTCTTAATTGATATCGGCGGAGATGATCAGTACGCGTTTACCTCCTATAATCCGCTAAGCATTATTATTGATGTTTCAGGGAATGACATCTATGACGCAACTGACGGGGCTCCGCTGGCAGCGGGAATATTGGGCATGGGGTTTCTTATTGATATGAGCGGTAATGATACGTATACCGGCCAGAACCTCAGCTTTGGCTGCGGACTGCTGGGCGTCGGGGTGCTCCTTGATGAGAGCGGAAACGATGTGTACCGCGGCCAGGCGTTTACGCAGGGCGCCGCAGCCCTGGGCCTGGGGATTGTATGTGATGCCGTGGGAAATGATGATTATCAGGGGAGCATGTACAGCCAGGGGTTTGGCTTTGTGGGCGGGTGCGGCCTGCTGATTGATTACCGGGGGAATGACAAATTTATATGCAGCGGCGGAGCGCAGGACTTCCGGGAAAAGAGCGGCGCCTTTCAGAGCTGCTCTCAAGGGTATGGCCTCGGCTGCCGCGGCTTTGCCGCGGGAGGCGCGGGCATCCTCTACAACGGGGAAGGGGATGACATCTACGAGGGGAGCTATTTCTGCCAGGGATCAAGCTACTGGCTTGCCATCGGCATGCTCATCGACGCAAAAGGAAATGACCGTTTTCAGGCGCGAAGGTATTCCCAGGGATCAGGGGTCCACTCAAGCATCGGCGCGCTCGTTGACCGGGAGGGGGATGATGTCTATGCCTCATGGGGAGTATCCCAGGGATGCGGCCATGACCGCTCGGTCGGCATGCTCTGGGACAGCCGGGGCAACGACCGCTACACGGCGGAATGGCTCTCCCAGGGAAGCGGCAATGATGCAGGCATTGGACTTCTGGTTGATGAACAGGGAGATGATACCTATACTGCTGGAGCAGATGGTCCGCAAGGCAGCGGGAAGTATGATGAGCGAAGGGATGAGCTCTCTATCGGGATACTGGTTGATGCCGGCGGAAAGGATTTTTTTACCGGTCTCGGCAAGGATAAAAAAATATGGACACAGGGAAGGATGGGAGGAGGAATAGACGGGGACGGCAGTCTGCCGGCAATATGGAGAGAGCCGTTCGAAAAGGCACAGAGGCAACCCGCCTTTGCACAAGGCTACGGCGGGCGAGCAGGCACAGAGGCAGAAGGCAAGTCAGGGATTAGGGGAAAAACCCCGGCACTCAGCACTCAGCACGCAGCACGCAGCGCCCAGAGAGAATCTGCTATTGTGCCTGAGCTTGAAGCGCTGCTGCTGACTGAGGAATCATGGCAGAAGGCCGCAGACGCTCTCGCTGGCAGGGCGCCGGCAATTATTCCGGCGCTTCTTGAGTATATGGATATTAAAGATGTTGTGGTGCAGCGGACACTGGAGGAAACGTTCAGGAAGATAGGATGGAAAAATGCAAGAGACCTGAACGATATGGTAACGAAGAAAAATTTAGACCGGCCTAAAAAAACTTTTCTGCTCTATGTGCTTGGCGATATCGCTGATCCGCAGTCACGGGACCTATTTTTAATTTTGCTGCAGGACCAAGACAGCGCAGTTCAGGCAATGGCGTTGCGGGGGCTGTATAAATTAAAGGCCAGCCCTCCACTCCAGGTTGCACAGCAGCTGGCAAAAAGCAGAAATGCAGACGTCAGAAAGTACCTGGCCCTGTCTCTGTGCAGCGCTGATGACAAAGCAGCGGCGGCGCTTCTTAAAAAACTTCGGCTGGATAATGATTTCAATGTGCGCTATGCGGCGGGGAAAAGAATGAAGTAAGAAGCAGAGGGGGTAGATGGGTAAACAGGTAAAACGTGGAAAGTGAAAAGTGAAATTCGAGTCACGGTTCGGCAGGCTCACCACTAGCGAGTCACCCGTCCTCCGTAGCATCGAAAAGTGTGGCCAGACCAAATTCAAAGGCATACTTAGCGACCACCAATACGTTTTTTTTTAACACTGCGGAGGGTGGACTGGTCACTGACTGCTGAAGGCGGCAGCTTACGGCGGTTTTCTGTTTTTTTGCAGCTCACCATTTACGAACCCCGAACCCCTGCCCCCTGACCACGGCTCCGCTGGTTTAGGGTTGCACTTTAATGATTTATAGTTTAATAAATTGGTATGGAAAAGAAAATAATAAAATCGGAAGACCTGAAACTTATGCGGCTGAGCCTTTTTTTGAAGTCCATTATTATAAGCTGGTCTTTTTATCTCGCTGTGCAGGCAGAGTTCTTGCCTGAAAGCATTTTTTACCTGTGCGTGTCCATTCTCTTTGTCGGACTGCTCATCTTCCAGGGAAGCAAGTACAATAGCCTGAGAAAAGAACCGACAGAGGAAAGTGAAGATTAAAACGGAACCTGAAAAGTGGAAGGTGACGGTTCGACTGCGCTCACCGCGGGTGAGGCGCAGAGAGGCATAAGGCACAGAGTGTTGAGTTTGGGAGTTGTGGAGTTAAGGAGTTATAACGTCCCCGCAATGCGGGGAGCTTAACGGTTGTGAGCCACCCCAAGGGTGGCCAAGGTTATATGTTACACTGTTCAAAAACGTCCATCGTCCTTATCACCGGCCGCATGGTTGTCTTCCGTCTGGTCATATTCTTTCGTGTCAAGCCTTTCCTGATGACGGATGTATTTTTGTATCTGCTCCTCTTCAAAGCCTACCGTCGATACCGCATACCCTCTGGCCCAAAACTTCTCTCCATTGAAATTTCGCTTCCGCCCTCCAAACTGCCGTGCCACGGCTATTGCACTTT
>Ga0209777_10006642_pt1 | contig 12991 bp, 12 predicted proteins | sample FrelakmetHBP12HB_FD_187147 | JGI IMG/M metagenome (GOLD analysis project Ga0209777, IMG submission 187147) | Freshwater lake sediment microbial communities from the University of Notre Dame, USA, for methane emissions studies -HBP12 HB (SPAdes)... | ecosystem: Environmental > Aquatic >...
ACGGTTTTTTTCAAGGCTTTTTCTTTCTGAATACCTTCTTCCAGCTTTTCCAGGAATTCCAACAAAAGATCTTCCTTACCGGTCTTGCCCTTTTTTAATTCATCGGTCTCGGTCAGCATCGCCTTATATTCCTTGTTGGTTTTGACTTCCATCAATTTGACCTGGCTCTTTTTGATCTTTTGATCATATTCTTCAACTTCCCGCTCCAGGGTTTTCCTTTGTTTTTTTAAGTCTTCCATTTCCCGGATAAAAACCTGAAAGGTTTCCTGGATTTGTTCGATTTCCTGATCGACTTGTTTTATTTTCTTTGGATTTTCTTCTGAAGTTAAAATCAAATGCTGAATGGATTTATCTAATTGCTGCAATTGGATCAAATAGGTTAATTGTTCTCTCATCGTTTCTCCAAAATTAACAGAAAAGGATTCAAGGGTTATGTTTTTAAGGTTTCAAAGCTTTTCACTTGAGATCTTGACTAATCCTTCAACCCTGTTTTAAAAATAGCGCATATACGGATCACCTGGTTGCATATCCTCCAGGACATCGATCCCCCAATCCTCAGCCTGGTTGGCTTCCCTTAAAGCACGCGCCAGCACTGGGATCACCCATTTTTCCGATGGATAATGACCGATCTCCACCAGCGTCAAAGCCTGCCCCTGAAGAGAAACCGTCGGATGATACCCGATCTCTCCACAGATAAAAACCTGCGCCCCTGTCGACATGGCCTCTAAAATCATTTTACTTCCCGATCCTCCACAAACGGCTGCTTTTTGAATGGTTTCGGGAATCGGTCCACTGACCCGCACGGAAGGGGCCTCCACCTCCTTTTTTAAGCGATGGATTAAAGTCTCCCATGAAATGGCAGGATCAAAATATCCCACCCTGCCCAGGCCCACATCGTCAGAAGGATGTTCGACCGGATAGACATCATAAGCCATGTCTTCATAAGGATGGACCTGGCGAATCTTCTCTACCAGATCATCTATATGAACTCTCCGGGTCAAAACTTCCAAACGCCATTCTGAGACCCGTTCGATTCGGCCGATTTCGCCCATAAAAGGATGACTGCCCGCTTGCGGAATAAAGGTCCCCTCTCCCCGGGCTTTAAAGGTACATAAACGGTATGAACCTATTTGGCCTGCTTCAGCATCATCCAGGACCTGAGTCATTTTTTCTTCGTAACCTGAGGGGACAAAAACGACCAGTTTAACCAAATCATGAATACGCTTTTCAAGAGGGACGAGGTTGATTAAGCCCAGACGAAGGGACAGGGCCGTGCTGACCCCATCCGGTGAGGCATCCAGATTGGTATGAGCTGCCAGAAGGGCAATTTCTGCTTTGGCCAACTGTAAAGCGGTCCGGCCGGGTTCTTGATTGCTTTTCAGGGAATCGACGGGTTGGAAAAAAAGGGGGTGGTGGCAGATCATCAAGTGCAGATCGTTTTGAACGGCCCAGGAAACGGAACGGGGTGTGGCCTCCAAAGAGATTCCGATTCGTTCAACTTGTTGTTCCGGATTACCCAATTGGAGACCGATCCGATCCCAATCTTCGGCCCAACTTATCGGGAAACGGGCCTCCATCCATTTTTGGATCTCCCTGACTTTAATAGGCATTAATAATAAAAAAAGGGCGCAGACCCGTCGGGTGCACCCTTTTTTCACCTCCAACCAGTGGGAGTTTGACTGTTACAACCTTTTTAAGTCTCATAATAACAAGGCATATATTCTGCCAGAGCAGTTGATCTGGTGGGCCCACCTGGCCTCGAACCAGGGACCTTCCGGTTATGAGCCGGTGGCTCTTCCAACTGAGCTATGGGCCCGTACCTTTTTTTGAAATTTAAAGATTATATTATATTTACTTTAATAACGGATGTCAACATAGAACAACAAAATCAGTTTCTTGAGAAAACACTTTACGTCCCCTTGCCTTCCACCCTATTTTTCTTCTTGATCCTGCTTTTTTCTTATTTTATACTCTTCTCATCTAAAAACAAGTTCTTCAAAGGGACCCCCCCGGCTCGGTTTTATAAAATGGCGGGCCGTGTCCCGAGGTGGCCGTGCGCTACGAGCGTGGTTTCGAGGTCTTTGCTGGAGAGTTTTAACATGGTCGCTTCCTGTATCTACTGGGCTTATGCCTATTCCCCTGTGATGGAGAACGTCCGATGGTTTCCAGGACCCGGCGTTTATTCGCATTTCATGCCTCGACCGAGGGAGCTGGTATGAAAAAAGAGGAGGTGCCTCAAGACCAGGGTCTGCAGGAAGGCCACCCCTTTATCCGCTACGCCGTGAATGAGAAGGGCGAATATGAACAGGTGAAGAGCCTGGGCTGGTCGGCTGTGAATGCGGCCAACGACTTCGGCTTTGCCTATCTGAACCGTGAACAGCATCAGGCCTGGGAGGTTGTGAGCCGTGGTGAGAGAAGTCCGCTCCACTACTATATGACTCTCAGGATGATGGAGCCCTCGGAGGTGGCCCAGTACATGGGTTCCTGGACCTGGGTGGTCAGGCGCCATCTCAAGCCCTCAGTCTGGGCCAGTCTCAGCGAAGCAATCATCGCCAGGTATGCCGCGTTGTTCAAGGTCCGTGTCGAACAAATGCGCGGCCTGGAAGGCCCCAATCCCCACCTCATTCCATCCGAGGATCTGTGAACGTCATCGTGTTCCAACACCGTCAGTCTGCACACTGCGAGAGTGGGGTCACGAGCAATCTCCTGGCCCACTATGGCCTTCCCCTGAGCGAGGCCATGGTTTGGGGCGTGGGGGGTGGGCAGTTCTTCGGTCATTTCCCGTTCATCAAGGTCGGGCTCCTTGAACTGACTACCTTCCGTAAGGCCCCCCTGCATGTCCTCAGATCAACCTGTCGAAGGCTGGGCGTGCGTTGGCAGTCCCGTACGTTCCGGGACCAGGGCAAGTCCATGCAGGCCCTGGACGGGCTCTTGGAGCGGGGTGTGCCGGTGGGCATCCAAACGGGCATGCATTGGCTCCCCTACGTTCCCAGCCAGTTGCAAGTGCCGTTCAATGGACACAACCTTGTCGTTTATGGCCGCCAGAACGGCACCTATTGCATCAGCGATCCCGTGTTCGATACGCCCGTCATCTGCCCGGACACGGACCTTCAACGAGCTCGATTCAGTCAGGGCAAGCTCGCTCCAAGGGGCCTGATGTACTGGATGGAGTCCGTGCCTTCTGAGCCGGACCTTGCCCAGGCCACTCGGGAGGGCATGCGGGAGACCGTTCGCGCCATGTTGCACGTGCCCCTTTGGATGGTCGGCATCCGAGGCATCCGCTATCTGGCCTGGCAAGCACGGAAGAAGTGGCCCCGTGACAGGGACAAGGCGCGGCACCACGTGGCCCAACTCATCCTCATGCAGGAGAACACCGGTACGGGTGGGGCAGGCTTCCGTTTTATGTATGCCGCCTTCCTGCAGGAAGCCTCCTCGCTTCTTCAGGAAACCCGCCTGTGGGGGACAGCTCTGTTGATGACCGAGGCCGGCAACCTGTGGCGAGACATGGCCGCCACAGGGGCACGATGGCTGAAGTCTCGCGCCCTTCCAGACGAGAGCTTTCTCAAGATGGCCCATCTCCTGGAGCAAGCCGCAGATTGCGAGGAAAAGGCCTATCGCCAGATTGAAGACTATTTAGATGGCCCCTGAAAGAAGGTTGGCCCTTTTAGAGGAAAAGATGTCAAGGGAATATTCTGTTGGATTCGACGACCCACCAGCCCCTGCTACTGGAACAGAGGGAACGTGATTTATGTCTCTTTTAACCGTCAATTAATGGGGGGTTAAATATGATAAAATCAACTTTTTATTTTGTGATTTTTTTTATTTTATTTCCATTAAGTATCGTTTTTGCACAAACAAATGAATTTAGGGGAATTCCTTGGGGAGAAGATATAAGAAATATTAAAGGGATGATATTTAAGTTTAACCAGGAAGTTGGTGTTAAGGTTTATTTAAGAGAGAAAGACGAAAATAGAATTGGAGAGGCACCAATAAGTTTTGTATGGTATGGTTTTTATAAAGGCAAATTTTTTTCTGTGCTTATCTCATTTAAAAATTATTCTAATTTTGTATACTTAAAAGAATCCCTGGAGTCAAAATATGGATCTCCGGTTAAGCTTAATAGGTTTATTGATAATTACATTTGGGATAATAATAACTTGGCAATATTTTTAAATTATAATGGAATAAAAAATGAGGGTGTTATTCGTTACAGTTACAGCCCTATTGAAGATCAAAAGAAAAAGGATTTAAGAAACTCAGCGTCTAAGGCGCGAAATTCCCTTTAGAGGGAATATTTTTCCAAAATTATTTGCAACAAACTGACCGATTTTGGCCATTTCAAAGTTGCACGTAATTTCGGAAAAATTTTTTTATATTTCTTCTAACCTCTAATTATCCTTACATATCCCGCCTTATCCCACCATATCCCTTAATTCCAATACTATCTACCTCTTTACAGCCCCGCGCGAAAAACGTTGTAGTCGAGCTCCCTGTCCTGGAGATCGAAGACCTGCACAAGCGCCATCCGGGCGCTGAAGAGGCCGACCAGAAGAGCGTCAGCCTCACTGCGCAGCGGGGGGGAGTTCTTTGGGATCCTGGGGCCAAACGGGAGCGGGAAGGCCACCCTGATCAATGTGGCAGGCAACCTCCTCCCCCAGGTTCAGGCGGGGTGTGTCTGCAAGGACCGATAAAAAGGGACCTCCCCTTTGTCAAAAAGACGGATTCATCTTTCTGACTTCGTGCTAAACAGGTAATCAAACAATCCTCCTATTCCACAAAGGACTTCAATCGTTTGCTTCGGCTGGGGTGACGTAATTTCCTTAGGGCCTTGGCCTCGATCTGCCGTATCCGCTCACGGGTGACGTCAAAGTCGCGACCTACTTCTTCGAGAGTATGGTCGGCCCTCTCCCCGATTCCGAAGCGCATGCGCAGGACTTTTTCTTCCCGCGGAGTCAAGGTGGACAAAACCCGCTGAGTCTGCTCGGACAGATTCAATCGAATCACGGCCTCGGAAGGAGATAAAATCTTTTTGTCTTCGATAAAATCCCGAAGATGGCTGTCTTCCTCCTCCCCGATCGGGGTCTCCAGAGAAATGGGTTCCTTGGCGATCTTCAAGACCTTTCGAACCTTGTCCAAGGGGAACTCCATACGATCGGCGATTTCCTCGGGCGTTGGTTCCCGCCCCAATTCCTGGACCAGATATCGCGCCGTCCGTATTAATTTATTGATGGTTTCGATCATGTGAACCGGGATGCGGATGGTGCGGGCCTGATCGGCAATGGCCCGGGTAATGGCCTGCCGGACCCACCAGGTAGCATATGTACTGAATTTATAACCCCGTTGATACTCGAATTTATCAACGGCCTTCATCAACCCGATATTCCCTTCCTGGATCAAGTCCAAAAATTGTAGTCCCCGGTTGGTATATTTTTTAGCAATGCTGACCACCAGCCGCAGGTTAGCCTCTATTAATTCGGCCTTGGCATCCCGGGCCTTGATTTCTCCCTCATCCACTTGTTTGATAATTCGCTTGAGGGCTTTGGAAGTCATCTTGGATTCCTGCTCAACCCTTCGTATCTTCCGCTCTCCGTTTCGAATCTTCTTGTCGATCTCCAATAGACTATCTTTATGAAGACCGGTTTGGCGGGTCAGAGACCTGGCCTGGCCGTTCTTTTTTAACTTGCGAAGGGCCTTTTTTAAATCCTGCACAACGAGATGAGTTTTCCTGGCGCAATCTTCAATCTCCCTTTCCCCCTTTTCAATTCGATCAGCGAATCCCTTCAGTTTATTGATAATACGATCGATCTGCCGCTTATCCAAACGAAGTTCTTTAAGCCGTTCCACAATCAACAGTTTATTATCTTCAATTTTATCTCGAATCTTCTTTTTACGGGGAAGTTGGAGATCGTGACTTAGTTTCTCTTGAAGTTTTCTGTTCTTTTCATAAAGTTCTGCCACCTCAGCAAAAAGCTGAAGGACCTTTTTTCGATGGGCTTCGGTTTCAACAAAAGGATCCTCATCATCCATGTCTCTAACGATTTCTCTGAGTTTAATCACCCCTTGTTGAAACTTCTCACCCAGTAAAAGGATTTCCTTGATCCCCACCGGCGATTCCAACAGGGCGTCAATAATTTCATGTTTCCCTTCTTCGATTCTTTTGGCGATCTCGACCTCGCCCTCGCGGGTAAGCAATGAATAAAATCCCATTTCTTTTAGATACATCTTGACCGGATCGTTAATTTTAATACCGATCTCCGGTCCCCATTTCAGTTCTTCTTCCTCTTCTTCGACATGATCTTCATCGGTCTTCTCTTTGGCCCTGATTCGAGGTGCCCCTTCTAAAACCTGAATATCCGTTTCGTCAAACAGGTAGATCATATCGTCGATCTGTTCGGGCCCGACCAGTTCGGGTGGAAGGGTTTCTTCGTTCTCCTCCAGATCCAGAAACTCCTTTTCTTTGGTCAGGGAAATCATTTTATTGAGTTCATCCATGGTGCTGTCTTTGGCCATAGGTTCTCCTTTATCCTTTTGAGGAGACAAGGATTTCTTTTCTCCTTTGGAGTAAGTCTTTTTTCAAAACCAACAGGGACCTCAACTCTTCGGTAATCCCGGACTTTTCCTTGGCCCGGATCTCCCGGTAAAGGGCCTTTTCTTGCTGTTGTAACTGCCTTAAATGAATCCGTTTGATCAGGTCGGACAAAAAGGCTTCTTCATCCTTTTGATCCCCAAAGACCTGGATGGCCAGGGCTGAAACCCGGTTTTTCAAAACCTGGTCTTCGAGTTGATTGAGCAAAAGGCTGGGATTAACTTCACCCTGTTGTTGATAAGTTTCTTTGATGGTTTCATAGATGGCTCTGGCCTCCGGCGATTCAAAAAAATCCCCCCGATCCTCATTCAAAAGTAAATGGGCGGCTTGAGGAATCCGCATGATAGCCTCGATCATATGCCACTCCAGACCAGGGACCTGTTCCCCCTTTACTGAATTTTGAACCCGGTCAGATCCTTTTTGCGGCATCTTTGAAACCTTCAAGGATCTCCATAGGACCGATTCCGGAATCTTTAATTTATCGCTCACCAGACCGACATAATAAGCCCGTTCCACCTCCGAATTCAGGGCCTTCAAATGAGGCACCAAACGTGCCACCATTCGGGCTTGATCCTGAACCTGGGGCCTGACCTCTTTCATTTGTTGATTAAAAAAGAAGGTCATCATGGGCTCGGCCTGTTCGAGGTCGGCAGTAAATCGTTCCGGCCCTACCTGAAAGAGGTAACTGTCCGGATCGGTATTGGGGGGAAGGACCTTAATCCTGGCTGAAACTCCTTCCTGTTGGAAAAGAGTGACGCTCCTCAAAGCCGCTTGGATACCTGGGAGATCTCCGTCAAAAAGAAGGATCAGATCCTCAGCCATTCCCTTTAATTTTCGAATCTGAAAAGATCCCAAGGCGGTTCCCAGGGTGGCTACGGCCTGCTTAAATCCATGCAGGTGTAAAGATAAAAGATCAAAATAACCTTCCACGATCACCGCTTGATTAAGCCGGCGAATCGTGGAGGCTGCCTGCGGCAGTCCGTAAAGGACACGTCCTTTATTAAAGATTGCCGATTCGGGAGAATTCAGATACTTGGGGGTTTCCTCGCCCAAGGCCCGGCCCCCAAACCCGATGATCCTTTTTTGTTCATCAAAAATTGGGAAGATGAGCCGGTTTCTGAATCGATCATAATGACCGCCCTTCTCCTTTTTGATGACCAAACCCGATTGTTCTAAAAGGGGAATAGGGATTTTTTTCTGGTTGAAGAAAGAGGCCAGCCGATCCCATCCTTCCGGGGAATAACCCAGGAAAAATTCCTCGGCCAGCTTACTGTTCATCTTTCGGAATTTAAGATATTCCCGGCCTTTTTGGCCTATTTTTTCTTTCATTAAAAGATGATGGTAAAATTCAGCCGCCTGGGTATGGAGGCTCCGCAACTCTTCTTTAATACTCTGCCCGGCCTCGGACGTACGTCCCAAGGCAGTCTTGGGCAAGGAGATCCCCAGCCGCTCGGCTAGTTCGCTCACGGCTTCGGGGAAGGTCAGATGGTGATAGTGCATAAAAAAGGTAAAGACATTCCCTCCCAGCCCGCACCCGAAACAGTGGAAAATCTGTTTCTCTTCATTAACCATGAAGGAAGGGGTTTTTTCCGGATGGAAAGGGCATAATCCTTGAAAATTTCGCCCCGTCTTTTTTAAAGCGACAACCTCTGAAATAATGCTTATCAGGTTGACGGCGTCTTTGATCTGGGCAATAAACGATTCAGGGAAAAAAGAAGTCTTAGACATTTGCTTGGTTCCAGTAAAATGAAGATTCCCCGGCCGCCGATAGCGGGCAGGGAATCTTCAACTCTTAAGGAAGGATTTTTTCTCCTATACGGAGGAAAGTTTTTGTTTGACAACAGACTGAATCGTTTGACCTTCTGCTCGACCGGCCAGCCGGGCTACAGCCGCTTTCATCACCTTGCCCATATCTTTTATCCCGCCGGCCTTGATCTCCAGAATGATTTGATCGATAATCTCCTCCATCTCTGAAAGTGTGGCCTGGGCAGGAAGGAATTCATAAAAGATTTCTATTTCGGTCTTCTCCTTTTCCGATAGATCCAGCCGCCCGCCCTTTTCAAACTGTTCAACGGCCTCTTTCCCTTGTCTTATTAATCCTTTAATAACAGAAAGAATTTCGGAATCTTCCAATTTTCCGCGTCGCTCGATTTCTTTATTTTTCAACGCCGCTCGAAGCATCCGCAGGGCTGAAAGCCTAATTTTGTCTTGGGTCTTTAAGGCTGTCTTGAATTGTTCTTCGATTTCTGGCATCAAGCTCATGATCATGAAATCCGGGAAAATATGTTTAATCTTAAAATTATAATCAGTAATTCAGCAATGTCAAGAAAAAATACCTGTCTGCTGAGGCGTGTTTTTTTTGAGCCAGTCTATGGCCTCTGTAAGTCTCAGTGATCCGCTGTAGATAGCCCGGCCGGTGATCATTCCCGCCAGGCCGTCAGCTCCCAAAGGAGCCAAGTTTTGAACATCGGCCAAAGTGGCAATACCTCCAGCCGCAATCACTGGAAGGCGGGTGGCTTGGGCCAATCGGCGGGTTGAAGAGATGGATGGGCCTTGCTGGGTTCCGTCCCGGGAAATATCCGTGAAAATGATGGCCTTGACCCCCCAGTCTTCATAGGTTTTGACCAGATCAATAGGATCGATTTCAGAAAGCTCGGTCCAGCCTTCTATGGCGATTCGATTGTCCCGGGCATCCAGGCTGACCATGATCTGATCTGGGAAGAGCCGGCAGGCTTCCTGAACCATCGAGGGATCTTTTAAAGCCGCAGTCCCTATAATAACCTGGGCCAATCCCAAAGCCAGATACTGTTCCACTATTTTCAGATCTCGGATGCCTCCGCCAAGCTGGATCGGTGTTGGTATGGTTTTAACGATTTCCTTGATGATGGAACTATTCCGGGGGCCTTTTTCAAAGGCCCCATCCAGATCAATAATATGAAGACGTTCGGCTCCTTGTTGAATCCATTGCCGGGCCATATCCTGGGGACGGTCTGAAAAAACGGTCTCGGCATCGGCTCGTCCTTCCCGGAGCCGGACACACCGGCCGCCTTTAATATCCACTGCGGGTATAATGATCATAAATAAAAACGGTTCAAGGTTCAAGGTTCAGGGTTTGAGGTAATAATTTTGCCTTAATAAAATCATGAAAACTCTTAAAAGACATATTTTCTTCATTCCGGTCCCACTATAAGTGGGATAGAAATATCAGACGGAAGTCGTTATGACAAAGCTGGTTCCCTGTTTTCACCGGGCGACCTTGGGACAAAGGATTTCGTCAGAAGGGTGACCGCTTTAGAGATTTTTGAGAATCCATCAACGTTGAACGTTGAACATTGAACCTTGAACTTTATTCCTTTCGAAGGGCTTCAGCGGATGGAAAATCCTTCAACATCTCCATCAAACCCTGGGAAGACAGTTCCTTAACCGTAACCCAGCGCATTTTGCTTTTAATAAAGGACTTCATTTCCAAAAGATTCTCACTGAGGGATTTTTGAGTCTGTGTCCGCTGGGCCTTCCAGATCAGGCTGCCGTCTTGAACTTTTAAAAGATGGAGGTCCATGGCTATCGAAGCCGGTTGTTGAACCCCGTAGGCCGTTCCTTTTCTTTCTTGGTAGTGAAACACGGTCCCCCAAAGCACATAATCCGCCTTCATCTGGATGCCTATGGCTTTCATCAAAATTAAGGGGTCTTTCTCGATCCCCTTGGCCAGCAAGGTATTGTAAACCCCCTCCACCTGGCCCGGAGGGATTAATTCAAATCCTTTCCCCTTTTCCTGAATGAATTCCCATAACAAAAAGGTTAGAGTGGAAGCCGAATCCCCTTCAATGGGTCCGCTTTCCAGGATATTTCCGCAAGATCGGCAGCGAATGATTTCTTTCCCGTAGCCGTATTCCGCTTCAAAAGGGGCGACAGCCAATCGCACCTCTGCCAAGGAGATATTCACCCAGATAAAAAACGACACCCCTATCGCTAACATCAACAACAGGGACACTTTTTTTATTTTTTGTTTCATTAGAGTATCCCCTTGGTCGAACGAACCGTTTTCAAACCTACCTCAAGACGACTGGCCTCAGAAATAGCCTGCCCAAAGCCTTTAAACATGGCTTCAATAATATGGTGAACATTTTCTCCGTCCAAAACCCTCAGATGAAGAGTGAAGCCGGCCCGATTGACCAGGGCTTGAAAAAATTCCTTGATCAAGGCCGTATCAAAACCCTCCACCCGTACCTTGCGTGGTTTCCAGCCAAAGAAAAGCCCGGGACGCCGGGAAATATCAACAGCCACCAGAACCAGGGCTTCATCCATAGGGAGAATGGAACTCCCGTATCGTTTAAGCCCCTTTGAATCTCCCCAGCACCCTTTAAAAGCATCTCCCAGACAAAGGCCGATATCTTCCACCGTATGATGGAAACCCACATCTATGTCTCCCTGGGCTTTCAGATCAAGGTCTAAAGATCCATGATGGGCCATCAGTTCCAGCATATGATTCAGGAAATGAACCGGAGATTCTATGCGGCTTTTTCCCTTTCCATCCAGAGACATTTTCAGCCGGATTTGGGTCTCCCGGGTCTCTCTGTTCACCTCGGCGCTTCGTCGTTTTTTAGCGTTTGACATTATATTTCAGCTTTCAAGTTACAAAATTTTAACTTCAAGGTTAATATTTATTTATAGCCTTAACTGACTTTAATCTTTAACCTTTCTCCTATCGTCCATGGCTTTTTCCGCCTGTTGTTTTGGTGGAGATGGGGGGGATCGAACCCCCGGCCTGTACGTTGCGAACGTACCGCTCTCCCATCTGAGCTACATCCCCACAACAACCCTCTTTTCTTACTATGTTTTCATGCCTTTTTGAGGCAGACATCACGAATCCTGAAAAAGGATTCAAGGGGTCAAGGGGCCAAGGATTCAAGTGAAAGGCACGGAATTAAAACCCTTGGATCCTCGAATCCTTATTTCATCACTATATCAAAAAAATTTGACAAATCCCCAATAAAAATATATTATTGAGTATACTTTTTCAATGAGGAGGTTTCTTTGGCTAATCATCCTTCGGCCCTTAAAAGGGCTAAACAAAACAAGGTTCGCCGTTTACGAAATACGAGCATGAAATCAAAAATAAAGACCAAGGTTAAACAGTACCTTCAAACCCTGGAAGCTTCATCCCAAGAACCAGCATCCCCGGCCCTGATTCAGGCTGTTTCTTTGATTGACCGCGCCAATTCCAAAGGCATTTTACATCAGCGAACAGCCTCCCGAAAAATTTCCAGACTTTCAAAAAAGCTCAAAAAAATTTCCGGACAACCAGCTGCCCAGGCCTAAAAATTTTCCAGTATCCCATTGTGGATCCGTTCGGAGAGATCCTGGGCAATTTTTTTAATCGCATCTTGTTTGTTGCGCTCGGTCTGATTGAGATCGCTGGTAACGCTGTAGATCTCATATCTTGACAACCCCTGATTCTGCCAGAGGATCTTTTTATTATCGGATCGCCGGCAAGAAATCTCCAGGGTAACGGTCACCTTTCTCTGCAAGGCCTGAGTCTGGTTGGCATAAATGACCGGATCTATGGCGGCGGATTTAATTTTTCCAATGATCTGGGCCTGAGCCGTTGATTCCGAAACCACCTGCAGGACTCGGCTCCGGTTAAATTCATAAATCAAGGCATTAGCAAAAACAATCTCTATCCCAGGTTCGATGGTTTCATTGATAAAAGGGGGGATGTATACGCCTTGGATATCTGGGGGCAGGTTATTAACGGTTCCTCGAAAACCGTATCCGCATCCGGAGATAAAAAACAAAACCCAGAGCCCGATAAGTACCCTGAGACTGCTTGGACGGATTCTTTTCACGGAGAATCTCCTTTAATAAAAAATAGGGTTCCACGATTCCAGGGTTTTAAATTCCATGCCTTTCACTTGAATCCTTGGCCCCTTGAATCCTTGAATCCTTTTTTAGGCTTCATAGTTGCCTCATCGAAAGCCTGTTTATTTTACAACAATATTGACTAATTTCCTTTGAACCACAATAGTCTTGATCGCCTCTTTTCCCTGAAGCCATTCCTGGATTCGCGGCTGTTCCTTGGCCAGTGTCTTGATTTCTTCATCCGTAACCGAAGGCCCGATCGTAATCCTCGATCGGACCTTGCCGTTGACTTGGATGACGACTACCTGTTCTTCTTCCTGTAAGGCCTCGGGATCCCATTTTGGCCAGGGTTGTGCATGGATACTCCCCTTTTTCTCCAAGACCTGCCAGAGTTCCTCGCATACATGGGGTACGATAGGAGCAAGGAGGATCAGACCGGTTTCAACAGCACCGGCCAGCAGGGCATTCTTCATCGGATCCTCCCTCTCTTCGGCCTGATATAAATACAGGGCATTGACCAGTTCCATGACGGCGCTGATGGCCGTA
>Ga0209777_10006643_pt1 | contig 12991 bp, 9 predicted proteins | sample FrelakmetHBP12HB_FD_187147 | JGI IMG/M metagenome (GOLD analysis project Ga0209777, IMG submission 187147) | Freshwater lake sediment microbial communities from the University of Notre Dame, USA, for methane emissions studies -HBP12 HB (SPAdes)... | ecosystem: Environmental > Aquatic >...
AAACCCTTGACGAGTCACGTACAGAGATTTCCCGCATTTAGTCGGGGCCGTAGTTCAGTTTGGTTAGAACGCCTGCCTGTCACGTAGGAGGTCGCGAGTTCGAGCCTCGTCGGCCCCGCTTTGATTCAAAAGACGACCCTTTGGCAAGTATGTCAAAGGGCGTTTTGTATGTGGGGCAAAGAGTTCCGCGATAGAAAGTGCAGTTCGATAGTAGAGTATTCAGTAACCGGCGCTTTTCATGGCTTTCCTGCTGCAGAAACAAGCTGTAGGCCTTGTTTGCGAGTTCGAGAATTTGTACGCCAAACTCGTAGTAATTTGAGTTCGCGCCTTGGTGTGCCCTCTGTTGCAGGCGGACATTGGCTAACTCATTTTCCCAAGCAGCTGACTTCCGATTCCAGAGATCCTCGGTTACAGAGCCACTTAGCTTGTCCTCATAAGCGCGGTCAATCAATTGCACGAGATGTTTCTCTCTGTCCTGGAGAGCCTGAACAGATGACTTGTGATAGTCGACCTTGTCTTTCTGGCTTGCGAGAAGCGCGGTCCTGATATCCTCGACTTGCTCACGGTCGATATATACTTGTTTGACGACATCGCCGAGTAATTCGGACAGGGATTCTTCGCGGACGTAGACGTTGTCGCAGTCACCACTATAGCCAGTACAGTGGTAGTAAATGTACTTGCCTTTCTTGATCTCAGGGGTCATGGCACAGCCGCATTTCCCGCACGTCAGGAGTCGGCAAATGCGAAATTTCTCTTTGTCCCCTTCGACCGATTGGCTCGCGCAAAGGCGGCCTGCACATCCTCGAAGAGGCGCTTAGAGATCAGGTTCTGATGAGTCCCCGCACAGTGCTTTCCCTTCCACAGAAACTCGCCGTAGTAGATTGGATTTCTAAGAATCCGGTTGATTCCGGCCTTGTTAATGACCATCGAGTTTCGCGAAAACAAGCCAGACTCGCGAGCCATCTTCGACAGCCTGTCTACTGAGTAGTTACCCGAGGCGTACAGCTCGAAGAGCTTTACAATGAACGGACCCTTTTCCGGATCGGGTTCTATCGTATGAGTCTCCTTGTTATTCAAATAACCCACAGGAGCCTTGGAAGGCCATTCGCCCTCTGCTGCCCTCTCATTCAACCCCTTCTTGACCTCTTCCGAAAGATTGTCGATGTACTGTTTCGCCATAAGAACGCGGATGCCGTGAAGGAATTTCCGAGATGAATGCACGCTGTTGGAGACTATTTCTCCTTCCTTGACAAAATGAATCTCGAAACCCAGCTCGTCTATCACCACCCAATCCTTGATGTTTCGATAGAGCCGATCGGTCTTCTCAACAAGAATCGTCTTACATCCATTTCGTGCGTCCCGCAGGAACTCCAGCATTGCGTTGAACTCCGGACGTCCGGAAGTCTTGGCTGTCTCGGCCTCCTCGAATTCCTTCACGATGGTGAGATCGTGCTCAGATGCATAGGATCGAAGCAGCTTCTGCTGGGCTGGGATCGAGAAGCCCTCACGCTCCTGTTCCTTGGAGGAAACTCTTGCGTAGATTACGCAGTTCATTTCTTGGCCTTTTTCGACAAGAGCCTTTCAATGTGATAAGTCTGAATCTTGCTGGGCTTCGTGTGACCATTGAGCCAGCGACTTACGGTCACAAAGGCAACTCCGAGAAGCTCAGCCAGTCTCTTCTGGCTGATTCGATTGTCCAGCCGGTACTCTTCAAGTCGTGCAATCAGTGCATCCATTACACTATCACAATATATCATGTTATATCCGTTGTCAAATCCTTTTTCGAGCCTTCCTGAGCATATTTTCCAGCACCCGGGCTTCTGTCTCGGTGATTTCTGACCCTGCGTCTGGACTGAAGTCCATGCTTCGGATCACGTCTGCCAGACGAAACTGATCCAATTTGCCATACGTGGTGATTGTGGTGCCAATATTTTCATGGCCAAGATTCTGGCTCACAGCCCTCATCTGCTCAGGAGTCCGACAATAGCTCTGGGCGATGTGAGAAGCCGCGTGCCTGAAAGAATGGGGCTTGTAGTACCTGAGTCCGGCCTCTTTCGACCTGAGCTCCAAGATGCGCCGTATCGACCCGGCTCCTTTCCAGAATTTTGGCTCAGTCTCCGATGAACAGAAGACCAGGGTTTCGGGACTTCGCTCTACTTTATTTCGGGGAAACATAGGGTCAGCTGCTCCGAATAGCTTGACCTCTTCCAAATAGAGGGACCAGTCCAGAACATGCTTCAGGAGTTCTTCGTCGAACTTCCAGAGATACGTCACCATTGATTTGCTGAATTTCGTATCGACGCCGCTCTGCGGAAGCTGTCTGATCTCCAGTTTCTCACGGTCGAAGCAGCCCAGCGGCAGACTGGCGACCGCTTTGTCTCTCATACCACTCAGCAATAGAAACGAGATCAACGCCCTGTCTCGCTGATCGATCTCGGAATAGATTTCAATTGAGGACACGAGCTTCCGAACATGCTCGAGCGATGGAAACTCCTGGAATTTTGGGGAGATGATTTCCCGAACCTTCTTTCTGTCAAGCGAGAGTAAGGAGACCGAAGAGAGGTCGATCTTCGACTTGAAACCCGGCTGGGTGGCGAGCCAATGGAAGAAGGTTTTCAGGTGACGGAGGATGTGATAGTTTGTCACATTCCCATTGGCGCCCTTCCGCTTAGTTCTTTCAGCAAGCCATTCTTTGAATTTTATTGCCTTGCTTTGGCTGAATTTCGCAAAGCCTTCATGACCACTAAATTCTTCCCAAAGACTGGTGGCTCTCTCAATCACGGTGATCGTTGATTCTGCGAACCCTTTGGCTTCTCGAAGCCAATTAACGTAGGCTCTCTTCACCCGTTCGTTGTTGATATTGTCCGTCATGATTTCTACTCCTTACTTGACACAATCTGAGTGGGTGTTGACAATACTACTTAATCTCGTCTCACGACCTTCAGGCATCAGCCTGTTTCCTGCGAGCAATTCACGCTTCACGACAGCAAATCGACGCAGGCTGCAGTTGCAGATTCCACAAACTCCCGTCCGGATGACAAAGATTTTGTCGGCGGAAATTTCTCGCCTACTCGGAGCCAATGCAACCATATCGGGCAACGAGACTCTCGGTCCCTTGCATCTCGGGCAGTAAAATTCATCCGGCCCGAGTGGACACTTACGCTGCTTTCGGCGGGCGCTGAGAAATGCCTTTACCACCTTGCCCTTGAATAGGAATCACCCGCTTTCCCGATCAATGGGCTCGAGTCCTTCTTTCAGCCAGACTTGAATCGTCCGTGGATGGATTCCAAGAAAATCCGCAAGCTCACGCGAGGTGTAGGATCGGTGACGCTTGATGAGTCTGATTCGAGTAGCAAGTTTTCGCTTCACTGGGTTCACTCCTTCTTCGACCATTTCTGGAGCAAGTCAAAGAAGCTGGCGAGATTCCCGCAGATCTGCTGATACTCTGTCGCGTCCATTTCAATTCCCAAGAAGCTTTCCGGCTTCGCCGGCAGGTCTTTCGTCGGACTAACGCACTTTGCGCGTTTCTTGGCTTGATTTAGGGGAATTCGCTCAGACATTTTCGAGCTTTGCTCCAGAAATGAAAGGTCCGGAAAGCGAGTCTGGCGTTGGAAGTACCTTCCGGACCCCGACCGATTTCGGTCTTTAGCTCTTGAATTTGCCAGACTCGTGAGCTTCCATAGCCATTTGGTGAGAACTCAACTGGAGGCAGAAAAAATCAGCGATGCTTTAACGCGAAGTGGTCAAAGCCGTTGATCTGTAACGCAATTTGGGGAGTGATTTTCTGAGAAGCGGAAGGTGAGGGCAGCTTGACTTTTCTACAAGCGACCACCGGAGCGATCAGTGATTTTGAAATGAGTGACCCATCCATCTTTCTTGTCGTATTCCGAGATGGGCATTGAGTCGAGCCCGAAGAAGACCTTCAAGGTCTGCCTAAGTGCATGAAAGGTCTTGTATAGCGCCTTCTTCTCATAGGAAACAGTCTTGTCTACGACTCCTCCCGTAGTCGCGAGATAGCAGAGTAAATTCCATTGCTGATTTAGTGCGTTCTTCTTTCGACCATCTCGAAAGCCTATGTCATAGCCGGTGTAGGTCTCGCAGAAACTGCCAAAGCGAATTCTGACAGAGTCGATTGAGACCAACTCAATCTCTATCTTGTCCCAGGACAAATTCGGCAAAGCCGGAAACTGTTTGACCGGGCTGTCGACCGTCAATCGAGCTTTAGGCAGTGAAGTCACCATTGCCAACATTGAGCTTGGGTCAATCGTGCCCTTGGTAATTGCACCAGCTTGTTCCTTAACTTGCTCTTGCAAGACACTGCACACTTGGTTGCCATGTCGCCGATGAAAATCGTACAGGGCTTCTGCCCCCTTGCTGGTTGGCATATCCAAATGAGGAAGGATGTCAAAGGCTTGGCCATACTTGGCGTAGAACTCGTCAATGTTGATTTTGGTCATCTCTCTGGCAAATCTGAGGTACGACTCAACCATGGTTCGGTTCTCTGTGCCTTGGACAGGATCAAGGGGCAGCAGGACCTTGTAGCTATCGGCCGGATCGTTTTCACCTGCTCCACAGTGTAGAGCGGCAAAGCGCCGGTCGATGCACTGCGAACAAACCCCACAATGCGTGTCGATGGGGTCGCCTGTGCGCACATGTGCACAACTGTTTGTTGACTTCATCAATTCTATGACGCCCAGTTCATTTAAGATTGCTCCCACATCGGCTCGCGTCTTCCAGAAAAACGGATTGACCACTTTGAAGTCCTTCTGCAGAAGCAGGCTGAGAAGCTCGCCAAATCCTGTCATTGACCTCGGGTGTGTCGACCGACTTGCCCGTGCTCCAAGAATCTGCCCAGATATCGGTAGGTTGAAGCTCACGATGCCATTTTCATAGAAGCTGACCTGGTCCAAATGGTGGAGTTCGGCGATTGCGCCAGCCAGCATGACATACAGGAAAGAACGGCTACGCTGATTCGTGTCCCTGGTATCCTTCTCACCTTTGTTTACCCGAACAGGTATGTGAAGTACCTTGTGTCGACCATCCGTGACTCTCCTAAAATCGCTCACCAGCATGCGTTGGCGTTTGGCAATCTGTGGCGCAGCCCAATGGCTTACCAGCACAACCCTGCGGTTGTCCTTGACTGTGGCTTGGCAAAGACCCGTTAGCGAATCGAGTCCACCCGAGAAGAGCATGACTTCGTCCGCCTCAAACCATGGATTGCCTTCGTCGTAGTCGAAGTATAATTTCGGTGGCGGCTCCTTGATCAGTTTCCGAAAGTGGAACTCATAGTAATCGTCTGAGAGGAAACTCAAAGTCCCTTTCAAGGCGTCAATGACTTCCGCTGACTTCCAGACGTCAGGGTTTCTAACCGGGATATCGAATCGAAGTTCGCGTCGCCAGTCACGACCTTCGTGGGGCAAGGTCTCGCCACCACGGCGCGTTGCCTGATCGGCGGCATACACATAACTGCCGATTTCAAGCATGTCGACGAGCAGGCTCGGAATCTCCCTTACCAGTTTCTTGCTGATGTTTTCCAGAACGAGATGAACAAAGCCACGCTCGCGGGCAATCCGAAGCTCGATGAGCTTGACGCCGCTTTTCCGCTCTCTTGGAGGATCATCGGGTCCGCACCATATCCAATTGGGGTCACTCACTTGGTTGAGCACCCCTCTCGAATTCACTTTGAATCTTCTTGAACGCTACATGGGCGAACTTCGTAATCGTCTCTTTCGACAACCGCTTTTCATAGCGGGCTTTGCCGAACCAGCCGGGTGTGAATTCGTCGGTTATTCGTACCGTCTGTCGGATGTATGTGTCAAATGCTTGGTTGAACTCCGAATGGCTGTCGCTGCTCGCCAGCGCCCTTCCCACGCCTACGTGATTGGACAGTTCGCGGCTCAGGTGGTAATCCAAGTATCGGCGGGTGAACGTGACGAAGAACTCATGCATGGAATCGCGAAGCTGAGTACCGCGCAGCTTGGTTTTCAATGCCTTTTCGACGTCAGCGCCAGAAGCACCGAAAAGCCCTGGAAGCAGGGGAGTGGCTCCGCGAATCACGGTTTCGTTGAAGCTGTTTTGAGCGATTTCCGCCAAGTCGGACTTTGATCTCAACCCGGAGAGAGCTGATTCGGCGCGTTGTTTGAAGCTGATGGAGTAGTCCAGCAGTGTCGGATCGTCAGCCAGAGCAAAACCCTTGGCTCGTAACGTGGCACCGGCGTTGTCGCTCTGGAAGGCATCTACCAGCTCGAAGATGGCAGTCAAGGTTCGTGTGAAGCCTTCATCGTGCGGGACTCTCTCAAGACCGGTTTTGGCGGCGAGCAGCGAAGCGTCGAAGATTTCCGATGAGTTCGCGGAGTGGTTGAGAAGCTCGATGACGCGCTTCCACGGTATAGTGTGGGCAAGTCGCCCTAATCTATTGTGTCCCATTGTGACTTACTTCTGCTTTCTGGGGGCGAACCAATTCGGTCGCTCACCTCATAACAAGTGTGGTCACAGTAGCTGTCGTATGTACCAATTATGGGTACGATCGTACCTGTTCTTGGTACAGTTGCCAATCACAATTTATCGCCGACCAGTCGGCATCTTCTGGCCGTGCCTCGCCCGTTTCGGCGGCTTGACAGCGACCCCTTTCTCAGTCTTCGCCCCGTCCTTGCTCTCGGACGCACGCCTCGCGAATCCGTTTGAGCAACTCCTTCGCCGGTTCGTCGTTGGGATCTTGCGGCATGAGTTCGCCGCGAAAGGTCTTGGCGAGGATTGACTGAGTTAGCTTGTCGACCTGGGCTTTGGCCTCGGTGTAACGGGTTTCGATCTGGTCGGCCAGGGTAAACAGCTCTTCAACGCGGCGGACGACTTCGATTTGTTCACCCATTGGTGGCAGTCGGAATCGGACTCCCTCAATTAGGTTCAATGCCATGAAAGCCGATAGAGCTGATACGCAGCTACCTGCTCGTCAATCGTCGGAACTGTCAAACTCACCAGTTCTCCATCTTCCTTAAACTCATTGGCCCATGATAGACCCATACAATAATCCGCAATCCACAAGAACCTCATTTTGCAACAGTCCCTTCTGGACTCCCGGTCATCAGTTTACTCAGCGGCCCCGCTTACTTACACTCCTCGCCACACGGCGCCGGTCCGTGGGTGAAGATGTAATTGATCAGATAAACCACGTCGGCGATGTTGATGTGCCCGTCACAATTGGCGTCTCCAGCGGCCAGCGGATTTGGTGCCGGGCCACCTCTGAAAATGTAATCGATGAGAAACACAACATCAGCGATGTTGACTGACCCATAGCCGTCGGCATCGCCGCAGATCCAAGTAGGCCTCGATGTGACAAACGTGTTCAAGACCGATTCACGGTGGAGCCTGCCTGAAAGTCCTGTTGACTTGACAAGAATGTTGATCGAACCGAGAGAGTCTTGCGGTATCCATGCAGCACTGTAAATGCCGTCATTGGCAGTCGCGTCTGGCCATGTTCCATTATCTCTAAGAGTCCGACTCAATGCCAAGCCAGCAGAATTGGTAAATCCTTCACACGTTACCGATGCACCTGTAATCGGTGATCCCGCTTCTATAAGCTTGGAAAAGATTAGTACTGAATCTCGCGCTTCCACGAAGGACGATGAAATCCAGGTAGTCATCTCGATACCATCCTCCATTTCCGCGACCACAAAGTAAGGCGACACTGTATCGGCAAGCGCTCCGGTCGTGATGTTGATGAGCCAAGCACCCGGCGTGGGATTGGGAATAGTGTACGAGATCAGACCTTCGACTTCAGTGTAACTCCCACTTGTATCCGTGCTGTCAAAGATGGCACCACTTGCCGATTGTAGCGTAATGCTCATATTAGCGCCGAAATTGTCTGCAAGTATATTGAGAGCACTACTCGCAGCAACGTGCAACGTTTCAGCCACTACCGAAAGAGGATGTATGAAACCAAGATAGCTATTGTTAAAGCTGATTCCTGTTGTGTCAGAGTAAGTGTTCGACATTGCAAAATTGTTCGCGGGAGCTGAAGATGGTATCGCCGTTCCTTGCAGCTCGGGTCTTACCCAACCCTCGTAAATCGCGCGATGGCGGGGAAGCAGACTATGTAAAGTAGACTTTATCGGTATAGGAACAAATGAGGGGTCAGGAAATGGTATTGCTCGATCCACGACGGAAGTTCTTGAACCGTCAGGAAGCGTGATATAAGCCTCAAGTACACTCTGCGTGTTAATGAATCCATCATTTGGACAACCCAAGAGTGATAAGCATATCGGAAGTTGTAGTCCTTGTATGCCAGCGATTCCAACATATCTTGTGCTCGAGTGATAAGTGTTTAAGGCACGATTCCTGTTGAATGCATCGACCTTACCGGGCGCAAATTCCGCGTTAGCAGGTCCAGGACAAAGGGCGAAAGATGCGGCTTCCAGTAAGGCGCAATATTGCGGGATCAAGAAACAGTTAGAGAGTGTCAGCGTCGACAGGATGGTTGCAAAGCGGACGCCACCATTGGGAGTACCCAGCATGATTAGTTTCTCTACCGTTACACCCTTCGAGTGAGCAGACCAAGAGTCATTGCTGGCTGCATAGCGACGTGCAATCATCCCTCCCATTGAATGGGCAATGATGTTGATTTTGTTGGGACGATAGCCATGAGTCTGCTGAAACATGTCTCGCTGGGCTTCAATTGCATCAGATAAGGCTCTTGAATTGAGATCGAATTGTCTCTCTCCTGGAACTCCACATGGACTTAGACTCGGAGTCCAAACCTCAGGGAAGCCGTCCAAGTGCAGCCAAACTTTCATATTATCCCATGCAGATGGATTTCCTTTCCACCCATGCACCAGCACAACCGGCACAATCGATTGGTCACAGTTTATGACTGAAACACTCACGTTGTCCTGAAGACTTGGCCCACATTTCCCAACCGAAGCTGTTATGGCGGCATCACCGCAGTTCTGGGGTTGCAACTCACCTATGTATATCTGTTGTTGGGAATCGTAATTGAGTTTCAGCGACTGGCTGCCTCCTGAGGCATAGTTGACATTTACGTTGGCATCATATTTGCGATGCGCAGGCGTGACTTGGACTTTAATCGGAGTATTTGTCCACTTGTTGATATCACCGCCGGAGGGGCTGATGATTTCGACGGAGGAAGGAGAGCCAGCAAACAAATATGGCCGAGAGTTGAGTATCGTCAACGCCTCACCGGCGCTACTCGCGCAGATATACTCGGCATAATTGTTGACGCACAGACATAAGGAGAATTCGGCTGCAACAATATAGTGCCCGCCGTTGAGGTGAATCGAAACCAGTTGAAGGTGGTTGACTGCCGGACCCGAGTTGGAGACAGAGACAAACGCCGGGTCGACATCAAAGCTCATAGTACCATTGGGAACTGTGTTCGTGAGAGTATGAATCAAATGACCGTTGAGATAGATAGTCAGGTTGTGCGGAAGGACGGAGCTCACGGGAGTGAAATTGATTGACAGAATTCCTTTCGTCACGGTGCCAGATAGTATTCTTGGAGAAGAAACATCTACATCTATCACTGGGCGATTGGTGCAGTACCACGACTCAGCGGCCAAATCGGAGCAGACCAACGCGTTCGGCTTGGAGACATTGAAGATGGACTTCTGACAACACTCCGCGAGTTGAATTGATACGGATTTGCCTGCCCCAGTTGCCGTGACTACTGCTCGGCAGGACGCTCTTTGTCCTTGAAGGGTAATTGTATCATCGAACGTCGGGATGAGTTGAAAATCGATATGTTGATTTGGTCCCAGCAGAGCATGCTCAATCTGGGGAGTAGCGAAATAATCAATACCCACGGCATCACTCACCGTCACAGAAAAATCAGAAATCGAGTCACCGTAGTTCAACAGGCGCATCGATCTCACCAGAGTCAGTGGGTCAAGCCCTAAAACTTGTAGTGTGAAATTGGTGTCAGGCCAATCGATAGTAATGTATGCGGAAGCATAATCGTATACTTTGCTGCTGTCGTGGCCGGTCGATGTCAAACGAAATGCCATAACATAGTTTGTATCCTGCGCATCCTGGGAATGTATGGCAAGGTTGAGAGCGAGACTGCCACCTGGCGGCAGTTCGACGACTTGATCTACAGACCCCGCCTCGGTGAACCCAACTATCAGATCGCTGTACGGATTGAGAGCTTTCACCAAGACCTGATGAGGCATTGTGTCGCTGTTGACTATGCTGATGTTACTTTTCTGATTATAGTTGCGTTTGACCAAAAAGTGGGGTCTGTGATTCTCAAACGTTACGCCATGTCCGGTGTGAAAGCGTAACAAGCCACTGCTATCAGTGCCGCAGGCTGAAACCGATTTGGCGTACCAGATGTAGTCAGTATTGTATTCAAGATTGTTAACCACTACGTTATGAGCAACACCAGCACTGCCGGGAGCGACGGAATAGGCCGCAGCAGAGACTTTCCTATAGTAGACAGTCGAACTTGACGAGGTTCTTGATGTCCACATAAAGGTCACGCTATTAGACGCCAGAGTCTGATTGCTGGCAGGAAGAAACTGACTCAAAACCGGATTCGCCGTAATCACCAACTGTGCCTCGGTAGAGGAACTCAGAGCGACATTGTCTATGGCTTTTTCCTGAACCTGGAAATTCAGCGTTCCGGTATAACCTGCGCAGCCTGTTCCAGATTGGACACGAAGTTTTGTTGAGCTCCAGGCTCCCGGAGCAAGCTCCAACGTGTCGCGATCAAACCGATAAGGCAGGCTACCCATACTGCTTGCCGAAAGGGCTACACGATGAAATCCGGTAGTGCTGTTGACAACGGTTACTTCGTAAGCAGCAGTATCTCTCAGTTCTGCATATATGGCATCAGGCGCAATTGTCACCGTTAGTCCCGACGGGCTGATGACGTTCACCGGCTTCATCGCAATGTTGTTAAGCTCAGAAAGCTCGGGAACGCTGTGGTGTGAATCCAATCGGACATACAGCTGGTTAACCGAGGCATCAGCAGTCCATTGGAAGTGAACTACTGTGTCTGAACCGGCAGGAAGGTAGTCGATCATCAGATCTGCTATCGGACTTACGAATGCAGAATCACCAACAACTTGAACGTCAAAACCTCCTGCCCCAGTCTGACCAATGTTATGGACTTTGACAGAGATGGTGACATCCTGCCCAGCGTAAGGATTCTCCGGCAACAGCTGAATGTCATTTGTTGATACAAAGAGATCAGCCATTGATTCCGGAACCGTTGTAGTAATTGTGACGACATAGGCCGGCGCTCCGATCCAGAGTCCGGTAGATGCGTTAATTGTCGGATTGGCAAGAAAATTGGTGAACAATGTATCCCTTATTGGACCGTCCTTTAAAACCAAGCCGCTTGGGGGAATTGCGATTTCCAGACCGGTCATATGATACGAGGTATCCGCATCCAGCGAATCTGTCCAGGCATCTACGGTTACTCTCAGAGTATCGTCGGCATCTAGCGGCAGGTTGAAGCCAGCCAGCGTGGCCTCGAAGTTGGCATCAAACCGACCAGTTATGTAATAGGTCTTGAATGGCGTCGTCGCCGCGTTCTTCCACAGCGAGATCCTGTTAATCGCATACTCTTTCTCAATATAGCTCCGCACTTTAACTGAGACGAGAGTATCGCCCGAGAACCCCGCCAGGTTCACCTTTAGCAGTGGGATGTTGGTGGCGTTGCTCGCTACCGTATCGAAGTCAAGGTGCTGAACGGTAAAGCCCCGGATGATACATTCCACCGGTATCTGAATGGGAGAGTTGTCAGCGTTATTACTTGAAATGGTGATGATTGCCGAATGCACGCCTGCTGGTAGATTTGTCGTGGTTGCTCTTACAATTATAGTTGAACCATTATTGATGCCGGATGTTGGGTTCAAAGTCAGCCACGGTTGGTTGCTTGCGGCTGTCCATGACAGTGTTTGGCCGCACTTACTGTTTGACAAGCTTAGAGTCTCGAAGAGCGAGTCCTCGCTCTGAAGGGCCGAGAAACTCAAGCTTGTCGGCAAGGTCACTATATGAGGGGCTCCCGCTGGAACATTCCCAAGGTTAACATCACAAGTACCGCAGTCCTTGTATCGGGGTCTTATCTCGAACCCTTCTTGCGAGGACAATACGAAATTACCGGCTGGCCCTACAAACGTACTGTCGATGTCAATTGTGTGAGCATTTATCCCGGGGAGAAACCTCATCCATAGCGTTGCCAAAAGCTTCGCCTTATTACCTGCGGTTACTGGAATGGGGTTATATGCACTAAAGTCGGAATAGCCAATTAAGACCTGATTTTGGTCTGGCCGGGGAGAGAATGTCGCCCAATCAGGAAATGGGATCACGCTCCCTGACAAACTCCACGAAGTGATTTCCACCAAATCGCTGTTGTACTTGAAACCTAACGAAAAACCCCCAATTTTTTCGTCATTCCAAATATAGATTGGAATTCCAATGGAATCCCCGGCTACCGGAGGATTAGCCTGAACAACACAGCCAACACGAATCGAATCCGGAATGCCAGTGTCAACATTTCCGCATGGCAGAGAGTTTTCGCAAGAAAAAGGCGCAGGGCCGCCTCCAAAGATATACCAGATTAAGAAAAGAACATCCGCTATGTTAGCCGGCCCGCAGCCATTGGCGTTGGCTTGCGATAAACCTGTAGGTTGAGTGTCATTGAATATGTACCACCACAAATACACGGCATCTGAGATGTCGACTTGGTTTGAGCCGTCAACGTCGCCGCAGACATTGACCGTAATCACAACATCCTCAAAAGCAAAATTGCCACCCGCGTCCTCTGCTTTGAAAACCACAGTATGATTGCCAATCTGATCACGGGTTGGCGTCCAACTGAAGTTTCCCTTCATTCTGTCTACGCCGGCACCCTGCCCAATGGTCATACCCAAAGCGATAGAAGGAAGATCGAGGCTCCACGTCACATCGTGACCCGCAGGATCCGTGGCGGAAACCTGAAACGAGAGGGTCGTCTGCGCAGTTATCGTTCTGG
>Ga0209777_10006644_pt1 | contig 12989 bp, 11 predicted proteins | sample FrelakmetHBP12HB_FD_187147 | JGI IMG/M metagenome (GOLD analysis project Ga0209777, IMG submission 187147) | Freshwater lake sediment microbial communities from the University of Notre Dame, USA, for methane emissions studies -HBP12 HB (SPAdes)... | ecosystem: Environmental > Aquatic >...
CAGGACAGCGAGGAAAGGGAAATTGGGGCAATGGGTTGATTGTTCAAGACCTGTGCCAGCAGTGTCCCCATCCCGTTCCCTGTGGGACTGCCTGTCCAAATGATGCGATTGTCGTAATGCCTCCCACCAATGCCCGTGTGGTTGACCCTGAGAAGTGTGTTGGATGCAAGATGTGCCAGAGGGCTTGTCCCTGGGAAATGATGTCCTTTGATTCGGACACGAACAAGGCTACCAAGTGTTTCCTTTGCAATGGAAAACCGAAATGCGTGGAAGCCTGCCCTGCTGGAGCTCTTGCCTATGTAGCCTGGTTGGATCTGACCGATAAGATTCCACCACGGGTTGTCCCAACCGCAGTAATTCCACCGGAAAAGGCTTCTGCCTGCAACTCGTGTCACAAGCAATGAGAGAATTGAGAAAGGAGGAGAACTAAGATGGCCAAGCAAGGAGGATGGGCAGGAAAGGTTCTTCGTGTGGATCTATCAACCGGCCGTATCTCCACAGAGAACACGGTTGAGAAATATAGAGATTATTTGGGAGGTACAGGAATAGGCTATAAGGTCATCTGGGATGAGGTCCCACCGGGGACCAAACCCTTTGACCCGGGCAACAAGATTATCTTCGGCGTCGGGCCTCTGGCCGGGACCGGAGCCCCATGTAATGGGCGGACTGCGATTACTACCCTCTGGCCCACGTGTTGGCCGAAACCTTTGGTTGCCAGCGGACATATGGGCGGCCAATTTGCGGCAGGGCTCAAATATGCCGGATATGATGCCATCATTATCCAAGGAAAGGCGGATCACCCGGTATGGCTCTCCATTATGGATAAAAAGGTGGAGATCAAGGATGCCCGTCACCTCTGGGGCCAGGGAATCAGGCGGACCACTATTGAGATTAACCAGCAGATGGGTCCCGAGGCCTCTGTAGCGGCGATTGGACAGGCAGGAGAGAACCTGGTCCCCATGTCTGTAGTCATGAACTCCTACTCCCATTCAGCAGGTGGCGTTGGAGCGGTCATGGGCTCTAAGAATTTGAAGGCCATAGGCGTCGTCGGAACCGGGAGTGTTTATATCGCGGGAAACAAGGAAGAATGGGAGAAGGTGATCAAGCTACACCTCTCCCTCTTAGGAGCGAATAACCAGCACGTCGTTCCCAACAAACCCCAGCCCTGGGCAGAATACTACAACCCGGGAACCCGATGGGTAGCCGCCAAAGGGAATAAATGGGGGGCAGCCCAACCACCGATTGATACGGGACCCTGCGATCCCCATGACCTTAACCGCATTGCTTACCGGACAAACAATGCCGCTTTTTTTCTGGGCAATAGGGCCTGGAAGTATACAATAAGAGGGAACGGCTGCACCGGTTGTCCTATCCGCTGTCACACCATGCTCAAGGTTCCTTCCGTGGCAACCAAATATGGGATCCCCGAGGTTGGACAGAATACCTGTGTGGGTCTGAACTTTGGACGTTTCTTCTTTAAGTCTTTCCCTGACGGGGCAATTGGAGAAACGGCCATAGAGGCTTGCATGGTGGGAATGCATCTGGCCGATGACCTTGGGGTCTGGTGCAACTACGGCCAGCTTCAACGGGATTTCATAAAAATCTACTATGAAGGGATCATCAAGAACAAATTGGGCGAGGCGGAATTTAAGACCTATTCCTGGGACAAATACGAAAAGGGCGACCCCAGCTTTCTCTTCGAACTTTTGCCCAGGATCGCCAATAAAGAAGGAGAGCTCGGGACTGCCCTGGGGCTCGGCAGCGGATACATGTTGGAGAGATGGGGAATTCCCGAACAGGAGTGGAAGAAGGACTACAACCTCCTCTACTGGAAGATGGGCCATCCGAAGCACCACTCCAACGAGGATGCCGGTCAGTGCGGGGTCGTGATTAATACCATCTATAACCGGGATGCACAGTGTCACTCCCATGCCAACTTCACCCGTAACGGACTCCCGATCGATGTCCAGAAGCGGCTGGCTGCCGAAGTCTGGGGTTCTGCAGATGCCGTCGACGCAGTTGGGGCCTATACGCCGATGAATGTCTACAAGGCGAAGATGGCGAAATGGACCCTCCTACGGAAAGAGCTTCATGATTGCCTCTCTCTGTGCAACTGGCAGGGACCATGGGTAGCCTCGCCTTTGAAGGAGAGGGGTTACCGGGGAGATGATTCAATCGAATCCTTACTCTACAGCATTGCAACGGGTGACAAGAAGAGCCGTCAGGAGCTGGATGAGGTGGCCGAACGGATCCATCTGTTACACCGGGCCCTGACGATTCGTGATATGGGAACAAAAGAGATGCGGACTCAGCACGATACGATCCCTGACTGGGTGTTGGTTGACAAGGCCGGCAGGCCACCCTTCACTAAAGGGACGATCCACATGGATAAGGCGGATCTTGAGAAGGGTATGGAGATGTTCTACAAGGAGCTTGGCTGGGATGAAAAGACCGGGGCTCCTCTTGCCAAAACCTACCGGAAATTTGGCCTTGGATATGTGGTCGGAGACTTAGAGAAGAAAGGGCTGATACCATAATCTCATGGTTGATACTCAGACATGAGCAAACACCTTTTTAGGTTCAAGAAAGCGGTCTGCATTTCCCTGGCTATGCGTGTTCAAGCATGAAGAAAGAACCCATTTCGGAAGAAACAGAAAAATCTTTTAAAACCCATGAACCTGAGATCATCCGTTTGATACAGGCAAGGAGTGAGGCAGGCCGACTCGTTATGGCCGAGGAGGTCTATGCAGAACTTCTCAGGATGGGCATCCTGGGGGAAGATAAGAATACCTTCGTCGAATTTGACGCTTTTCTCAAGATGATGGTCGCTCAGAACGAGGATCTGAATGAGATTAAGGACGGAAAGGGGGTACCCTATTACTACTCTACCCGAAGCATGGTTGAAACCTATGCGCAGCTCATCGTCCGGCGAGGGCAAGATCCCTATGTTCTCATGGCAGAAGTCGTTCGTGAGAATTCCCAGAGGTATCCGCGGCCAGTGCCTGTCGACCTGTTTGGCGATTCTCCGTTTAACTTGACTCGTGAGGAGATCTCAGCTTGCCTGAAAGAGCTGGCCAGCCTGAAAGAATATCAAGATATCCAGCAAACAACCACGTCCGTAGGAAATGTCTTTCTCTATTCCAGACAGTACCTTAATCCCGACTATGCGGCTATGCTCGCCGAATGGCTTGATGTGGGCCAGTCCAACAATCCCTAAGACCAAAGGTTCGATGCCGGAATCACTCTAGGAAGAGGCCATGGCCAGTAAACATGAATAGCGAGCGCATTCCCCATAGAGCGAAAAAATAATTTAAAATTACCAGTTAAAAATTTTTAATCCGAAAAGAGAGGGCCAATATTTATGGGTATTGAGGCTTTGCAGTCAAGGCATTTTAAAGGATTTCTTCCCGACGAAGAAGCGTTTCGTCTTTATGAACTGGCGAAGGAAGCAACCAAGTTCGGTCCCTGTTTAGAAATCGGCAGCTATTGTGGTAAATCATCCGCTTACCTGGGAATGGGTTGCAAAGAAAATGGTAGTATTCTTTTTGCCATTGATCATCACAGGGGCTCCGAAGAGCAGCAGCCGGGAGAAGAGTACTTTGATCCGGAGCTCTTAGATAAAGAGACAGGTTTGATCGATACCTTCAGGATATTCAGAAAAACGATATCCGATCTCTCTCTGGAAGATACTGTTGTGCCGATTGTAGCCAGATCAGCAGTAGTGGCGAGATTATGGTCGACGCCGTTAAGTCTTGTTTTCATCGATGGCGGGCATACCTTTGAAGCAGCTTTCAATGATTATAGCAGTTGGAGCCCACATCTTATACCAGGGGGTTTCCTTGCAATTCATGACATATTTCCGGACCCGACCAAAGGCGGTCAGGCTCCCTACTGTATTTATAACCTCGCTTTATCGTCCGGTCTATTTGAGGAGTTACCGATGATAAATACACTCGGCATATTGAAACGCTCACCGTGCGGGCAAAAAACTGAAAAGGCGATTAAAATATGGCATGAATTTTCCTGAAGAGAAGCTCTTGGCTTAATGGTGGACACCTCCGGCTTCCTTTGGAAGCCTTTTCTTAAGGTCGACAGAGTCGACCGGCCTGAAAAGAAGACCTCCAGATACCTGGCAACAAAATTTTATCAATATTATTATGTGTGAAAGTTGAGATTTGACTATACAAACATTGTCAAGAGTAATGTTGACTTCTTCCTAAAATGTTGTTTTTCAATTTTGGCCCTTTCTACTATATTATAAATGGTAATCCATTTATAAAGTACCCCCGGTGAAACCCTATTTTTCTCCTTGAGCTTGTCTTTCTCTTTCCTTTTCCTCTTCCTATGTAAAATTTCTTATCAATTCAATCAATTGATTGTCATTAAAGAGCATCTTTAGATTTTTTATACATCATATAGACAGTCTTGCCGTCGTTATTCTTTACCAAAATTGGGAGTCCGGCTTTGTTCTTTGTCAGCTTTGGAGCAATTATGTGGGTCCTCGGACATTTCCATTTTGCCACCAGGTCGATGTGGTTTCTTAGGTTTTCGAAAAAGTATTGAAATTCGTCTGGTGATTTTAAAGCTAACTCCCTCAAAGAATCTGAGAAATGGTAGAATATCATCTCACAAGCCACTTGTTTGCTTTTAGAGAGATTTAATTTCAATGGGAGTTCATGTCTCATGTAGAGTTCAAATTCGTGTTGAAGAGTCACAATGTCACCTCAAATCGACCAAGTCGTGTCCTGTTAAAGAATCTTCAGAGGCATTCGAAATCACATAGATGCTCAAAAGTACAATGACCAATGAGACTCTTTTCATAAATACATTTCCTTTCTCATTTTCTATCAACGGGCATTGAAAAGCCGGGTTCCCCAGAGATTCCCTATACACCCTTCATTGAAAGTATTTTCGGCGTCTTTCGTCCTCAATGAAAACAGGGTTCTGGAATGGTATATAGATTACAAAAATCTCCTCTACGATTTTGCCTGGATCAAGTGCGAAGACCGCGGCCATCGTGATTCTATAATTCATTCTTCCCACTATGATGTCTTTCTTTCCTTTCGTCTTCTTTAATCCCATCAACTTGGCACGATCAGGTTGAATAGTTTATCCGCTTTTTCCGGATCAAGACGTCGCAGTTCCCGGACGGTATTCAGAGCGGCTGACTGATTCCCGGAAAGAGCGTACGTGATTGCGAGACTGTGCCAAGCGTCGGCATACTCCGGTTTAATCCGCAGGGCCTGTCGGTGGGCCTCGATGGCGTCATCATAGCGGTTAAGTTTGCCGTAGGCGATCGCGAGACTGTTCCAAGCTTCGGCATGCTCAGGGTTGATGCGCAGGGTTTGGCGATATGCTTCGATTTTGTCGTTGTATCGATTGAGGTTGCCGTAGGCGTTCCCGAGGTTGTACCAGGTTTCGGCAAGCTCCGGGTTAATGCGCAAGGCCTGGCGATAGGCCTCGATTCCATCGTTGTATTGCTTGAGGTTGTAGTAAGCATTCCCAAGGTTGTTCCAGGGTTCGGCAAGCTCCGGGTTGATGCGCAGGGCCTGGCGATAGGCCTCAATTCCGTCGTTGTATCGGTTAAGTTTGCTGTAAGCATTCCCAAGGTTGTTCCAGGAGTTGGCATGCTCCGGGTTGATGCGCAGGGCTTGGCGATATGCTTCGATTTCGTCGTTGTATCGATTGAGGTTGCCGTAAGCGTTCCCGAGGTTGTTCCAGGCATGGAAATATTCCGGGCTGATGCGCAGGGCCTGGCGATAGGCCTCGATTCCGTCGTTGTATCGGTTAAGTTTGCTGTAAGCGTTCCCAAGGTTGTACCAGGGTTCGGCAAGCTCCGGATTGATGCGCAGGGCTTGGCGATATGCTTCGATTTCGTCGTTGTATCGATTGAGGTTGCCGTAAGCGACCCCGAGGTTGTACCAGGCTATAGGATTTTGTGGTTCGTTTTTTGTCCACTTTCGGCACCAATCAAGCATCCCCTGCCAGTCATTCATTTGTTCAAAGGCGATAGTGCGTTTCAACCATGTATCCGTCATTTCGTCTATTTTCATTAAATCAATTAAATTTGAAATTTCGTTTATCTTTTTAAGTTTTCTTTCTATCATTCGTCGAAAGCCAGTTTTTATGTGCGCATTTTCAATATCGTATTTTAAAACGTCTAAAAGAAACTCCACCGCATATTGATATTCAGTCTTTTGTTTATATTTGTTGATATTTCTTAGATTTTTTATAGCCCCAGGAATAAATTCAAAATCACTTTTGAATTTACTAAAGTCTTTGGAAAATTTAATAAGGCCATTAGCTAAATCAACTTCCCTTTTTACCGAAGTCGGGATGAAACCGGGAGTATCCTTCATACCATGGGCCATATTGAAAAAACGATAATAGACGTTTGCTATAGTGTTGGCCAATTCGTAAGGTATATCATCAATATTTCCTAAATCTGAACGAATTGCTTCTTCACACATTTTTAAAACCTCTTTTTTGGGCATTTTAACACCTCCTAAAAAGGTTTTCCTATTATGGGGTGGACCCAGGTAGTTGGACAGCCTGAACATAGGAATAAGCTCTGAGTAAAGTTTCTATTAAAGGCATCAGGCTGCCTGAGCCATTAAAACAGATAAGTTATAGTATACCTCTTCCGGGGTTAAATGTCCAAATGATTGGAAAGGAAGTTCCTGACTTCAACCAGTAATCGTTAACTTTCTGGCCTATCTTCTTAAAACATTAATAGGTGAAATTGTAAGTAAAGTTATCCTCACACTGCCCATTAACTCAAATGCTTGTCAGGATATATTATAAGACTCTTAATAAATTGCCAATCAGGATTGGTGATTATCCTTAAGCTTTGAAAAAGTCGACCTTGTTGTTATGAGTCCAGTAATAAATGAGGTCATTATCTTTCTGTTTAAACTTGACATACCCTTTATCAATAAAATTTTTGATTGTCTTCCGAATAAGTTCCAGATCAAAACCTGTTGCCCCTTCAATGCGCTGACACAATAAATCAATCGTGTGATTCGCATCAATAGGCGGATGGTCCAGATAAAAAAAACCGCAAGCCTCCAAGAGATCCTCTGTAAGTATTTTATATACCAGTTTCATCCTGAGATGACCTTCCACCCATAAATTTATCTCAGGAGAATTTGTTTTATCCCTATACCCTTGAAGCTGCTTCTCCCATCCTCGTTCTATCTCTTTGTCGAATTCGGCAACAAATTGGTTCATGTCTTCAGAAGACAGTTTTGAAGTCCTGACAATGGCGCTGTTCGCATCATAGCGCGACCAGTCATCCGTTAAGACTTCAAGATCATACTTTTCAATCTTCTCCCTCAAAGTCGTTCCGGGGAATGGGGCCAGAAAATGAAATCCATACAAGATATCAAGACTTTTTGAAAACTCCGCAGTGTCTTTAAGGGTCTCCTGAGATTCACCGGGAAGTCCGACCATAAAAGAGGCATGGGGCAAAATCCCGGCTTCTTTGCAGAGCTTAACGGCATTCCTGGCCTGTTCAAGGGTGATCCCCTTCTTGATTCGCTTCAGCATGGCCTGATTCCCCGATTCAATACCGAAACTTATACAATCGCATCCGGTTTCTCGCATCAAACGCAGGGTCTCTCCATCTATGGTGTTGACCCGCGAAAAGGCGGTCCAGTCAAATTTAAGCTTTCTACTTTTTATCTCTTCACATACATTCCGAACCTTTTCTTTATTGGAAGTAAAAAGATCATCGGCAATATTGATCCTGGTAAAACCATAAGACAGGATGTGTTCGATTTCATCAACAACAAGAGAGGCTTTTCTGTGACGTGTCTTGTTACCCACCATGCGTCTTCCCAAGCAAAAAATACAGGAATAGGGACAACCCCGTCCGGTAATCATAGTAACAGGAAATCCGAGAGCTTGATAACGCGACAACGGCAGCAGATGTCGACCAGGCAGCGGAAGCTGATTCAGGTCATCGATCAATCCTCTCGGTTCTGTTATCCGTATTTCCCCATCTTTACGATAGGCAAGGCCTTTTATATCAGACCACTTCCCCTTACCTCTAAAACTATCCACGAGTTCGTTTATAGTTTTTTCACCCTCTCCGATGACAATTAAATCAATTTCCGGATAAGTGTTCAAGGTATTGACGGCATCGAAAGAAACATGGGGCCCTCCCATCATGGTGATTGCGGAAGGTGCGATTCTTTTTGCCGTCTTTATGATATCAGCAGCTAATGGAAAGTTCATGGTGACCGATGTAGCTCCGATAAAATCCGGTTCGAATTCATCAAGGGCACTCTTCAGCTTATCAGGAGTATAGCGCGTGACAATGTAGTCTATAACTTTCACTTCTGCTTGGGCCTGTTCAAAGGCAGAAGCTACATAAGAAATACCCAGGGGCGGCGAAGGGGCTTCGTCCAAAGGATATGGCGGTGCAATGATTGCTACTCTCATAACTCTTTATCCCAATTTATGCCTGAATCTATTCTAAATGAGTCTTATTTGCGGTCCGGGGTGGCTTGGAATATCCCAGCCTAATTTGGGATTATTTCTTATGCCTTCCGATTTAATCCCCTTTTAGCGGGAAAACCAATGAACGCAGCCAACCTATGAGGCTATTGTCCTTGAGATTATTTCGTTCTTTCTCTTCAACTTCTGTTTTGAGTTTGGTTAAGGTCGTGAACCAATCTCCCCTTGTCTGTATAGGCCTGTCCGTATCGAGATGTTTCACGATAACCGCCGGATTTCCAGCTGCGATTACATTCGGTGGTACATCCCTGACTACAACGGCACCCGCTCCAATAATGCTGTTATCTCCTATATGAACCCCCTTGCAGACAATGGCACTGTCGCCTATCCAGACATTTTTCCCGATCGTTACCGGAGAAGATTGTCCAACAAACATGCTCCTATCATAAATATCATGCCAGTCAGCATCTGTAATATAAACGCGATTGGCCAGCATACAATTGTCTCCAATAGTGATATTCGTTGCGGCGCTGATTCTCACTCCCGCACATATCAAACAATACTTTCCTATTTTGATGCATCCTTCTTTGCCGTAGCTCGACCAGACCGTAAATCGGACCTTGTTGTCCGGCGTGGCGATAACATTGGCATAGTCGCCCAGAAATACGGGCCCCCCGTTTATCTCAACATGCCATGGTTTCATGAAGGTAGTTTCCCCACCGAGTTCCTCAAATTGGGGGCGCAAGAAATGATTCACATACCAAGCTTCAAACCTGCTGCTCAGGCGTTTAATGCTATAAGGACGATGGTCTCTCTTCAATGAAATTAACCCTATTCTTCAATTGAGGTAATCGCTTGTTGCGTAGGACTTATCCAATCTTTCATTGAAATGGACCTGGGGTGGGCATATCCACTATGAATGGGGATCCGTGATTCAAGCGCATTCCAAAAACTCTGACTGAACAGGCGACTCGCCGGGGTCAGGTCATTAAGTGCATCGTAGGCCAGAAGCACAACTGCTGCTGTCCATGATGTTTTTTCCTCTGGCCAAATAACAGCATCCGGAAAGGTAACGCCCATCCAATATGAGCCATCTTCATATCTCTTATCCCTTAACCAGCTAAAAACCGTTTCTGCCCGCTCATAGTCACCGATGGCCGAAAGTGTTAAAACAAGTTCAGACGTTTCTGCCATGGTCACCCACGGCCTATCAGAAACACACCGAACTCCCCACTCCGGTACAACGAACTTATCCCAGAATTTATCGATCCTTCTTTTCGCCTCGTTTCCCTTAATGGCACCGCAAAGGATTGGATAGTACCAATCCATAGAGTAGCGGGATTTGATCATATTGAAATGATCTGGTTTGTTCCTTATTGCATCTCCCAATTTATTAAGCGCCTTCCCCCAGCCCGCTGGGTGTTTACTCAATATTGACGCAATGGTAAGGGCACACTTGATGCTCATATAGACAGAACTGGATCCCGTCAATAGGGCCATCTGATCAACAACTCCTTGCCCATTTTTTGCCCAGTAAATCTCACCACTCGGTGCCTGAAGACTGACAGCATAATTGATCCCGGCTCTAACGGTAGGCCACATACGTCTCAAAAATTCCATATTATGGGTAATTAAATAATGATGAAAAACTCCCACGGCAATATAAGATGCCATATTGGTTTCCCTCGTTTTATCCTGGGGAAGGCCATCACGCATGGCTGACCACCAGCTCCCATCTTTTAGTTGCGTCTTCGACATCCAATCATAGGCCAATTCAGCTTCCTTCAAATATCCGGCAACACTAAGTCCCATAGCACTTTCCACATGATCCCAGGGATCCGTCTTTCCTCCTTCGGACCAGGGAACTTCTCCATTCTTTTTTTGAATTCCGGCGATAAACGCCGCCAATTTATTTACATCAACAGGTGATTCCAGAATACTCTGAGAGATATTAAGTTCCATTGTTCACATCCTTTTTGAAATAGAAAACGACACTCTTGGCTATTATAGGGTTCAGCATCTTATCCAACATCCTGATTAAAGGGGAGTGGTTCATGATATCCCATTCGAGAAATGCCTTGTAATATTTTACCAGGTACGATTTCTCATTCTTATGGCCCACAAGACATTTAAGCCACCAATAGGGGGCATGAAGGCCATGCTTGTAATGGACGCTCCAGCATCTTGTTCCCGCATCTTCCAACAAACCCTGTAATTCTCTTTTTTTATAGATCCTTATATGACCACCGGGCTCTTTTCGATAGCCCTCAGAAAGCGCCCAACAGATTCGCTCGGGCAAATATCTCGGGACACTTACAACCAAATCCTTGCCTGTTTTTAAAACCCTGACAAGTTCAGCAATAGCGGTTTTGTTGTCGGAAATATGCTCAAGAACTTCTGAACAGATAACCACATCAAAAACTTCATCTTTAAAAGGGAGTTTCAAGATATCAGCCATGGAGGTCATCCGCGAGCCGCTCTCGGGATTATTCATCGAATATAAGTTAAACTTCGCTTTGCGAAGATCATCCCAATTCATGTCGATACCGACGACATCGGCACCTCGGAGACGATAGGCCTCACAGAGATGCCGGCCTGTTCCACAACCGGCATCAAGGACACGACTGCCCTGCTTAATGTTTAGCTTTTGAAAATCGACTGTAAGCATCAATTGTTTCTCTGTAAATATCCACGGTCTTCTGGGCTGCATGAGGCCAAGTAAATGCATTTCTCACTCGTTTCAGACCCGCCTCTCCCAACTTGCGGCACCTTTCAGGATCATCCAAAAGATAGAGGATCGCTTTTTCTAATGCCTCTTTATCGGCAGGTGGCACGAGAATACCGGCATTGCCGACCACTTCGGGCAGTGCACCTCCCGTCGTGCTGATCACCGGAATACCGCAGGCCATGGCTTCCCCTGCCGGCATACCAAAACCTTCATACACAGAAGGAATGACGGCCATCGTTGCTTCGGCATAATACCTGGCAAATTCATCATACTCTATCCGTCCCGTGAAATTCACACAATCATGTATACCCAAATCCTTCACAAGTTGTTCATTGGTACCGTTTTTTTTTGGCGTTCCTATCACAGTAAGTTTAATCGCTCTTTTTTTCTTTATAGAGGAAACAGCCTGAAGAAGATAGCTAAGTCCTTTTAAAGAAGTGTCGGCACTGTTGGTCACCAGGATCTGGTTGTTTGATCTTTCAATTTGCGGAAGCGGATAAAAGAAATCCGTATTGATGCCGTTCGGAACTACCCTGAATCTATGAATCGGTATCCCAAAGGCTTCACTGATATCCACTTTCGAACATTCCGACACCGTAATAATGCGTCGAAGGCGACGTGAAACTCTACCCTGCATCCCTATGAAGGAATACCATCTCATCACTTTAAATTTCATGTATAAGGATTTTGCCGCCTTGATCTCGATATCGCGATCTACCGTAATCGGATGGTGAATGGTTGCCACGGTTGGAATTCCAAGTCGTGAAAGCCCCAAAATACCATATGACAAACATTGATTATCATGAATAATATCATATTGGGACAGTTGCTTGCGTAGATGACGATATACCCTCAACCCGAAAGTGAAAGGCTCAGGAAATCCGCCAAGCGACATCCCGATGAATTCAAGTTGGTTTATGGGGTAGGCTAAATCACGAATACTTTTCGGGCGAAATAAATGTTCAGGGTTATATAGATCCAGACTCGGCACTTTACGAAGGGTGATGTTTTCCTCTAATTCAGGATAGGGCGGTCCCGATATAACTTCTACCTGATGACCAAGATCCCGTAGGGCGCGGCTTAGATATTTTATATAAACTCCCTGCCCTCCGCAGGTCGGATTGCCTCTATAGGTCAGCAAACAAACTTTCAATGGCTTGTTATGATTATTACCTCTTACTGACTTAGCGAAACTCGTCATGCCGATACTTTTTCACTCAACCTGAATATTCTGAATTTTTAACATGCCCCCCACCTCTTCCCTACTCATACATATCTCCTTGGAGCTCACTCCGCGTTGATTTATATGATCTGGGTAGCCTGGAAAAACGGTTCTCGATATTCGAGTCATAATGCCCGCTATCTATTTTCAGAAAAAGTCTTTGTCAAAAATGAACTGATGTTCTGTCCTGGAATTCAATAGGTAAACAAATGGTTTGGTATTAACAAGACTATTATAACTTTTCTCGTTGCCTTCGTCAAAGAGAAAATCAAGATACCCCAATTCCCTTTTACCTATTTTTCTCGAGGGGACATTTTAACTATACTGCTTCAGGGAATCCTTATAAGTGTTGATCCTTTTGAATTAACATATGATAAAGGAGGTGGGCTTAAAAATGTGGAGCGTTTAGGATTTCAAGGTTTCCATAAATATCTAAATAATGCTTCAAAAACTAATAATAAAGATTAAACCACCAGCTCTGCTGGTGCGAACCTAATAGGCTCTGCCGGTCAGAGGTGATAAAATCTCCTTCCCGAGGGCCCCGAGGGAGGGGTAGGTCGGGAAGGAGATTTCCGTGAA
>Ga0209777_10006646_pt1 | contig 12987 bp, 8 predicted proteins | sample FrelakmetHBP12HB_FD_187147 | JGI IMG/M metagenome (GOLD analysis project Ga0209777, IMG submission 187147) | Freshwater lake sediment microbial communities from the University of Notre Dame, USA, for methane emissions studies -HBP12 HB (SPAdes)... | ecosystem: Environmental > Aquatic >...
CAACACCATTATTGGTTATATTCGATCGATTAATTTCAAACACGCCCCCATCTTGCAAACTAACCGTCACCCCTGAATCGATTGCGACAGCTGTTTGGTCAGTAGGCGTAGCCGAGGTATTTTTTACAGTGATACTCTTATAAGTATCGCTAGTTATTTTAGTAGCATTTGTGCTATTTATATTATTCGAAATAATCAATTCTTTGCCAGCTGAAGTACCTGAAAAAAATACTGTGCCGGGACCACCATTACTAGCTCCTCCATACGCAGTAACCGGCCCGTAAAAATCTTTGGAATTTCCATATACTAGCGCTATTCTACCACCGCCGCCACCCCCATAATTTGTTCCTATTTTACCATTAGCCAAGATCGCACCACTACCGGATAGGCTTAGCGCGTCAATTTTTATTCCGCCACCACTACCACCACTAAAACTATCAAGGGGATTGCCAATATTTAGAGCATTAGCCGTTATACTCCCATTTATAGTAGCTAACCCTAAAATTTTAATTCTGATTAGACCGCCACCAGTATTCATTCCGCCAAAAGAAGAATAACCGCCACTCCCTAAATCGTTTGGCTCGTTTAATTGACCATAAGCTGGGTTTCCGCCATTTCCTATGCCCCCATAACTACCGGCAGATGGGCTAGTCGACATATTGTATCCTGGTCCATTGGTCTGATCATAACCCTTACCATCAGCATTTATACTACTATTACTATCTATGTAAAGATTATTAGTTTTAATTCTTAAAGTATATAACTGATCATAGTGAGTTCCATTTACATCCGTTATTGGAGTACAACTGCCACCGCCAGAAATTCCTACGCATGATAAACCATTAGCTACCCAATTTGCCTTATGAGTTAAAGTTGCGCCATTTTGAATATAAAGATTCGCGAAATTCTGTTCAATATTATTTTGGTTTTCAAAATAAGTATCTGCACCATCAAAAGTAGTGGTAGAATTTGAGTTTAGGTTTAAAACCCCGGCCCCGCTATTAAAAAATTGGGCGGTATTTTTTACTAACAATGTGTTATTAATATTAGTATTATCAAATAGAGCGCCTTTATTCTCAAATTTGGAATTATTAATTTCAAAAGTTCCACCATTATCAATTTTTACTATACTACCTGCATCAATAACGGCATTGGATCTTTTTCCAACGGTAATATTTTTATAGGTTCCTGAATCAATTCTGGTTTTGCCAATATTGGCATCATAATCAGTATAGAGCGTCCCATAGGTTTGATAATTATTAGCGATAATTAATTCCCCATTAACATCCGTGTTTTTCTTTTTGTAAATCGTCCCCGCTCCGCCCGTTCCGGCGCTGTAAGCCGTGATTGTTCCCGGAAAAGCCAAGGTATTATATAGAAGAGCGATTCTGCCCCCGCCAGAATCACCCGTACCATTAGCTGAAATGATTGAAGAAGAACTGCCACCTTTAATTGTCGGAGCAGAAAGATAAATAGAGCCGCCAGAACCATTACCCGTGCTTCCACCATCAGCATTAATACTGCCACCTTTTTTAAGATCAATAGAAACCCCGGCAGTTAATTGAATAACTCCGCCACCGGTAGAACCAGCGACATTACTAGCGCTACCCAAATCAATTGGAACCGTAATCGAACCATAATATAGAGCAGAACTAACTGGTGCTCCGCCATAAGCTGCAGCTGTAGTTGAATAGCCCGGACCGTGTGATAAACTATATCCTTTACCCTGAGCATTAATTTTACTATTAGTATGCAAAAGAATAACATTCCCTTTAACTATTACCTCCATACCGAAGCCCTTGCCAGTACTGGCATTACCAGACCCATCAGTACCACCCGAATTAGTTAAATTATTTCCATTAAGAACTAAAATACCCGAAGTATTAGCTACGTCATCACCCAGAGTTAAATCACCATTGATAATTAGTCTTCTTCTAGTGTCGCTTGTCTTATTTGCGGTAATTTGTGGGTTAACAGTTAGGGTTGCATTATTTGCGACAATAATGTTTTTGCATCTTATTTCTACTATTGATGGACCTGATGGTATAGAACTAAAAGGATCGGCTGGATCAGATGGATTAGTAACATATTCGGTGGCACCCCAAGAACCATTAGATGTTATGTTCGTAGTATCAGAGGAACAATCAGGAGAATAAGTATATGGATCGGCTCCTTTTACATTATTGGTAGATTTTAAAATCAAACTCAAACTAAACCCCGCGATCAAAACAAAGATCATTAAAGATAATGAAAGAATTTTTCTCTTTTTGTTTTTTTCTCCAGCCATAATGTTTAATTGCTTATATGTTTAAATGTTTAATTTTTCCTCACCGGTATATTAAATCTCAAAACCTCATTGTCTTCCACTTTGAAACTTTCACCATAGTAATTTTTACTATCATCGATCTCGCGGCTCTTTTTGGCTAATCCATAACGCAAAGAATCGATTCTTAAATAGTATTCTCCCTTCGGCAGGATAAAACCAAACCGTCCTCGCTTATCGCTAATTTGCGTTTCCAACATTTTATTATATTTTTTATCCAAAACTTTGATTGGAATCCCGCTGATTTTTTTAAGGGTTTTACGGTCAAAAACTATCCCCCAATTTTCCGTGGATAATTTGGCGGTTTTTTTTCGGAAAATAATTATTAAAACATAGAGAATAACCAGAACTTCATTAAATAAAGTTAAGCTGACCCACAAAGCAAATAAAGCCAGCAATAAACTAATTATTAAAACCGGCAAGGAAAGTTTTTCCGATAAAGATTTAATTCGATCCTTCAAACTCAATCTGGCTTCAATCGCGGTTCTTTGGTCAATTGGAATAGAAATATTTAATCTTTCACTTTTGTTTAGATTTATATTTTCACCATAATAAAGATTGTGATAATCTCCATCAATTTTAGTGTCCCCTAATAATTTGGAAGGGAAAATATAATCGCTTTTAGTAACTGCTAGGTAATACCTTCCTGCTAAAGAAGAGAAACCAAATCGGCCGCTTTTATCGGTAACCAGGGTCTCAACTAAGTTTTTCTTTTTGGCATCAAAAAGCCTGATTATGGCTAAATCGATTGGCTCTTTGGTCATACTGTCATAAATTGTCCCCCAAGGCTTTTCTTTGCGTCGAATACCCAAAAGCTGCAATAATAAATTAATGAGGTAATTTAGATAAGGAAAAAATGAATTTACAAAATTAATAATCGACGAAGATAATCCGGCCGCTGCCCCAACTGTCACAACCGGAGTTACGACATAATTCACCGCATTTTGCGTCGTCGCACTTGCTCGAAAATCAGAAACGCTAGCCAAGGTTTTGCTAAATCGGCTTTGATTTAAAAAGCTGATTTGAACCGCATTGCTGGAATAAATCTCGCCAGTTTTGGAATTTTTCAGGCTGAATTTAAAAGTTGAAATATGCTCTTGATTGGACTTTACTTTAAAGCGAACGATGCCATCACTAAGCGTGGTAGCTTCGGATGGAGTTATAATATCCCGCCCGCTTTTGCTGTCAAATTTAACATTAATATTTTTTACTCCTAATCCATTTACATCAGTAATTTTGACGGTTAAATTGACCAGATCAGCTCCGTCGCTAAAAACCGTCGTTTTATCAGCAGTAATCAGAATATTTAAAGGATAATTAATATCAGGAGCTGCCAAAGCTTGAGGAATAGCGCTGGTTTTGGTAAGCAAACGAAAACCAACCGCCCCAGATTTGGCCGGCGTTAAAACCAGACAACCGGTTAATAAGATGATAGGGATTAAATAAATTTTGTTTTGCATTTTTTTCATATTTGTTTGCTTAATATCGGGTCTAACGGAATTTTTAGTCTTAAGCCCTTGCTTTTTATCAATTTAAAACTATTGCCTAAATAAATATTTTTGGCCGACTCTCCTTTTTTAACAAAAAGCTTGGAAGGAAAAGCGTAATCTCTTTTCTCAACATTGACGCGATAATTGCCATCTTTTAAATCTTTTAGTTTAAATCTAAACCGGCCTTTATAATCCGTTAAAATAGTCTGGATAATTTGATTATCGGCTGATCTCCTAATTTCTATTTTAGCATTGGCAATTGCAAAACCGTTTTGAGAATTAAAGACGAAACCCCAATTTTTTCGCGCCCAATAAAATCCATAAATTCCCCTGCCGATTAATCCCAAAAGGGATAAGGCCATAATTATCGTCAGAATATTCTGCCAAGAAGATTTTTGCTTATCGACTGAAAAAACATCAACTACTCCAGTTTTAGTTAAAGCTTCATTGATCGGAGCCGTAATCGTTTCTTGAATTAGCGGTTTATTTTCTTCGGTCGGAGCGGCCGGCGCAACTTCGGTTTCAATAATATTCACTACCCCCTCAATTTTTTGGGGTTGAGTTATAGTTATTTTGGAATAAGCGATGGTTTTTTGGCCGGCAGCATTTTCGCAAGTTAAAATGTAAGTGTAAACGCCTTCAATGCCAGGATTGGCGATCAATTCATTGCCCGATGTGGGTTTATCTCCCGACCAGCCATTTACTCCCGAAGCCGTACATTTATCCGCTCCTTTGGAAACCCAAGAAAGATTTATTCCCCCCTCGAAGTCGGCGGTAATTTCTGAATTATCAACTGTAACCGTAATTTCGATCCCATTCCCGCCTGTTCCGCCAAAAGTTTCCGAAATTGGTTTCGCTCCAAGAATCGGATTGACAATTTGAGTTGCCCCGCCTCCTCCGGTACCAGCAGTCGAAACATTAATGTTAAGATTGCGGCTGATTGATCCATAAGTATTCAAACAAGTTAATTTATATCCATAATTTCCATCGGAGTTTGGCAAGGTAATAACTTTGTTGTAAGAAATGTTATCGGTAGAATCCACGATTCCCGTCCAATCGGCGGCAAAAAAAGGTAAAATAGTTGAAGCGCTGCAACTAAGAGCTCCAGTTATCTTCCAGCTTAATGTAGCTGTTTCGGAAGGTTTAACGCTTGCTTTATCAGAATTAAAATTAACTATTTCAGGAGGCAAACCAACATTTATCATCACCGAATCCGAAACTCCATCGCAAGTTAGCATGTAAGTATAACCGCCCGGAGCGCTCGGAAGTATGATATCTTGGCTTCCACCAGATGGAGGAGACTTTAGTCCAGACCAACCAATAATCCCCGATGACCCCGAAGCCGTACAGGAAGTAGTATTAGTTGTTATCCAAGTTAATTTGGCTGTCTCACCCGCCCCCGCAGAAGTCTTATCGGAATTAAGATCAACCGTTGGGACAGGTATAACTGTTATTGTAGTTGTCGAGGTAACTAAATTAGAACCATCAGTACAAGTTAAACTATATGTTTTAGTCGCAGTAAGATTATTTAAAACAACTGAACCGCTTGAGTTTGGAATTGGACCAACGGCAAAATCGGTACTGCTGCAGGATGTTGTATTACTCGAAGACCAATTTAAAATAGCTGAACCGCCAGCTGTAACTGATGCCGGAGTCGCTGCAAAAGAATTAATACTGGGCAGAGACGGAGAAAAACTTGGAACCGGGATTGTAATAGTTACGCTATTAGAAACTGGACCGCCGCCCAGACCGGTACAAGTTAAAGTATAAGTCGTGGCAACAGCAATCGGACCAACGACTTCAGTACCGGAAGGTACCGCTTTTGATCCCGACCAACCACCTGACGCATTACAAATAGTTGCATCGGTAGTACTCCAGCTTAAAGTTGAAGTTGTACTAGTATCGGGCACAGGATTGGGACTAGCTGAAATACTAACGGTTGGCGGAGGAGGCAAAATAGTTACTGTAATGCCAACATCATTGGGCGCAGCCAAAAGAGAGAGCAGGCCCAAAAATAAAACTATCAGTAAAACCGAGCTTAAACCCCAGAAAAATAAGCCATTATTTAAAAATATTTTATCCAGCCAAAATCTCTTGAGAAAACTAACCCGCTGAACCCTTGAGTTTGTTTTCTTAATCATTTTAGTCTTTGGCTTCCTGTTTTTTTGTTTTTTTGCGATCATGAAAAAACTTTTTTTATATACAAAAACTTTAGATATCCACATCTAAATATCTATCTTTTAAAATATACTATATCCAAGGTTAAAAACAAGGTACTTTTTGGCATAAAAAAATCCCGCTAATAGCGAGATTTTTTACTTGCCCGCCTAGAGCGAAATCTATTTGCAGATTTCTTAGATTAAGAATACTGCAAGAGATTGAGCGATGGCGGGTTGTTATCTTCTTTTAACTCACCCAATTGTTCATATCCAGATTTTGCGCTTCAGCTAAATCTAGCTTTTCTTCCTTCTTTTCAATCGGTTGGTTTTCTTTTTTTTCTTTTCGTCTTAGGCTAAATCTTTTCTTTTCTCCTTTGTTTTCTTGATTTTTGTCACTAAGTGACCCCTTTGAGGCTTTATTGTTTAATTGATTGAAACCATCTTTGTAGATTAAAAGGTATACGATTTCCAAAATTCCAATCGTGTTAACAAAGATAAAAATCCAGAACCAAATTCTTTGGTTCAAGCGTGCTGAACGCCAAAGAGCCAATCCCTTTAGTAAGAGTACCACAAAAAGCAAAACCAACACCAAAATATTGAAAAGTAAATAAAACTTTTCCGGCACTAAGAAAAACTTGGCTAATTCAAAATTGGATAAAATTGACATGCGGGTAAATTTACTAATATATTTCTATTTCTAAATATTTAACTTAGAAAATATTTTTACTGTTCTAAAATTGTTATATTGTTAAATTGTCAGGTTAAAAACAGCAATTTAGCAATTTAGCAATTCAACTTAAGTCTATTTTAACAAATTAATTAGATACTGTCAATAGTTATTTTGCTATAAACAGTATTTTACCTATTTATTACTTAATTTTAACCTGAATATGCAATTCCTTCAACTGTTTTTCACTGATTTCAGAAGGCGCTCCCATCATCGGATCTCGGCCATCGCCAGTTTTAGGAAAGGCGATAACTTCGCGAATATTTGGCTCGCCAGCAAGAATCATTGCTATGCGATCAACTCCCGGGGCAAACCCGCCATGCGGCGGCGCGCCATATTCAAAAGCTTCCAGCATATGGCCGAATTTATTTTTTTGTTCTTCTTCGGAAATTTTCAAAATATCAAAGATCTTTTTTTGCAAATCTCGTTTGTGAATTCTGATGCTGCCCGAAGAAAGTTCATAGCCATTTAAAACTAAATCATAGGCATCCGCTCTAACTGAAAGCGGGTCCGTATCTAATTTGTCCATGTCATCTGGATGAATTGAACAAAATGGATGATGCATCGCTTGAATTTGTCCACCCTCCCCTTTTTCAAACATCGGAAAATCCAAAATCCAGCAAAAAGCCAGTTCATTCGGATTCTCTTTGTTCTTTCTCAAATCGGGTTTGTCTGTGCCATATTTGGCAATCGCTTCGGCATAAGTGAAACGAGGAAAAGAAACAGTGGTTATTTTTTTAGCAGGAGCAACTTCTTTAATTAATTTAATAAACATATCTTCAGTTAGAGCTAAAATATCTTCTCTCTCAACAAATGACATTTCAAAATCTAATTGAGTAAACTCCGGCTGCCTGTCCCCTCTTTGGTCTTCATCTCGCATGCATCGAGCGATTTGAAAATATCTTTCAAAACCGGCTACCATTAGAAGCTGCTTAAATTGCTGCGGCGATTGGGGCAGAACGTAAAATTTTCCCGGGTGAACCCTAGACGGCACTACATATTCTCTCGAGCCTTCCGGAGTTCCTTTCATTAGAATCGGGGTTTCAATCTCAATAAATCCTTCATCATGAAAATATTTTCGCATGAACTGAATGATTTTATCGCGTAAAATCATATTCTGGTGCAGTCTTTCGGAACGCAAATCTAAATAGCGGTATTTAAGACGCAATTCTTCATTGACATTGATCGTATCTTTGTCAATTTCAAACGGCGGAGTTTTGGATTCGTTTAAAATGGTAATTTTTTTGGCTAAAACTTCAACCGTTCCTGAAGGAATATTGGCATTCACCATATTGTCCGGGCGTTTGTTGACTTCCCCTTCGATTTCCAAAACATATTCAGCCCTAGCTTTATTGCCGACTTCATAAGCTTCTTTTTCGCTGGGAATAATCACAACCTGAATTAATCCATTGCGATCTCTTAGGTCGATAAAAATCAATTTGCCATGATCGCGGCGGGAATGAACCCAGCCGGCGATTTTTACGCTTTTCCCTACTTCATTGGCAACCTCAGATGATAAAATTCTTGGCATAGTTCTAATTTAATAATAAATTAAGCTCCATTTATTTGAATGCTTTCATTTTTAGGAGCAGCGCGCTTAATTTTTTCTAAGCCTAGATCGGAATAGGCTGCTGAAAGATGGTCCAATTGCAACCGGCCCACTTTATTCGTTCTACTTCTGTCGATGGATTCAGATTCAGCTTTTAGATAATTTTGCAAAAGATCAATTTGATCATCCGTAATTTTGTCAGTCGTATCTTCAAATTTAAGACCATTAGTCAAAAGGTCTTTAAATGAAGCGACATTTTCATCTAAAGCTTTTTCATCTGTTTCTTTAGAAAAGCTTTCTGCCAAGAAATAGATATTTTTCTGATTAAGTAATTCAATATCTTTCACTCTTTCACTGGCTAATTTTTTAAAGACATATTGTTTTTTTAGCGCCGACAATAACGATACGGTATCCTCTAGACTTAAACTTTCCAAACGCCCTTTTTTTAATCCTTGAAAAAGAAGATTTTCTAAATCTTTGAGTACGTATGGGTTGCCAACTTCATAAATAATATTTTTTACCTCTTCTAGCGCGACAAACTTATTTTGAACAATATTGTTTATGTCATTATAAAGATTATCAATATCAGCTTCAGTAGCTCTTCCCCCTAAATTTGGTTCCTCCTCCAAATTTTCTAAATTTTTATAATCGTGATCGGTTCCTTTTTCTATCATAGTTCCTCCTATTTTCTTAATTCGGCATTAAATTTATTATTTAAATTTTCCAAAATCTGATTAAATAATTCATCAACTTCTTGGTCGGTCAAAGTGTGATCATTGGCTTGAAAAACCAGGTGAAAAGCTAAAGATTTTTTATTTGCGCCCAATTTTTCGGATTTAAATTCATCAAAAAGCGTAGCTTCCATTATTTTAGCATCAATTGCTTTAATTGTCTTGATTATTTCTTCACTGCTCAAATTTTCATCGACAACAATCGCCATATCGCGCTTGCTCACTTCAAAGCGCGAAAATTCTTGGAAAATCACATTACTTTCAATTTCGCTAAATTTTTGATCAAGATTTTGCGCGCTATCAACTAATTTTTGAAGATTAATTTCGGCAATCCAAATTCGATTTTTCAAATCCAGATTTTCAAGAACAATCGGGTGAATTTCGCAAACCCTGCCAATTTTTTCTTTGTTAAAAAATACCTGGGCGCTTCTGCCCGGATGACAAAATTCTGCTCCGGGGTTATTTTCATAAGTAAAAGCTAACCCAAAGTTTTGCGCGAATTTATCCAAATAGTTTTTTAGCACAAACAATCCTTCCTCTGGTTTCTCGCCATAAATTAAAATCCCCAAATGTTTTTCTTCGTTAGCCGGAGGTCTGACCTCCGGGATCCCGGAGGTCAGACCTCCGGAATTATCTTGAGCTAAATAAATATTTGATAAATCAAACAAAGAAAAATGATCAAACTTTTTCGCATTTTCTGACGCGTGAAATAATAATCCATTCCACAATCCTGAACGCATAATATAATCATATTCATTAAGAGGGTTAGTTATCTCAAAATATCTATTGGTCATATTAGTCTTATTGATTAACTCTGATGATAAAATCGACATCGTGAAAACTTCCGTCAAGCCCAGTCCAGCTAAGAACTTTTTAGTTGATTCAACCAGATAAATTGATTTATCAGTGTTCGATTGGATTTCTAGTTTCAATTCTTCTTCGCGAACTTTATCCAACCCATAAATGCGTCCAATTTCCTCGGCTATATCCTGCCAAATAGAAATATCTTCCCGCCAACCTGGCGCAGTAACTTTATTATCTTCAACTAAAAAGCCAAGATTTTCCAAAATCTTAGTTGCTTCATCTTTTCCAATATCTATGCTCAAAAAGTTATTTATTTTCTCAAAATCAACCTCTATTGTTTTTTTCTTAACTGGTAATTCACCCGCTACTATTGGCACCTCAACTGCCTGTCCGCTGCAAACTTCTTCAAATAATTGAGTGGCTCTTTCCAACCCCATCAAGGCTAATTCGCGACTCAAACCTTTGGCAAAGCGAGAAGAAGCTTCGGTTGTGATCCCCAATTCAATTTGAGATTTGCGAATATATTTTCGCGAAAAAGTAGCTGACTCTAAAATTATATCAGTTGTCGTATCATCAATTTCCGAATTTTCTCCGCCCATCACTCCCGCAACTGCGACTGGATTTTTATAATCAGCAATAACCAATAAACCTTCCGGAATTTCATGATCCTTGCCGTCAAGAGTTCGGATGATCTCGCCTTTTTTTGTCAGGCGAACTATTATCTGATGTTTTCCCTCAACCTCCGGAATTTTTTTCGCGTCAAAAGCATGGAGCGGATTGCCATATTCCAACATGACGTAATTGGTAACATCGACAATATTATTAATCGGTCGCATGCCGCAAGCCAACAATGCTTGCTGCATCCAAACTGGAGAAGGACCGATTTTTACACCTTTAATTAATCTCGCAGTATAAAGAGGGCATGCTTCCAGGTTTTCTATTTCAACCTGTACGGAATCCGAATCCCCAACTTGTAGGGGCACGGCGCGCCGTGCCCCTACGGCAGGCGTTAACTTTGTGCCATAAATGGCCATGATCTCCATCACCAACCCTACATGATTTAATAAATCTCCCCGATTCGCTCCCGGTTTTCCATCTAGAACAAAATCGTTATAAATTTCGCTTAACTTTGTCCCAACCGCAATCGTTGGATCCAGAATTAATATTCCCGTATGGTCAGAACCTAAAAGTAACTCATCTTCGGCACAAAGCATTCCAAATGATTCTACGTCACGGATTTTGGCTTCTTTAATTTCACCCATTGGCAATTTGGTCCCAACTAAAGCCACGGGAACTTTTTGCCCGACCGCAATATTGGGAGCGCCACAAACGATCTGTAGGGGCGATTCATGAATCGCCCCTACATCGACGATCGTAACTTTAAGCTTGTCCGCATTCGGATGCTGATTTATTTCTTTAATTTCGCCCACTACAACTGTTTCTAAAAAATCACCGCCGAATTTTTCAATATTTTCAATCTCAACTGATTTGCAACTCAAATCCTCCGCCAATTTTTCTGGTGTTGCATCAATATCTACTAATTTTTTGAGCCATTTGTAGGAATATTTCATAATTAAAATTGTTCTAAAAATCTTATATCATTTTCATAAAGCATTTTGATATTGGGAATTTTGTGTTTCATCATGGCAAGACGTTCAATCCCGGTGCCAAAGGCGAAACCGGAATATTTTTCGGGATCAATGCCGGAAATTTTTAAAACTTCGGGGTGGACCATTCCAGCGCCAAGAAGTTCAACCCATCCGGTGTTTTTGCAAACATTGCAACCCTTTCCTCCGCAAATAGTGCAAGTAACATCCACTTCCAGACCCGGTTCGACAAAAGGAAAATAACCGGTTCGAAATCTAATTTTAGCATCTTCGCCCAAAAGTTTTTTCATGGCAACCGACAAAGTATTTTTAAGATTTCCCAATGTTATACCCTCGCCTACAACCAACCCTTCAAACTGATGAAACATGGGAGAGTGAGTTGCGTCATCATCTCGGCGAAAAGCCTTGCCCGGCACAATTATTTTAATCGGCGGTTGGTGCTTTTCCATATATCTAACTTGCATCGCCGTGGTTTGGGTTCTTAAAAGCAAATCTTTTTTATCGGGGTTATTAAGATCTTTGATGTAAAAAGTGTCATGTTCGTCTCGGCTTGGGTGATCTTCCGGGATTCTCACCGCTTCAAAATTATAATAATCTGTTTCAATATCATAGCCCTCAACCACTTCATAGCCCAGTTCTTCAAAAATGCGTTCAATCTTGAATATAAAATTGGATAAAGGGTGCAAGTGGCCAGAAACAGGTTGTAAGTTGTAAGTTGTAAGTTGTAAGTTACTATTTATGTCAATCTTTTCTGTTTCGGCAATTTTTTCATATTCCTTAATTTTGATTTTTGATTTTTGATTTTTAATTTCTCCTTCCATAAATTCTTTCAGCTCATTGGATTCCGTTCCCATCCTCTTTTTCTCAACCAAAGAAAGACTGCTTAAAGATCTTAAAACTTCCGTCAGCTTTCCCTTGCGGCCCAGAAATTCAATTTCAAGATTGTTCAAGGACTGCTCATCCTCAATTCCTAATAACTTATCAGTAAATTGTTGTTTGATGTCGGATAAGTTCATAGTTTTATATCCGAATCGCTACAAATTTTTATCCGAATTTCTACAAATTCTTCTAAAAATATTCGTAGTTATTCGGATGTTAATTCGGATTTGATTCGGATATTACATTGCCACGTGTCAAAAAGTATGCCTCAAATAGTATAATTGCCAGCATAAAAATTACTCCATCCCAAGGCGTTAAAACGCCGGCGCCTTGCATAAATAAAATTCCGGTTAAAACCAGAGAAATCATCACTCCGTGCCGAAAGGCCGCAAAACTTCGGTTTTTTACTTCTTCCAGACCTTTAATCTTTGTAACCAAATGGAATTCCAATAATCCCCAAGTCCCGGCAACCGCAAAAAAGATGGAGACAAAAAACAAAACAAAAAGTTCAGAGCTGGATTTATAGGGATTGACAAAAAATAAAACCATAAAAAATACCGCCCAAAAGATAATGGTTAAAATTTGAACAACCCAAAGAAAATTTTTTAGCTTCATACTTTTTGATTATAACTTGAAAAAAAAATTTAAGCAATAAAAAACCGGCTGCGGTACCAGAACTATGTCTGATCCTTTACAGCCGGTCTTTCTATGAAATTAA
>Ga0209777_10006647_pt1 | contig 12986 bp, 18 predicted proteins | sample FrelakmetHBP12HB_FD_187147 | JGI IMG/M metagenome (GOLD analysis project Ga0209777, IMG submission 187147) | Freshwater lake sediment microbial communities from the University of Notre Dame, USA, for methane emissions studies -HBP12 HB (SPAdes)... | ecosystem: Environmental > Aquatic >...
GATCAAAGTTTATTATAGCCCTAACTGCGGCCACTGCAAGCCGGTTGTTGACATGATCCAGTCTGGGAATGTTGTTGCCGAGGGCAGCGATGGCATCGAAGTGAAGCTCATCAATACCAATGAAGGCGATATTCAGGAGCTGCTTAAAGAGGGCATATCACTTGTGCCAACCGCGCGTTACAAAGGCAAGACATGCAACTTACTTGTCGATGACGTGGCGGGCAAGGTCATCATCCAATGTGAGAAGGAATCTGTCCTAACTGAATCTGAAGTGATTCAAAAATAGCAGTATTAAGAAGAGAGGAGTAGTAGTATGGCTGGCGATAATTATTGGCAGGCAGCAGGTCAAACGTGCGATACCTTTTTATGTGAAGGCAAAAAGCAGACGGTAGAGGTGACAATCTATCCACTGAAGGTCATCGAGGAGAACAATCAAACCAAGGCTGTGTGGGGATGTAGCAGGTGGATGTCATGTGGTGATAAGACCTGTCAGTACAGTAGGGCGGCCAAGGGACCAAAGAAATAAGACCGCGCCCGGATTTTAAGTTAAAAAGAAGAGGCTGGTTCATCGCCAGCCTCTTTTACTATTCGGTGGGAGGACTTGATACTACTTTTTAGCCCTTGGTGCCGCGGCAGCTCGTTGCAGCGGATGTGAAGTTCTTGATCCTCTCGCTTACGTTCCCGTGGGTTCCGCGCAGCTTGCCGCCAACGCAGCGGTTGAAAGCTGACTTGGAATGTCCGGGAAGTCCGACGATCTTGCGGGCCAAGGGTACCGTGATGTTTGCGCCACTAAGTTTCATAAGGGACACCTCCAAATTTATTTGATACTGCTACTGAATTTCTACTACTAATCCTTGTGGCTTTGGGCCATACAATCCAACTCCACAAGGTTTTTTCTTAGATTGTCCCCCACCTCGGTCTTAATTGTATCAAGCGTTTCCGCTATTGTCAAAGCGTCTCCGCTTTTCCATGCTTTTTTGAGAGCTTTTACCTGGCCTGATGCCTTTGCTTGTTTAAGGGTGCCTAGATACATCTCTGCCAGTGGCTTAATAAGGCAGGGCGGGCAATTACCATCAACCTCGCCTCCCTGGAGCCAGTCTAATACCGGCTTGATGGTGATTTTGCATGTAAATGCTTCTTCTGGCATTATCGGCGCTCCTGTGAAATGATAGTCAGCACAGCATCGTTCGGATTATCGGCATCCAGCATCTTGCCCATGTTTTCTTTGGTATAGTCCGGGAGAGTGTCGACGTTAAGACTTTGGGCAAGCTCAGATTCAGCGGCCTCTGTCTTGCCGTCCCTCATGGCGATTACGCCCTTGATGTAGTGTTTTATATCTTTGATGGCCATAGGCTACTCTTCGATCTGTTTTCTGAAGTTGCGGATCTCTGGTGCCAGCGGTTGGTAGTAAGCGATATCATGCCTAGCGATCTCCTTTGGAGTGAACTCTTGTATATGTCCATCCATCCAGCTTACAATTTGTCCATATACTGGATTCTTTTCATATGACATGAGTTCTCGAGATGTAGCTTTTATATGCGGCATATGTTTGAGCGCGCCACAGTCACAAGGCTTATCTGCAATACGCATTCCCTTTTGCATATCTCGTTCAAAATCATATAGCTCTTCACGCAGACGATCTTTTAACTCTGCAATGGTCTCCGCGGTCGTCGGCATCTCGAGTGTTTCGACCTCAGTCTCTATCCGACAGGCAGATACTGGTGCCGGGAGAGATGCTGATCGTACTGGTCTAATGACCGGCTGGACTGGTGCTGGTAGGGTTGCTGTTGGTGCCGATCCTGCTCGGGCGAGGGCGATTCTCTCCTGACGCTCGAGCTGGTGGTCTATCGCATTTAGTTCGCGCTGATGGCGCTTATTCTCGGCCAGCTCGGTGAAGGTATGCTTTACGCCCAAGTTGATGACTTCAATAAATACTTGACCAATTCCATCCATATTGCTGTCCTCCAACGATACTCTGTGACCTTCAATGTAGCACCGGATTGGCTGAATGTCAAATTAACCTATTGACTTTTATAGAAAAAGGGAATAACCTTTGCACAAGATAAAACCATCGTATTTCATCTTGTAATTTCAAGGAGCGTGTAGATGGCAAAGAAGGATAAAACCCCCATGAAACCCCCAAAACCCACTGCCAAGGCCAAGATAATCGTAGATGAAAAAGATGGCAAACAAGAAGGCCAAGAAGCAGACAGAGAAGGTGGTTCTACGGAAAAGATAACCACCAAGATAAAAGATCAAGGTAAATCGTCCCCCCCAGGAGTATGGGATACCTACCTCCATGGAAAATGGAAGTGCACTGGTTGCGATTTTGAATGTAGACACTTTGGCCCACCGCTAACGAAACATACAAGTAAAACCAAGCACAACTTCAGCCTTGTTGATGTTGAAACCGGAGAGGTAAAGGCCCAGACTGTCTCGGAAGCACGCAAGATGGGATTGATGGGTAAACCACCCAAGCCCCCAAAGAAAAAACCCCCTATAACTCAGGTCGGTGTCGGTGCTCCTCCCCCAGCAGATCAGCAGAAAACGGGGGGCAACCAAGGGCCACCACCACAGCAGGAGGATGAAGCCCCTCCATCACTGGAGTTGATAGCGCATGTGGCTCGGTTTATGAAATTCAACCCGAAATTAACGCAGTGGCTTGAACAGAACCCGGGGGTGCCTCCACCTGAAGATCTGCTCAATAAGGAGCCTGTAGGCAGCCCCCAGGTTAAGAGTTCGATAATCGTCAAATATGTCCAGTCAACCGCCGAGGTCTCGGCAGCTCTCGATGTACTTTACGATTTGATTGTTTCACACCCTAAGTCCATTGAAGCTGGCTATGCTCCCACTCGAGGCGAGTGGATGGAAGATACCATCCTTGAACACTACACAGAACATTCTGACCGTTATGGTCTTAGAGAGTTTCTAAAAAGTTATATGGAGGGAAACAATGGCCGAAGATAAAGTACAACAGCCCAGGATAAGGCTTGGAGAGGTATTCGGAGCATCACGAACAGGACCAGAGCCGCAAGCGGCGCCAACGCCATCACAGTATGACCAGATGTATGCAGCACTGAAGCAGAACCTCGATACCAAGAACCTACTGCTATTGGCGGGCGTGGCTGATGGTGGGCTTGGTAGTAAGCCTCCACCAGTGATAGATCCTATTGACCAGGTTTCAAAGTACAACCAGGCTATCGGTATAAACATCGGTGAGCTAATGAAAGAACAGCGACAGGCGAAGGAAGATGCCGAGAAAGCTCGCTCCGAGGCAGAAAAAGCGGTCGCCGACATGAAGTACGAGATGATAACACGGGCCATAGCCGATAGTAGAGCGGAGAGCGCAGCTATAGTCAAGGAAGTAAGAGAGTTGCTACAAAATAAACCAAAGTCGCAATACCTATTCGGCGCAGCGGATGAAGCAACAAATGGGCAGTTCACAAAAGAACATCTTACTCGTCTATTCGGACAGCCAGAGAAGCCCATAGACCCGGAGGATGCCGCCATAAGTGTTATAGAGCGGGCTGAGCGTCTCAAGAAGGCATTGGGAATTGGACAGCAATCAGCGCAGGAGCGTGTTCCCCTCGAGGAGAACATCGAATATCACCGGCTTGTATTAGAAAACAACCGTCTTACAAAACAAGAGGAACAGAAGCTCGCCGTTGAAGAGAGGCGAATCAAGGCTCTCGAGGGATTTACCGATAAAATTGGTGGGCTCATTTCAGATTTTGTATCTGCAAAGATGGCTGAGCGCGGCAATGGTACTAGTGGTAAACCGGCAACACAACGACGGCCAACACCACCAGCAGAACAGCAGGAGCAGGGAGAGACTAAGTTAGAGTGGGGCGCAATAAGCTGTCCTAACCCAGACTGTAAATCTCATAAGTTTAACCCGCCAGCTACCATCGCATGGCCCACCAACGCCCCGAAGGGTTTCAAAGGTCAATGCGTTTACTGTAATGTTGTTTTTGGCGACGATGGCCAAGAATGGGGGAGGGAAAGTAGTGGCTGAGTTTGTTACAGAGTTTGCAAGATTCAGAGCGCTCCGGTCTATTGCCGACCTCATCTGCCGATACGTTGAAAGTGGCACCCCGGCGGATCTCGAGCAGGCAATTAAAGACGGCTGGAGCCTGGTCGACCAGGTGAAGAGAGAGCCGAAAGAAAAGCTGTTAGCCCATGTCGATGATATTTTGACGCACTACCCGGACGTGAAAGCCGTTGTCGAGAACCTAAGAAATAATCCCCCAGCGGCACCGAAGTCCGATGGCAACGACTTCCTTGAAGGGCTGGATCTCAATAAGCTGGTACGCTATGTAACGCAGCAGTTGCCGTCTCACGGCGCCGTCTTGAGCCGGCACATGGATTGGGTGAAACGCGAGATATCGAGGGTGCAGGAGCTTCTGAAATGATTCCACACTTTATATGCGAAATAATAGGGCACAAATGGAGCCGTGTTACAAAACTATCCGTCTTTGATGGCTATAAATCAACAGATCGTATTCTTTTTGAGTGTTTGCGATGTGGTTATATAAAGTTCGGACGGCCATAATACCAATGGATGTTCAGTATTAGTTAATGTGGACGAAAACTAAGTTTATGTATTCGATAACCTATCAGTTTTTGATAACATAAATGCCATTATTAATAACAAAAATAAAAATAATCTGTCCAAAATTATATAATCATTACGTTAAGTGTTGACAGTAACTATAGTTAATATACTCAATAACTTAGTTTCTGTTCACTAAAACGGCATTATTGCCTACTTAAAGTACACAGATAATAGTAGATAATAGTAGATTAGATACCCCCATAATCCCCCAGGGGATTGTATTCTCTCTTTTTGACAGACTTAATTTCCGTGGTAAGATTAAAACATGAAGACCGGCGGGAAAGTAGCACTTGGATTAGTCCTGGCAGGAGCGCGGATGGCGGGATGGAGCACCTGTTGATTAGTAGTTTGACATCCTCAAAAAATGTGCTACCATTAGAGGCGTAAGAGGTTACGCCTTTTTCTTTTGGTGGTGTATGAATTTTGTAGTCTACGGTAAGCGATTCGGTCGAGAAGAAGTTGGCCTTGGTGAGTTCATCACCCCCAATACTCCTGCGGTGATTGAGGTTGTCGAGAATATTCTGGCCACCAACCCACCGGATCTAATTCTTGCCATGTGGGACTGGTGCTGTAAGAACATCAAATACCCGCCGACAAAGAACATCGATAAGCTCGAGTACACAACCAGGACGCGCTTTCTCACCGGCACGCTTGCATCGCAGCCTCTCTTGAAGGACGTGAACGATGTCGACTTCTGGCAGTTCCCTTTTGAGACACTAGCTCTACCGCGCTACGGTGACTGCGAAGACATTTCGTTCGTGCTTTGCAGTATGCTGCTCCGGGTGATGCCACGCGGCGATATCCGCTGTGTGGTCGGTACGCTCTATGGGTGGGGCCATTGCTGGGTATCGATCTTCAAAGATGGTCAGTGGTATATTATTGATCCAACGCTGCCAAAAGCCGATGATGGCGGGATATATAGCACACCAGAGGGCGAGCCATATACCGCGCTAATAAAGTTCGATGACCAGACCGCCGAGGAGATTGAAGAGGGCTATGAGCAATTTATGAATGCTCCAGTAAACGAGGAAGCGAAGCAAGCTCGGATGTTGCGGTACTATGACGAACCTGAGATTGGAGACGGATATGGCAAACGAAGATAAAGGTAGTACGAGTGGAGCCGATCTTTTGAAGATAGGTCTTATAGTCGGCGGTGTCGCACTTATTGGCTGGGGCGGATATAAGCTCTATACAGCCATATTCGGCAATAAGGACACTAACGACAAGACTTACCAAACTATTATAACTGAGTACCTAAATGAAATACAGGAACGCGATGCACTTATGAACTCCTGCATCAAAAAGAAAAGCATGACAGATATCGAAAAGCAGCAGATAGATTTTATGAGTGCCGATATAGCCCAGAAGGAAATCGCGGCTAAGAACATAAATAATAGCTGGCTGACGAATTTAAGCAAAGACCTACAAAATTTTGGTAAGGAATTTGGACTCTGGTTTGCATTACCAGGAGTTCTAACCGCTGGTACGCTCGGTTATCTTTACTACGCATACAGAAACAAGTGGTGGCCAATGTCTCGCGGTCAAATACCGCCACCTCCGCAAAGCCCACCACCACCCCCTCCTGGTGCTGAACCGCCTCCAACGCCAGTAACATGCCCATTTGATGGCCTAGAATTTCCTACGGCTGCGGATTTTACTAATCATTTTTTTGCTGCGCATCCGGCGGTCACTAATCCCGCGGCACGGCAGGCAGCACAAGCCGCCTACAATCAGCTATCTGGTGTTACACGAGGAATGGTAGATGTGGCAATAAGTCCAACGATGCCTGCTGTACCCAGAACAAATTGGGGGGGAATAGCAAGTATCACTATACAGGCCATTGCAGCAGCAATAGTAATCGGAATTAGTATGGGAGCCGCTGCCCCAGTACTAGGGGGAATAGAAGGTGGTTTAGCTATTGCTACTGATGGTGAAATTATGGCATCTGGAGCACTTGGAGTGGGGTCAATATCCGAAGCTGCAATCGAAGGCGCCACAGCAGCAGAAGTTAATGCCTGGCTGCTAAATGGTCAAACAACACTTGTAGGCTGTTTGGTAAAGTAGGTGTAAAATGAGACAGTTTATAAGCGGCAAGTGGTGGAGATATGACCTTGGTGCAGGTCAACTACCACTGTATTTAGCAGAGTTATACATTCCAATGACGACAGGTCAGGGCACCAGACCATCGCTTATCGTAGAAAATATTGATGACCCATCAGGTGGAGCTTGGCAAATAGGCCAGAAGGTAACATTAAATTTTCTGATTAGGTATCAATTTACTCATAATATCTACGCTAGCGGCTTTGCTATGTTTTTTGACTGGATTTCCAATCAGCAGATATCCATAACCATGAATCATCATCCAGCAACAGGGACACCGGTTACATTTTTCTACGATGCGTCCAGTTTTGGGTTCACCGGACTTGCTGGTGAAGTTATCCTACCAGTGAGTTTTTACCCAGAAGACTTTGGGCTTACTCCAGGAGTGAATCAAATAATAGACTTTGAAGTGGAAGCTTTTGCTGACTATGGCAAAGTTGGGCCCCAAGAAACAGGACTAATCTCTAATCCGCCCTATGATGATAGCCTTTCAGTAGAAAAGAATGGAGATAGGCCAGTTGTTTATCCAACTGGTCAGTGTAATCTCGAAATAATTCTCACTGGCGAAGTAAAAGCTATTCAGACTTCGGGACTGAGCAAGCAAATAACTGTGGCCTCGACTACTCCACGGGCCAGCTTTACCTATACTATGGACCCCGAGACCGGTGAAGCACCACTAAGGGTCGCATTTACAAATACATCAGTAGCTGTTCCTGCAATCTATGCTGTACGCTGGTACTTCGGTGATGGAGCAGATTCTACTTCCGCTGAAACGGGATTTGATGCCACAGTAAATCATATATACGAACAACCTGGGACATATACTGTCACATTGACTGTAACTAACGGTAACGGTCCGGGAAGAACCGCGGTAGCCACGGAAACTATCGTTGTTACAGGTGGAGCAACAAATCCTAAGTTTGTTTTAGATCTGGACCCAGCTAAAACCCAGACTAAATTACCAGCGGCAATTAGCCCTCCTGGTTCAAATGTAGCTCTACAGTTCAACGTCAAAAATGAGGGGGCAGCCGGCAATATCTGGCTAAAATCTACCTCTGATCATGGCACAATCAGAACACTGATTGCTTCTGTTGCCATTGATGCTTATAGCGTGGGCAAGATCATAACTCCGCCAGCTCATAATCTTGAGTGGTATGCTGGATATAAACCGACGCTAGATAATGAAGTTGATATTTTATTTTCAGTCGGGCCAGTCGGTAGCACAGTAACAGATACTGTAAAGTGGACAACCTTTGAAAGCACAACCAGCCCCGACCATAACTGTGCTACTGGTTATCATTGGGACGCTACAACACAGGCATGCGTTAAAGACACTACACCAGGCACTGGTTCTTTCTGGTCAAAATACGGAAGCTATGTTATTATCGGCGGATTAGGTACAGCAGCTATTTTAGCTGGTCTCATTGCTATGTCTGGGAAGAAAAAGTAATCTGAAATTTGACAACATAAAATTTTGTGCTAAGCTGTAATCATAGGCACCACTGGGACTGATCCCCCGGCGGACCTGTTAAAAGGAACGGGATGCGCTTGTAAAGGTTATTTTGCAGGCTTGGAGCATCCCGTTCCTTTTCTGTAAAACGACCTCACAAGCGCACTCCGACCAAAGAAATATTACAGGGAAAGGAGTACGCTATGGCAATCTCAATCCAACCAGGGACAAAGGGAGGGGCCGCAACTGAGATCGGCGTGGCCGCACTGACCGGCCTCAGCATGCAGCTCATCAGCAACAAAAAGCCTTCATGGGCTACGCCCGTCACTGCGGTAGTCACCGTCGTTGGGCTCGTCGGAGCCCTCGGCATGAAGGGCACATGGGCAACCATCGGCACCGGCTTGGCTGCTGGCGGCGCGACCATCCTCGGCTCCAATATACCGAGCTGGATAAAGGACACCAAATCAGGCGGAACCAGTGCTAGGCGGATGACACCCGTTCCCGTTCGCCTGAGTCCCGGACTCGACAGCGCGCAAATGCAACAGATCTAGAAATAGCATAAAGTCGTTTCTCAACGAACGAAAAAAACGGTTATGAAAGGAGATTTTCACAATGGGAAACGTATTAGGAACTATATGTTCAGTTATCGGACGTGATGATCTTACCACGTCACAGCGGGAGCAATGGCGGACCAGGGCCGCTGACAAGGCAAAGGGATTTGCCAAACAAAAACTTGGGGTCGCCGATCCCAGCCAGCTCGATGTACGTGACTGGCAGAACATGCTAGATGCCGGCACCGTCCTCGAGCAGTGGCGCACCGCACCGTTGCTCGTCGTCAACAACAACTATACCGTATTCCAAGCTGTAGTTGCGCCCGTGCTGGCCGCCAACAAGGTGGCGGTGTTCTATGGAGTAGGAATCGAAGATGTCCCCCTACCCGTATCACAGCTCGTGTTTCGCACCGGCGGCATCAATGGCAACATCATGTACCAGTTTGACCTCGAGCACATGGTCAATAACCTCGAGTGCGTCGGCTATTTCAGCGAGCCCGTCGTCATCGGGCCGACCCAGCCATTCGCCGTTCAGGTTGTGGCCAGAATCGCCACACTCGTGTTCGCCCGCGTACAGCTCTTAGCATACACTATTGAGCCGAAGGGCCTGACCGTCACCGGCAACCCGTAAGCCACGGGAAACTAGGCAATCTAAGATAGAGAGAGGAGAAAACCAGTGGCAGGATTAAAAACTACAGTCGATAGAATGTTCGTCGACCAATTCCGCCCGGATAACCTACGCCAGTTTGTACTTCCGGGCGCTGCAACCGGCATCGGTGTCGCAACCGCCGCAGGTGGAGCCAAGACCTATGGCGCATGGGTAGACCTAGCGCTTCTGGCTGCTATTACCCAGGATACACTGATCGTCGGTGTTGTTCTGGATACCCCCAGCGCTCTGGAGGTTTATACCATCGATATCGGCTCGTGCATCGGCTATGCCAATGCCGCCGCCCTCAATGCAGTACCGGCAGCTATTATCGCTGCTCACAGGGCGGAGGTTAGGGCAGGAGTTATCACCGCTGCGGGATTGGTTGGGACACTTTATCTGTCAACGCCAGTATTCATACCGGCGGGCGTTGGCATACTGGCCCGTATGTACAACGTGGTCGGCGCAGCGACAATCAACGTGAGCGCAATCTGCTTACAGAACTTCTAAACTAGCGTATTCCTTTAGCTATACAATGGGGGCGAAGGCGCTACTTCGCCCCCTACATAAAACAGAAAACGAACATGATCTTCCAAGAAGAAGATAGAAAGAGGAGAACATGCCAGAGATATCAGGAATCTACGATTCTTATGCGATCCAACCCGATGTCCAGATCGGGCAGAACGTGGGCATCTTTATCACCGGTGCCTACCAATATCATCAGGTAAACTACACAGAAGGTATTCCGGCGGGCCCGGCATCAACAATCGATATGGTGGCCCAGCTCGGACTCACAGCAATCCCTGCCAACGGCACACTTGCCAAGTCTATCGTCCCCATGCTCCAGATGTACACCAACGAGCTTATCAAGGTTCGCCTCGAGCCGCTCGATAATGTAGAGGCAAGGATCTGGGAGCTCTCCGGCCAGGCGAAAATGATGGCTCGTAACCTGCAAAGCCGCGTTGACCGCAATAGCCGCTGGTACGACCACTACATGGCACTGGACACCTTCTGGGTGCTCGGCTTCAACTACGACATGAACCTTGAGATCCTGAACCCACTGGGATATGCCCAGCCGACAGCGAGAGTCATTGTCTGGGGAATACGATATCTCCTCAACGACCAAGTGGATCTCAATGCAAAAGCCATTGCTTATATCGCTAACTCCGGCAAGAGGAACTTAACAGCAGCAAATGTTGTCGCTGCACTAAAGGCTGGCGACCCGGATATAGTCAAGGCTGTTCTTGGCCCAGTAACGTTTATCCCGGCTCAGGGCAAGCAGGCATAAGGTAAGAAGTGAGAGAAGGAGACAGAGATGATGAAAGAACGTGCAGGACAAAGGATATCCGGACCGCTGGTAAGTATGATCGTCGCAAATACATCATATACCCTGTATCTGAAGGGAACGAACGAGAATAAAAAAACCCGCATCAAAAAGATCACTTGGTGCAACCGAACCGCCGGCAATGGTGTTCTACGGATTGGCTACACCACGCTAGCCGCAGCATTCGTCCAGGTGCTCCCTGATATCTACATGATCGGCGGCAGTATGAACGACTCGATGGGCCCAGACGAGATACCGGAGTCTGGAAACGGGCCTGACGGCTTTATCGCCGATACTACGGCAGGCACCGGAACACTGGGGAATGTCATCGGTCAGGCAAGCGTCGCTGGCGCCGCGCCGAATGATGTGCAGGTGAAGATCGAAGTAGAGGAAGAATAATCCTCCGCTCGATAGAAAACGCAGAGAGGAGGGTTTATCTTGAGTATCAATCAGGAAGAACTGTCTTTCAGCCAAAGGGTCCCACCCGGCGGTCATATCCGTATATGGAAAGATAGACCATATACGGCTCAGATCACTAATCTCATCCGCCATTGGCCAAACGGTTGCAACGGGCTTGTAGGAGTAACTGTCGGCATCGGTCAACAGCAGATATGGCCGGAGTCCGGCGTCCTTGCCCTCAATGATGCCACGATATTTCAGGAATACGGCGGCATACCTATACCTCCAGGAAATCAAATCTGGGTTGATGTGCAGAATGCGGATGCCGGAAACCCACACACGCCAGTAGTGGCAATCTACATTGAGGAGGTAGAATAATGGGACAGGGTGTTATTACCTATGCGAATATACCAACAACAGGTTTGGGACGACCAGACTATAGCGCAGCCGCGGTCTCTAACCGCGTGACAGGTATCAGCGGCCAGGTTACAGTACCAGCACCGGGCACTCCGGTACAACTGCCAAATATTTTGATACCGGATGGCTTCGCCGTGACATTAGTACCGTTGCCCGGCAACGCCGGACTGGTCTATGCACAGTACGTTTCTACAGCAACAGCTACAGCCCGTATGCCACTCGATAATGGTCAGCCAATAGCCTTCCCAGTGAAGAACCTTAATGTAATCTACTTGGATGCGGATAACGCAGGCGATGGAGCGAGCTGGCAAGTAGTCCAGTAGAGGAGATCCAATATGACAATGGAAGTCGGAAGCTCTCAGGCTAGTATAATCAAGCGCTGGACCGGTGGCATGCAGCTCTTTGGCCGTGTCACCGATGTGCCAGGAGCCGATCAATTCACGATCCCAAGCCTAGCAGGTTTCCCGGCGCATATGTTCTACGATGCTACAGCTCCATATCAGGCGATCGTACTCTGGAGCCATGGCGGGGTAGGCGGAGTCCCCCAGGGACAGCGCAAGGTCATTACCGGCTATGTGAGTGCTACAGGAAAATTCACTGCGCCAGGCTTTGGTGCGCCAGGTGTTGGTATTGGCGATTGGGTAATGATTATCAACTCGTTATTGCCACAGATAAAAGATGACACTACTACCATCATCGGACTACTGACTGGTTTTGAAGAGTTCCGTTATGTGCAATCAGTTTCGGCTCCCGCAGAGGGACTTGATTCGTATCTTGGCTTCAGTATAACCTTATGGAATATCGATTCTGGAGCCATACCCCTCGCAAAGATCGATATTACTGCAATCACAGCAACAATGGAGAGGTCAACGGGTGGTGCGCCGTTCAGCTCAGTAGGAATCACGCCACCTGCATTTGTGAAGGATGATGGACGAGTCTACTGCCAGTACAAGTTTAAGGCGGCGGAATGGACATACGGCGACGCCTATAGATTGACCGTCTCCGGCATAACAGCAACGATTGGCACCACCACATATAAAATACCGACAATGGTATGGTCTAACGCTGTGCTGGAGACTGCTAGCCTCGAAACGTTGGTAGTCCAGCTTCAAGAATTGCTTGACGGTGTATATTTTGACACATGGCAAGGTAGTGCCGGGACTGCCTGGCCGAAAGGCACACCGCAAGACCCGAGCAACAGCCTCGTTGATACCCTAACTATGCTCACTGCGCGGAAACTCCGCAAGATTTACATGCCGATTTCAACTGCGACCAACCTCATAACATTCACTGCTCCTATGATCCTTTACAACTTTGAAGGTGCCGACATTGGCCTCATAGATAGTTTGGACATTATACAATTTAACAGCCAACCTGTAGCTGGATGCGCCTTCAAAAATCTAAAGTTGGACGGTCCTACTGGCGCAGCAAGCCAGATAGCGGCTGAGCACTGCATGTTAGAAGGCGTCTTTTATGGAGGAGTT
>Ga0209777_10006648_pt1 | contig 12986 bp, 3 predicted proteins | sample FrelakmetHBP12HB_FD_187147 | JGI IMG/M metagenome (GOLD analysis project Ga0209777, IMG submission 187147) | Freshwater lake sediment microbial communities from the University of Notre Dame, USA, for methane emissions studies -HBP12 HB (SPAdes)... | ecosystem: Environmental > Aquatic >...
CGTGGCTTTCACCGGCGACGCCGGAGGCCGGATTCGCCGATCCTGAAAGACCCTGAGCCGTTCCCCGCCGGCGCGGACGTGGTAATCAGCGAGTGTACTTACGGCGACCGCGACCATCCTCCCCAGGCCCAACTCCCGGAAGAACTGCGCAGGGTTCTCTACCGCACTGTGGCGCGCGGCGGCAGGGTGATCATTCCGGCCTTCGCAGTCGGGCGCACGCAGACACTGATGTACGCACTGCGTGAACTGCACGACGCCGGCAAGCTGCCGGAGCTGCCGGTGTACGTGGACAGCCCGCTGGCCACGGGGGCAACGGATGTTTTCACGCGGCACCCTGAATGCTACGATGCCGCGGCCCTGGCCGCGCAGCGCCAGGACGGTTCCATCTTCGCCCTCAACGGCTTCGTGGCGACGCGTTCCACCGACGAATCCAAGGCGCTGAACGAGAAGCGCGAGCCGTGCGTCATCATCGCGGCCTCGGGGATGTGCGAGGCAGGCCGCATCCTGCACCATCTGGAGCACGGTCTGGGCGATCCGCGCAACACCATTCTGATGGTGGGCTTCCAGGCGGAGAACACGCTGGGCCGCAAGCTGGTGGAGGGCTTCAAGAAGGTCCGCGTCTTCGGACAGGAACAGCTCGTGCGGGCGGAGGTCGTGGCCCTAGACGGCTTCTCGGCGCATGCCGGGCAGAGCGAACTGGCGGCTTACCTGGACCGTTGCCGTGGCAACGGCCCCCTCTTCCTTGTGCACGGCGAAGAACCGCGGGCGCTGGCCTTCAAGGAGTTTGTCCAGCGGCGCGGCTTCGCCGATGTGCGCATCCCGGAGCAGGGAGAGGAATACAAGGTCTAGAGCACTTCACGAATGGCTGTGACCTTGTGCCACGGCCTTCCAGGCCGTGGACACGGGCAAGATGCCCGTGCCACGAATGCGCGAGGATACACCCAATCGTGAACTGCTCTAGATGAATTGCCATGATGACAAGAGTGCCTGGAAAGGAACATAAGTGAGCAGGCGCGAGAAACTGATAGAGCGAATGCGCACTGTGCCGCACAATATCCGGTTCCCGGAGGCAGATGCGCTGCTGCGCCACGAAGGCTTTGTGCTATTCAACCAAAGTGGAAGTCATTGCACATATCACCGCGGGGATGGTAGACTTATTACGATAGTTCGGCCTCACGGCGGCCGTAAGACATGTCACGGCGCCGATGTCCGAAAACTCCTGGAGGTCCTGGGACTGTGATCGAAACGACGCACACCTACCGCGGGTATGTTTTCACCATCCGGTACGAGCCGCAGGAACCGGCATACACGGTCGAGTTCCCCGACATACGCGAGATCATCACCAGCGGCGAGACACTGGCTGAGGCATTCAACAATGCCTGCGAAGCGCTTGATCTCCACCTGGAGAGCTTGCAGAAGCTCGGCCTGCCTGCGCCCACGCCCAAACACCGCCTGCTGGTTCAACCTGCCTGAACTGTTTCTATCTCAAATCCAGGCACACCAGCGCCGTGTGGTTGCGGACGTAGAGCTTCCCGTCGGCCACGATAGGTGCGGTCCAGCTTTCGCCGCCCAGGGGCTTGAAGCGGCCCAGTTCCTGGTACTTTTCCGGGTCAATCTTCACCATCGCGACATCGCCTGTTCCGCCGTTAAGCGTAATCAGCACCTCGTCAAGGGCTATCACGCTGCCCTTGCCGAAGCCGGCCTGGGACCACATCAGCTTGCCAGTCTTTGGGTCAAGGCAGATCAGCTTATTCGGGTCGCCGACGCCGTAGATGTACCCTCCCGACAGCAGAGGCGTGCTGAAGTGCTCTTGGAGGTACTGGTTCTGCCACACTTTCTCCGCCTTGTTGCCCGCAATGGAGAGCAACGCGCAGCCGTGGGCGTAGCCGCTGGAGATGAACACGGTGTCCCCGATTATAATCGGGGTCGCGGTATTGACGTCCCACTCCGTCTCCCACTGATAGCGCCACAGAAGCTCGCCCTTCTCGGCGTCCACGCCGAAAAGGCCCACCCCGCCAAAGCTGACGTACTGCTTCTTGCCTCCGATCATGCCGATCGCCGTTGAGCCGTAGCCGGCCTGGTCATCCCCGCCGCCTCTCCAAATGTCCATGCCGCTGTTCTTATCCAGAACCACCATCGCCGCGCCCGGTCCGCCGGGGCAGAAGATCAGCCTGTCGCCGTCAATCCTGGGCGATTCGGCGTATCCCCAGTCGAACTTGCTCTCGTTGCGCCGTTTGCCCTTGAATTCCTTCTTGAGGTCCCTGGACCACAGCTTCGTTCCCTTCTCGGCATCCAGACAATGCAAGACGGCGAAGCGGCTCGCTGTATACAGCTTCCCGTTGTCATAAGTTGGTGTCGCCACCGCGAAGCCATAGGTATAGACTTTCTTGACCTTATCAGGATAAGCGAAGGTCCAGACATCCTTGCCGGTGGCGACATCCACAGCCCGGACCACGTCTTCAGCTCCCTTGTGGTCAACTATGTAGAGTTTTCCCGCTGCCACCGACGGTCCCGCGTAGCCATCGTCGCCGAGTGTGATCCGCCATAGCTCTTTTGGCGGCTTAGCCTTCCAGTCCTTGTTAATGCCCGTTTCAGGCGACGTCCCGTCAGCGTTGGGACCCAGGAAGCGCGGCCAGTCGGAGGCCCAAGCTACGGAAAGGCCAAAAAAGCTAAGGGCCAAGAGTCTGCTCACCAGCTTGCGCATTACCGCAATCCTCCATCACCTTTCCGGAGACGTCCGCCGAACGCCCGCAATTCTTCATGCTGTATACAACGCAAGGCCGACAACCGGCTTCAAAAAAAACAAGGCGATGACAGTTTGCGATTCGCAGTTTCTCCGCGGGCCAGCCTGAGGCCGCCAATCGAAAATCGAAAATCGAAAAACCAAAATCCAGGCCCCTCACTTCGCCCTAATCGTCTGTGCCGCACCGCTCTTGGCCTGCGTCGCCTTCCACAGCACCGTGGTCAGGCCGGTGAAGGTGGTGTCCCCGAGCGTGATGTCCACGCGCACGGGCAACTGCACTCCTTCCTTGGGCGTGGTTGCATCACTGAAACCCGCACGGCCGAGCTCCTCGCGGAATGTTCCTTTGCTCGCAAAGGAGAACGCCGTGGGTTTCCCCCCGGCCGCGGATGTCCCCTTCAAGCTCAGGCTGAATCTGCTGGCCTCAGGTGCTTCGCCATGCGGCAAAGCGAAGTCGAAGACGGGAACAACCTTCGGGGCCTTGGCTGGCTTTGCGGGCTTGGGCTGCTTGCCCTTGTCATCCAACTGGATCTGTGGGTGCAGGTCCACGATGTCCACGGAAATCCTCAGGTTGGGAGCGGAGATTCCAGCGGGCAAGGGCAAGGCTGCCTTCAGCGCCACGGAGTCCTTGCCGATGTCCATCTCGCCTGTCTTCTTATCTATGGCGAAGCTCAGCTTGGCCGCGAATGCAAGCTGCTTGGGGTCAATATCAATCGCGCCCACAATCTTGCGGATGCGGTTGTTGCCCGTATCGGCAAAGACCAGCGCGGGGCCGTTGCGAAAGATCTTCTGCGGGTTGTTCACCTGGGCGTTCGCGGCGACGTCGCCATCGCCGCTGAAGCCTGCAGTGCCGTTGCCCGCGATCGTGCTGATATTGCCCGAGGAGGTGACGCCCGCGGAGATGTCAACCGCACGGATGCGCTGGTTAAGCGTGTCGGAGATGATGAGCCGCGTGCCGCTGGGATCCAGGCTCACACCCATCGGGCCGGATAGCAGCGCCTGGTTGGCCGGCCCGCCGTCTCCCACGGAAGGGAAAGCGGGGTTGCCGCCACCCGCCACGGTGGAAGTCAGCGACGCAGGCGGCGGGCTGATGAGCCGCACCAAGTCGTGGCCCGTGTCGGCGATGTAAAGCTCCCCAGACGGCCCGATGACGAGTCCGCTGGGGCTGCTCAGTCTGCAATTCGCGGCAGGGAGTCCATCCCCATTGGGATTGGCGGCCGTGTTGACAGGGTTGCTGCCGGCATATGTCGTCACGCTCCCGTCAGTCGCAACCCGGTCAATCTGGTTGTTGCGGGCCACGAACAGCACACCTGAAGAGTCCACGGCGATGGCTACGGGGTTGTTGAGCGCCACGTAGGTGCTGATGATCATGTTCGGATCGGCAAGGCTCAAGTTGCGGATGAGGTCGTTCCCGTTGTCACAGATGTAGAGCGTCGTCCCGAACACCGCAACGTCCGTCGGCGAACTTAAAGTGGCCAGGAAGGCTGGACCGCCGTCGCCAAGGCCCTGGCCGGTGCCGTTTCCGGCGAGCGTGGTGATCGTCCCGCTCGGGGAGATCATCCGCACCGCATCGTCGGAGGTATCGGCAACGATCAGATTGCCGAGTAGCGTCATATCAGCGCCCTGCGGACCCGCCAGCACGCCATCCTGGTTCGGGCCGCGGTCGCCGATGAAGCCCAGGAGACCCGTGCCCATCACGGTGTCAATGAATCCGGTTGCCTTGTCCACGCGGCGCACGCGGCCATGTCCGCCATCGGAGATGAAGATGTTGCCAGCACGGTCCAGAGCCACGTCGCGGGGCGACGACAACGACGCACCAGTGGCCGGCCCCAAGTCGCCGATCACGGTTCCGCCATTGCCCGCAATGGTAACGATGGTTGGCGCGGAGGAAGCCACGTTCACGCTCCGGATGCGTCCAGCGCCGACGCAAGAGATCAGCAGGTTCCCCGCCGCGTCAAACGCCAGGCCGCCAAGCGAGCCGATCTGAGCATCCGTGGCGGCGCCCCCGTCGCCACTAAAGCCCCCATTGCCGCCTGTGCCACTTCCCGCCACGGTTATGACAGTGTTGCCGGGGTCCAGCCTGCGCACACGGCGGTTGCCGCTGTCGGCGATAAAAACGTTGCCGCTCTTGTCGGCGGCCACGCCAGTGGGGGTCCGGAATTGCGCCGCCAGAGCCCCGCCGGCCGCACCGTCTCCGGAGAAGCCGGCATTTCCGGGCACGCCTGCAATAGTGTCTATGGCGCCGCCCACACTGAACTTGCGGACGCAGGTGTTCCCAGAGTCTGCGGCGATGATGTTGCCGGAGCTGTCCACGGTGATGCCGCCCAGAGCGCCGAAGGTTGCCACGGTGGCTTGTCCTCCGTCACCCAACGGCGCCGGCGGGTTAGGGCCAACGACCTGGCCCGTGAACAGACCGTTGCCTGCAACCGTGCTGATTATGCCGCTCAGGACATCCACGCGCCTGATCACGAAACTGCCTCGGTCAGCAATGTACAGATTACCGGTGGCATCGAAGGCCAGGCCTCCAGGATTGTGCAGGCCAGCGCTGTAAGCCGGAAGCCCGTCGCCAAAGTAGCAGGCCGTGCCGTTGCCGGCCACGACAGTGATCAGGCCTGTGGTCGGGTTGATCTTCAGGACCTGGTTATGCCCCGAGTCGGAAACGAACAGATCACCCAAGGCGTTGACCGCCAGGCCCTGGGAGTTTCCCAGAAGAAGATTGGCCTCGTCCGGCGTGTAGCCTTCCAGGCTCCCTCCCCCTGCAATGGTCTGGATGATGTCCGCAGCGTGCGCGCAGGGCAGAAACACAGCCAACACGCAGGCAGTAAGACAGTGCTTCCACCAAGCCACACGTTCTGTCGCAAGGCTGTCCATGCTATCCCCCCCTGATCTATGGGCCGCAACGCAGACTGCCCTTACGTACCACGGGCGTCCCGCCCGTCAAGCACGGGCAGGACACCCCTGTTACCTTTGCTCTAGAAACAAAGGACTGGCCGGAGAATGGAAGAGGCCCATAAAACGGGCCTCTTCCCCTGATGAAAAGCGTTACCGTGCAAGTTACTGAGAGAACTTGCCCGTCGAACCCGAGTTGTGCTTGGACTTGTAGACGAACAGGAAGTTATCGCCTACGACAGCGTTCCCGCCGTCCATGGAGATCACCACTGGGATGGTCGCCGTTGGTGACCCAATGGTGTTCGCGTTGATCACGCCGAAGTCTGCGAACGCGGCAGTCAGTTGGGCCTTGGTGATCGCCAGAGTGATCGTCCCCTTGACGGGGTCAATAGTCAGCTTGGCCGCATTGGTCTTGGGGGCTTTCGGCGCCTTCACGCCCTTGCCCAACACCACGGTGCTAACAGAGTACGTACCGATGATGATCGTAGCCGTCTTGCCCGCCTCGTTGGGCATGCCTGTGAGGCTCTTCATAGAGAGCGAGAACGAATCGCTGGGCTTGGAAGCGCTCTTGGGGTTGAAGGAGATCTTGAACGCGCCCTTGCCGCTACTGGCCGTACTGATGACCGGCGTTGCCGCGAAGATCGTGAGCTTCGCGCTGTTCTTGTTGCTTTGCGAGTCGGTCACGGTCAAAGTCACCGTGTACGAACCGTTCTTCGCATAGATGTGGTCTACGCTCTCGCCGTCGCCAGTGGCGGCATCGCCGAAGTCCCAATGGAAGCCCACAATGTCGCCGTCAGGGTCCGTCGAGAGTGAGCCGTCCAGATGCACCTTGAACGGCGCCGTGCCCAACTTTGCCGGTGTGGCCTCAATAACAGCCGTCGGCGGTGTATTCGTGGTTTCAGCCAGGTTCTTTACTCTGCGCACGCGGTTGTTGCCCGTATCCGTGAACACCAATTCCAGGCTTGGCACATACAACACGCCCTGTGGCCCACTTAGCAGAGTTAGCGGGCCGGCCAACCCGTCGCCGTTGAAGCCGCTACTGTTCTCGATCCCGACCACGGCCTGACAAGCGTCTCTGGCGGTGCGGATAATTGTTGACTCACCGCTCCCGCCATTCACAGAATAGACCTTTCCGCCGGTGTCTATGGTGCAAGACATGATGTAGCCCAAGTCAGCCTCAAGAGCCTCGACCGGTTCCTGCGACACGCCGTGGCCGTTGTCATTGCCCGCAATCGTACCCATGATGCCGTTCTGGCCGAGTATGCGCAGCAGATAGTTGTTCGAATCGCAGATCAGCAGATCGCCATTCTTGTCGAAGGCCAAGCCATTAGGGTAGCTGAACATAGCCATGGCCCCGGGGTAGCCATCGCCTGTGTAGCCAGACTGCATCGGTGTCCCTGCCACGTTAAGCACCTTGCCGCCGCTCACCTTGCGTATGAGTTGGTTATAGGTGTCTGCGAAGAACAACTCGCCCGCCGCACTGAAGGCCAGCCCAGCAGGGCTGTTCAGAATAGTGCTCTTAGCATCGAGTCCCTCGCCGCTGTAGCCGGAGCGGTTGGGGATGCCCACAAAAGTGCTAAGGTTGCCGTTTTGCACCATGCGGATAGTGTTCAAATTTTGGTCTGAGAAATAGACGGCGCCGTCAGGACCCACGGCAATGCCGCCCACCGACCCCAGAAGAGCTGAGGTGGCGGGAGCACCGCTATCTCCAGTCTCGGTATTGTCAACGCCGGACCCGGCAAAGGGCGTAGCGGTCACAGGCGCGGTGCTGTAATCAACCTTGCGATACTGATCCGCGCCATCATCGCCCACCAACTGCAAGGCGCCTATCGCCGCCATCGGCGTGTACTGCATGAACTCAAAGCCGATCTGCAGGCCTGGACCACCGGTCCCGTTATTAATAGAAGCGCCGGGCATGAAGAACACGCCCGCCTTGACTGGCGGTGTTCCAGCCGGCGCAACAGGTGTGGCAGCCTCTGTATATTCCCGGATCACGCCCCCATCCGTGGCGTAGCGGACTGTCGTACCCGTGGCAAACAGGCCGGTTACAGAATTCTCGTTCTGCGTGGTGATGGGGGCCACGTCAAAGAGCCTCGTGGCCACGTATACCGGCGCCCCGTTGGCGAGCAATGTTATTTCAGTGGCCTCAGCCGCATATAACCCATCCGTGCCAAGAGCCAGGCCCACAAGGCCGCCAAAGGGTGGCCCAAACGGCGTCACCACTGGCGTCGCGCCAGTGAGATCAATTCTCCGCAGGCTGCCCGCGCCGATATTTATGGTCCTATTGAGGGCAGCCGACGTGCCCGTAGCGTTCGTCGCGGTAATGCTGATAGGGAAGCTTCCAGCCTGGCTCGGAGTGCCGCTGAGGACGCCAGCACTGCTGATCGTCAGTCCTGGCGGCAAAGTGCTGGGCGTACCAGCCGAGAAGCTGGCCGGGCTGTTAATGGCCTCAACCGTGAAGGTGTACGGCGTGTTAACCGAGCCGCTTGGCGGGTTCTGAACGGTAACGATCGCCGGCGCGGTGGCTGCCGCGCTGATATCAATGATGAGCGTCCCCTTACCCGTGCCTGTAGCGTTTGTCGCGCTGATTGCTATCGTGAACCTGCCCGGAGGTCCAGCCAGAGCCCCGACGGAGATAACGCCCGTGGCGGGAGTCAACACCAGGCCGCCTGGCAGGGCGCCAGTGGCGTAGCTTGTTGCAGCCGGGCTGCCGCTGGCAAGAGCGATGGTATAGGAGAACGCCGTGCCTACTGTACCGGCCGTCTTGTTGGCGCCCGAAACAATCGGCGCGCCAGTCACCGGCAAGATGGTTATCACAATGTTGGCCCTTGCGGTGCCAAAGCCATTAATAGCGTCAATCTCGACGTTAAAGGTGCCGCTTTGGTTAATATTGGGCGTCCCTGAAATTACGCCGGTGCCGGTATTAATGATCAGCCCTGGTCCTGCCAGGTTGGTTGCGTTATAGCTCGTTGCACCAAGGGCTTGAATCCTATAGGAGAAGAAGTTGTTGACCTGCCCTGCGGCCGTCGCCCGACTATAGATGACAGGCAACCCCCCAACTGCTGCGCGGCTGCCGGCAATGAAAACATTCGCGCTGGGGCTTACCAGGAAGCTAGGAGCGAAGCCGTCCAGGCCCACGTCATTCGCGATCTTGCCGCTGTCGTCAACGAAGGCAACCTTGTCGTTGCCTGTGTCACAAACCGCAAAACCCGTGACGCTCGTTGCCAAGACCCCTTCCGGCGCGTTGAACAGGACTGCGTTGGCCTGCTGGCCTAACCTGTCTAGCACCGGGGCAGGATCGCCACTCGCCAGGAGTTTGGCCCGGTCGCCGCCATTCGGGTTGACGCTGCCGGACGCGTTCGGAATGCCCGCCACGGTCGTCAGCGCGCCCGTAGAAACGTTAACCCTGGCGATCGTGTTGCTGGTGCCGCCGCCGACTGGATCCGTGTCCGCAATGAGCACAGAGGAGTTGTCCGAGGTCACGCTGACCTGCGCTCCCAGGCCTTTCAGGTTGATGTTCTGCGCCGGGCCGCCTTCGCCCGGCCTGGAGGTGATACCGTTCACGTAGACCGGACCTGCAACCACGCTGACCTTCTGGTTGGTATCGTACTTGTAGACTTTGTTCTGGCTGTAGAAGTCCTGGGCGTCGAAGAAGACGTTGCCCGACCCGTCCTGCGCCAGATTCCTGGGGTTGAAGATGATTGCGCCCTTGCCGGCAACAGGATTATTATCGCTGATCGCCTGCGAGATGTTGGCATTGCCTCCAGGGAATAGCACAGGCCCGACAGCCGTCGGCTCAATGACAATCGTGAGCCGGGCATTGCCCGTGCCTTGGGCGTTAGTCGCAGTGAGGGTGACTGGGAAAGTCCCTGGCCCACCCGCTGTTCCGTAGATGATGCCTGTCACGGTGTCAATAGAGAGTCCGGGCAGGCCCGTGGCGCCAAAAGATGTGGGGCTGTTGGTCGCCGTGGTCTGGTAGAAGAACGGCGCTCCGACAAGGCCAACCGCGATCGGATTGCTGGTGATCGCCGGCAGACCCGCCGCCGGAGTGACTGCCAGTGTGAGCGGCTTAGCATCGCTGCCATTGGCGTTGATGGCCTGAATAAAGAGGTCAAAGACGCCGTTCTGCGCGGGTGTGCCGAAGATAACGCCAGTCCCAGGGTAAAAACCCAAGCCTGCTGTCAGGTTATTCACAATGAACGTATCGTTGGCTGCGGGGGCGGCCGCGAGAGCCGGTGTAACAGTCAGATTGATGCCTCCCGCGGTTACGTTGACCACCTTGCCGCTTTGCGTCCCGCTTGTAAATACGATATTCTGTCCAGTCAACACGAAAACCGAGCTGCCGAAGGTGGTCGTCGTCGGAGCCGGAGCGGCCATCACTGCACCGGCTTGTATGTTCGTTTCAGTGTAGGTGTCGCCGACGGCAGGCGCACCGGGAAGAGCCGGAGCGACCGTGATGAGAGATCCCGCTGCTCCTCCGATTGTCACGTTCGTAACCACGCCCTTCTGGGCGCCGCTGGTGAAGAGGATGGACCCGCCAAACAGGTCTACTGTGCTGGTAAAGGTGGTTGTCGTCGGAGCCGGGGCCGGAGCGCCCGCGACCGCACCGGAGGCGGGCGTGAACGTGGTCATGCCGCCCTGGCTCGCGTAGAAGCTTGTCGGACTGTTGCTCGCCGTGATAGTGTAGATGGGGTTGGTCAGAACGCCCTGCTGGGCTGTTGCGGTCAGGGCACTGGTGATGGTTGGAGCGTTAGCCGCCTTGAGCACCGTAAGCTCCAGCAATGAAGGCTGTGCAGTTCCGCTGGCGCCTGTAGCCATGAGCTGAATCTCGTAGACGCCTTCCGTGTTCACGGCCGGCGTGCCGGAGATGACACCCGTAGCAGGGTTGAACCCCAGGAAAACAAGCCCCGACCAGTCATTCAGGTCATTCACGACAAACGTGTCGTTCGCCGCGGGCGCCGCAGCAAGCGCCGGTGCCACTGATAGGGTCAACCCGGCTGCCCCGCCGTCTCTGGCGGTTATCGTCACCACCTTTCCGGCCTGGGCGCCACTGGTGAACATGAGATTGACGCTAGTGCCGAACCAACTGTCTATCAGGTTCATTACCGTTGGGTCAACGTCAAAGTCCGTTGTCGTAGGCGCCGGCGGAGAAGACGTGAAAGCGTCAGTGGCCGCTGGAATGGCTATCAAAGCGGTATTAAGCGTAATGGTGAACGGCGCGGGACCGGCGCTGATGCCGGCGATCGTGCTGCTCAGATTATTGTCAGCGCCGCTGGTGAACTTGACCGTCTGGTCAAGCTGCAACACGGCGTTGGTGGTGAACTGAGTGGTTGAAATGCCGGCGACCACCGCGCCATTCACTGGCGCCGCCACGGCGCCTGGCACCACGTCGGTGCCGGCAAACGAGCTCCCAGCCACAGGCGCCACCCCAAGGGCAGGCGATACGGTGAGCGTATTGCCGACTATGCTCGTGATCGTGACAATCTTGCCGCTCTGTGCGCCACTGGTAAAGATGATGTTCCCAGGGCTGAAGAACGAGCCCGCATTCGCACTGTCGAACGTCGTTGTAGTCGGCGCTGGCGCGGCTAACACAGTGTCAAAAGGCCCAATAGTGTAGGCATTGGAGTTCTGGGCGACAAAACCAGTCGGCGAATTGTTTGCCGCAATGGTGTAGCTGAACGCCGCTCCCACAGTGGCGGAAGCGGAGAGGGTGCTGCTGATCACAGGCACGCCTGCCGGTGGCGCAACAGTCAGGGTCAACAGCGACTGGCCTGTCCCTGTGCCGTTGGTCGCGCTCAACGTGACTACGAATGTCCCGTTAGTCGTGGGGGTGCCGCTGATCACACCTGTCACAGTGTTGACGTTCAGCCCCGCGGGCAGACCAGACGCGTTGAACGAGCCTGGGGCATCCGTAGCGGTAATGGTGTAAGAGAACGCTGTGCCCTGCGTAGCGCTGGCCGCGAGCGAACTGGAGATCACAGGCACGCCCGGCGCAGTATCCATAAATATGTAGGGCTGGAAGCAGCCGCCAACAGTGCTGAGCGTGTCGGCTCCCGGAGCGCCCACCGTGAACTGGCGGATCAACCTGTTGCCGGTGTCAATAAAGGTCACCGCGCCGCCCGACGCAACCAAGCCGCCGCCCTGGGGGTTTGCCTTGGGGTCGTCATTGCGCGGGGTATAGTCGTTGACACAGGCGGCGTTCAAGGCGACCACCTGCACGTCGTCGCCCTGCGCCACGGTGTCAACCAGACCGTTAGGTCCGCCTTCAATGACATCCACGCCCGTGCCCGGGTCCGTAACGACTACATCGTCGCCCTGCGGGCCCGTGTCCAAGATGCCGTTGGGGCCTGGGGTGATGGCGATGCCCTTGCGCGGCGTGTTAGTCGTGGGCGTGGCGCTGGCGCGGTAGCCAATGCCGGAAGTGGCTTCGCTAATCTCGCCGAACACCGTCTTGATCTTGCCGCCTATGGTAAAGGAACGGATTCTGCCAAGATTGCCGCCTTCGTAGTAATAGATGGTCGTCCCGTCCACAGCCAACTGGCCAGGATTAGGCACGCCGCCGGGCAGGATCACCGGGAGAGTAGTGGGATCGTTTTGAAGCGCATTCCGGGTGCCATCGTCCGGGAAGAGGGGCTGGCAGACATCCACATTCCCTGCGGGGTCGAGGACGCCCGCGATGACCGTGTTCTTGCCATCCGCCAGGGTGATGCGGCGTATCGCGCCTGTCTCACTGTAGATCAGGTCTCCCCCCAGCAAGGCCAAGCCCGCGATGCCGTTCAAAGGATTGCCCACCGCAGCCACGCCGCTCGCAGAGGAGCGCGCCAAGCCGTTGCCCGCAACGATGGAGAGCGTGCCGTCGCCGCCGGTTCCGAGCGCGGCCTTGAAGATCACATTCACAGAGTTGTCGGCAAAGAAGAGGTTGCCTGTACCATCCACGACCAGGCCGACTATGGCGTATCCATTGATACGTGCATCCACCGCCAGGCGGCCCACATCCGCAATCGTATCGCCTGCGTCGCCTACCCCCACCACGGTCTTGATTTTGCCGTCCGTGGTAATCTCCCGGATACGGTTGTTGCCTCCGTCCACCACGAAAACATCGTTGCTCGAATCAACTGTGAGGTAAGCCATGTTGGATGATACGCCCAAGCTGAATAAGGCATCCACCGCCGGGCCGCCATCGCCCTTGATGCCGCTGGCTGTGGTGCCAGCGATTACCGCCAGCCCCCCAGTCGAGGACATCTTGATAATGCGGTTCCCTTCGGTGAAGTAAATGTTCCCGTTGCCATCCCGGGCAATGCCGCCACGCAGAGTGTCCAGAGGTACCGTCTTGGCATCGGCAGCCCCGTCACCCGGG
>Ga0209777_10006649_pt1 | contig 12986 bp, 5 predicted proteins | sample FrelakmetHBP12HB_FD_187147 | JGI IMG/M metagenome (GOLD analysis project Ga0209777, IMG submission 187147) | Freshwater lake sediment microbial communities from the University of Notre Dame, USA, for methane emissions studies -HBP12 HB (SPAdes)... | ecosystem: Environmental > Aquatic >...
CATAGGTCTCGGTCGTGAAGCTCCAGGTATCTCCCTTGAAGATCGTGGAGTCCGGCGGGGCATTGACCTCATCGACCCGCCAGTAGTAGGTCTGGCCGAAGGCGAGCAGGCCGGCCGGGTCATAGGCATTGGCGTCCTGGCCTTGGCTGACCAGTACGTCTCCCGGGGCGGTCCTGGCGGCGTTGTTGACGTCGTCGAACCAAGTCCCAAGGTACACGTCATGGGTCTTTGCGAACTCGCCCGGCTTCCATCCAAGGACGACGTCGCGAGGCACGTCTGTCGCCGCCGGACCGGGACTTGCGCCCTGGGCAGGTCCCGGCGGGGTCCCCAGCATGATAGCGGAGATCTCCGCCTCTGCCACGGCACGACTGTAGACACGAACGTCGTCCATGACACCGTTGAAGTTGTTCGACCCGGGAGTGTAGGGTTCGCAACCAATCCTCATAGGCCCGGGAGACACGCCCAGCACGTCGGTCGTCGTCATTTCCCTGTCCAGTACGCCGTTGACGTAGGTCCTGATGATCCCATCGCTCTTGGAATACACGCCGACAACGTGATACCAGACCCCTGTCTGGAAGACCGTTCCGCCAGCCACAGTCCTATTGAGGGTGGCGTTGTTGGCGGAGGTGCGGATCTCGAATTCGACCTCGTTGTTCGTGTACACGCTCATCTTGTACCCGCCGTTGGCGTTGTTCTGATTGCCTCCGACCTTGTGATCGATGCCAAGGGCGCCCACCTTGATCCACGCGGTCATTGACACGGCGTCCCCAATGGCCAGACTCGAACCGGTTCCACAGTCCACGTAGCCGCTGGCGGGGAATTGCATGGCACCCCCCAGCTTGCCATCCGTGGTCCAAGTGGGGCTGCCCACGATGGTCCCGGTGTTGCCCTTGCCGGACGAGTCCGCGACCGTGGTGCCAGTACCCTCGTCAAACCTCCACCATCCCACGAGGGTGGGGTCTGCCGCCCCGACCGCACGGGTCAAGGTCAGGCCGACCGCCGAGACAAACAGGACCAGCAAGATCGTTTTTCTACACATGACGATTCTCCTTCAGAACAGGATTGGCTAGGATTCTTCTGTTACACATGCGATACCCCTTCAGTTACTGATTGGACAGGTACGCCACCTCACCCTCGGACAATGCACGGGTGTAGATTCGGACCTCATCGAGCATCCCTGAGAAGAATCCTTCCTGACCGTTGTTCCCGGAGTTGGCCCTGGCACCAATACACACGTTGTGGTTGGCCGCCGCTACGGTTCCTGCATTGGTGGTCACGAGGGCGTCCTGACTGCCATTGATATAGATACGCTTGGTGTTGCCGGCGTTGTCGTATACCGCGGCAATGTGAATCCACTCGCCGAGCGGCGCGTCCATCCTCGACGGCTCGTCGTCCTGGCCGACGCCTCGTGTCGTGAAGCAGATCTTGTTGCTGCTGTGCCTTCGCAGTTGCCAGCCCACGCTGTCTTCACCGCGATTGCCGACCATGACATTGCCCCAGTCTGTCCCCCAGGTGGTGATGTTGGCCCACACCGAGATGCTGAGGCTACCCGTCGGGTTGAATACCGGCTTCTTCCCGAGGTCCACGCAGGCGTCGGCCCCATTGAACTGCATCGCCATCCCGTGGCCAACGGGACCCTGTACATAGGTCGGGGCACCCACCAGCGTACCGTTGTTTCCGTTGCCGGAGCTGTCCTGGACATTATTCTCCATGGTGTAGTAGGCGATCAGACCCGCCGTGCTGGGGACAACCGGCTGCGCCACCTCCGGGGCTGACCGGTACAGCCGGATGTCGTCGATGTACACGATTCCCTTGCCACCGGAACCGCCAACGCCTACCGTCAGAGACCTGACGGCCTGCAGGGCCGCGCCGCTCGACTTGAGGTCGATACTCCATTGCGTCCACCGCCGCCTGGCGAGGTCACTGGCAGGGCCGGCATAGACCACCTTGGTGCCGTCGATCTTCACGTAGATCGGCCCACCCGAGTTGCTCGGGACGCCACAGAAGTACAGCACCAACGTCTTGGCACCGCCTTGAGTCCAGTCCTGTGGACTCCCGAAGGTCAGTACAGCCTCAGAAGAGGCACTGCTTGTGTTGTCGTAGGCCAACGGCATGGACTGCTGGCCCGAGTGAACGACCATCTGTTCGGCAAAGGGAGGACTGGCGTTGCCGACCGTGGAGCCGGTCCCATTGCCCCCAAATGGGGCTACGCTGCAGTCTTCAGAGCCGTTGTGGCCCGCCCCGTCCTGCCAGGTGAAGAAGATCCGCTTACAGGTGTTGTCATAGCCTTCGAAGTCGTCCACCAGCATGTAGTCGGTGGTGGCAAAGCTCCACACGTCTCCCTGCCACGATGCCGGGTACCCAGGAAGTGGGTGGGCAGCATTGTTGACCTCGTCGACCCTCCAGTAGTAGATCCTGCCGTACTCCGGGCCAAGGGAACCCAGACCCAGGCTGTGTGCCGTCACGGTCTTGACCAGGGCCAGGACATTCGGATCGCTGCCCAGGTACACCTGGTGCTGGACCGCCTCTCGGCCCGGCCGCCAATTCAGGGTGCTATTGAGGGCCACGCCCGAGCCTCCAGAGGCGGGGGTGGGCCCGAAGGCCTTGACCGGCACGTAGAAGAACCGGACCTCACTGAGGCCGGCCTGCTTGGTTCCGCCCGCCCAGTTGCTGTTGATGGTCAACTTGACGTACTTGGCCTGTATGCCGCCGAAGTCCACGGTCGTGCTGTGGGTGTAATTCGGCTCGCCCGTGGCCTGGGCAAACTCCGGCACCCCGTCCAGGGCCGTCCAGGTAGTGCCATCCAAGGAGGTCTCGACCGTCACGTCATCGGCCCCAAAGCCGACAGCCGTTTCCACTGCTTGATTGGAGTTCCACACCCACATCTGGTAGAGCTTGTAGGCCTTGCCGAATTCATATTGGATCCAGATGGGCGACTGTCCCTTCTTGCTGAGCCACATCTGCGTGGCGGACACCCCGTGCTGGTCCAGGGCGTCGAGTCCGGAGCCATCGATCGTCTTCTCAGGTCCCATCAGGGCGTTGCTGGAGCTGGACGCAGTGGCCTTGATGGGCTTGACCGCATAGCCATAGGTCTCGCTCGTGAAGCTCCATGTATCTCCCTTGAAGATCGTGGAGTCCGGCGGGGCATTGACCTCATCGACCCGCCAGTAGTAGGTCTGGCCGAAGGCGAGCAGGCCGGCCGGGTCATAGGTATTGGCGTCCTGACCTTGGCTGACCAGCACGTCTCCCGGGGCGGTCCTGGCTGCGTTGTTGACGTCGTCGAACACGCTCCCGAAGTACACGTCATGCGTCTGTGCGTACTTCCCTGGCGTCCACCCGACGACTGCGTCGCGAGGCACGTCGGTCGCCCCGATTGCGGGTCTGGGCTTGGCAGCACGTCCGGCGCCCCCAAGACCCTCCATGCTCAGCCTGATCTCGGCGTCTGTCAGGGCGTGGTTATAGACCTGGACGTCGTCGATAATGCCCCTGAACCACTGCCCCGTGCCCCACGAACCGATGATGGTGTTGCCCGCTGTCCCGAGAAAAGGATTTGCAGCCGCCTCCGCCTTCTGCTCTGCATTGATGTATATCCTCCTATTCTTGTGGTCAAAATCGTACCAGAAGGTCAGGTGGTACCACGTGTTGTCCTGGATAAGCCCGCCTGCCGTATCGAGGTCATTGCTGTAGAACCCCATGCGCGCGCCACCGGTGGGTACATTGGTGCTCCCTGGCCCTCCAAGCCGGAAGTGCATATCCGTGTTGGTTGAACCGGTCAGTCCCTGGGAGAAAACGACCTGTTCGGCGGTGTACAACACCGGATTGACCCACATGGCGACCGTGAAACTCTGACTGTCGAACGGAATGTGGGGGGCCTGGACATTCGTGTTTGAACCATTGAACTGCAGTGCCCCGTCGCGCTTGCCCACGACCCACTGCGCGTCACCCGAGATGGTACCATCGTTGTGCTTGCCGGACGAATCCGCAGCCAGGGTACCGGAGCCATCATCGAACTTCCACCAACCAACCAGCTCAGCACTGGCCACACTCGTCAGGGCCAGCGCGACCACGGCGACAAGGGAAAACCTGCAAACCAGTCCTGCACGCATAGCTGTCCTCCTTCTTTCTGGGACCTATGTTGCCGCGCCCTGGCGCCATACCCGGGCAAACGGTGATATCAGCGAGCTTGCGAATCCGGTCGCCCCCTCGCATCCGCGACACGTGGACACCCCAAGACCCTCTCCGTGTAGACCATGGAAACAGAATCGGCCTGTTGACCTCTCTCCTTGAAGACAGAGGCGGCCCTCTTTAGATGGACATAAGGACGCGGGCTCGCTGTGCAGGTTTGCACCCATACTCCCCCCGTTGGCATGTGCCCAGCAAAAACACACCGCGTCAGGGCCTCCAGTTCGGACTCAGGGTGCGATCCCGGGCCGTCTTCAACGACCCTGCACCATCCCACCTGCTCCATGTCGCCACGGTGCACACGAGCCCGAAAACGCACATATCCGACCGACTTGACTTATACCACATGAAGAGACCGCAGGCAACAGGTTTTTTGAGGACCCTGCCCATAGGGGGCGGTCCGGGCGGACAAAAACCTTAGATTCCAGACAAGAGGCACTTGCATGGCAGGGCGTCCGTCTGGTAATAATAAGGTGCCCTTGGCTGCACAGGCTTGGCCCCGTGTGCGGGGGATGTGAACGGGGATAGGGACCTCGATCCGTGCATTGAGCCTTGGTTGGAGGCTGTGATGGAGGTTAGACTGGCCGAGTGTCAGAGGGGGAGAGAGTGCATCAGTCTATCTATTCTGTGCCAATATAGGTGTGTTCATCTCCAAGAGACGCATCGTTTCTCAAGGAAGGAGGTGCGCAGGCCGATCTAATTTGTCGTCTGTTTCGGAGGAGAAGTCAACTGGCTTAGGTCGCAGAGCGACTGAGGAGTAAGGAGCAAGCATTATGAGAACTCGATTAGTCTGGTTGGTAGTAGCTTTGATGGTAGGGTTTCTGGGATCTGGTGTGGGCCGCGCACAAGAGGTCGAGCTACTGGCCAACGGTGGCTTCGAAACTGGCGTAATAGCGCCATTCGGCACCTATGGCGCTTGCACGACCGAAGTCGTTACCCAATGCGTGGGTGCGGCCGTTCCTGAAGGTCCGGTAGAGGGAACTCAGTGTCTGCACGTGGTGGTCGCCGCGGCGGGGGCCAACAATTGGGATGACGGCATGACGGACAACGCCCACACCTGGCAGAAGGGCAAGTACTACACTTTTTGCGCCTTCATGAAGTGCAAGTCGGGGACGCTGCAGGTTCGCATGAAGCCGGAACACAGCGCAGGTGGATACGAGAACTATAACGAGCTGGTCGTCACTGTCACTGACACGTGGGCCGAATACCACACAACCACTGCCGTCTTCGCCGCGGACGTAACCCCCGCCAGCCCTACATTCCACTTCGCTTTTGCCCCCGGCGACTTCTGGATCGATGGCGTGAGGCTTTACGAGGGCGACTATGTTCCACCCTCATTCAAGAAGATCCCCACGGCTGCGAGCCCCAGTCCTAAGGCGGCTGCTGTGGACGTACCTCGGGATGCGGCACTGACCTGGAAGGCGGGCCCGTTCGCCATCGCGCACGACGTGTATCTTGGGACTGCGTTCGACGACGTCAACAACGCAGCCAGGACCGCCCCGCTGGGTGTGCTGGCCAGCCAAGGCCAGGACGCCAACGCCTATGACCCGGCCGGCCTGCTCGCCTTCGGACAGACCTACTACTGGCGAGTCGACGAGGTCAATGCGCCGCCGGACAGCACCATCTTCAAGGGCAAGACGTGGAGCTTCACCGCTGAGACCTATGGCTATGCGGTCAAGCCCGTCAAGGCCACCGCGTCCAGTTCCATGGCTTCCACGATGGGACCCGATAAGACGATCGACGGCTCCGGACTCGACAGCCTGGACCAGCACGGGGTGTCCGCGTCGCAGATGTGGCTCAGCAAGAAGGGACAGTCACCGATCTGGATCCAGTATGAGTTCGACAAGGTCTACAAGTTGTACCAGATGTGGGTGTGGAACTCCAATCAGGCCGTTGAGAGCTCTGTCGGATTTGGGGCCAAGGATGTAACGATCCAGACGTCCATGGACGGCACCACCTGGACGGCCCTGGACGGAGTGCCGGAGTTTGCCGATGGGACCGGTGAGCCCAACTATACCCACAATACTACCGTGGATTTCGGCGGCATTCAGGCCAAGTACGTCAAGCTGAACATCGCGACTAACTGGGCCGATGGAACCAAGCAGGCTGGTCTCAGCGAGGTCCGGTTCTTCTACGTGCCCGTCAAGACCTACGGACCTACCCCCACCTCGGGAACCACGGGCATAGCCCTGGATGGCACCCTGAGCTGGCGACCGGGCCGCGAGGCGGTCAAGCACCAGGTGTATCTGGGTACTGATCCGAATGCCATGACTCTGGCCACGACCGTGACCGAGCACCGCGTTGGTCTCGGTTCCATGGCCCTCGAATATGGCAGGACCTACTACTGGAGGGTCGACGAGGTCAATGACGCGGCCAGCCCCGCATCCTGGCAAGGGGACGTGTGGAGCTTCACCACCATTGGATACGCGGTCGTCGAGGACTTTGAGTCGTATGACGACGTCTGCAAGCGGATCTTCTTCAGTTGGGTGGATGGGTTCGGCTACTCGGCCTCTCCCGACTGCAGCCTGGCAGGATCGGCGGGCAATGGCACCGGCTCTACGGTCGGAAACGTCTCGGCCCCGTTTGCCGAGAAGACGGTCATCCACGGAGGCAGGCAGTCCATGCCGATGGCCTTCGACAACACCAGGAGTCCGTACTACTCGGAGGCCCAGCGGGAGTGGCCCACGGCCCAGTCCTGGACCAGCGGCGGGGTCAATACCCTGGTCGTATATCTGCGAGGCGACGCACCGGCATTTCTGGAGACCTCGCCCGGGACCATCATCATGAACGGCATGGGCACAGACATCTGGAACAACGCGGATCAGTGCCGCTTTGTCTGCAAGCAGCTCAAGGGCAACGGCTCGATCGTGGCCCGGGTCGATAGCGTGGCCAACACGGACGGGTGGGCCAAGGCGGGTGTGATGATCCGCGAGACCCTCCAGGCTGGGTCAGTGCACGGCATGATGGCCCTGACGCCTGGCAACGGTGTCTCCTTCCAGCGTCGTCTGGTGACCGATGATGTCAGCACCAGCACGGATTTGGCGGGCTTCTCTGCACCCTACTGGGTCAAGCTGACGCGTACAGGCACCACGTTCACGGCCCAGTATTCCGCAGATGGAGTCACCTGGACGGATGTCACGGTTACTCCTGCCCTGACGTTTACGATGGCCAACGACGTGTACATCGGTCTGGCCGTGTCCAGCCATCTGGCCGGCACTGTGTGCGGGGCCAAGTTCTCGAATGTCTCGACCACGGGCGGTGTCTCGGGGTCCTGGCAGGTCGCGGAGGTCGGTGTCGCGCAGGTCAACGGCAACACGCCGGAGACGTTCTACGTGGCGTTGCAGGACAATGCCGGGAAGACGAAGGTGGTCAGCAACCCGGATCCCACGGTGATTGTGACAGGGGATTGGCAGGAGTGGACTATCCCACTGAGCCAGTTCACCTCTGCGGGCGTCAGCGTCGGCAGCGTCAAGAAGGTGACCGTGGGCGTTGGGGACCGCAGTTCCCCGAAGGCCGGCAGTATGGGTAAGTTGTACATAGATGACATCCGTCTGACGCGGGTGGCCACTCCATGATGGGGTTGTGCCCGTGTGGCCGGGATGAGTAATACGTGATGACACGTACCGGGGCCTGCGTCATGGCGACGCAGGCCCCGGCTTTTGCGCTGCACTCTGCTACGCGGGGCTTCACGGTCCTTCCGTCAACGCCACCGGCCCTACAACGCTGTGGCCCCCGTGACCGCGGCGAGAGGCCGGCCTATCCATGGGACTGATTAGACCCACGTTCCACGCCGGGCGCTCAGGAAAACGGCCTCAATGGCTCGCATGTTCGCCAAGGCGTCTGCAAGCGGCGTGGGCACCGGGCCATCCTCCAGCACGGCCCTGGCAAACAGGTCACCCTGGATCGTGTATTGGTCACAGACCGGAACCGTGATCTCGGTGGTCGCCTGCTTGTGTTGATGCCAGAGCCGGCAGGGACGATCCGGCGGGGCGTTGAAGGGGATCTCTATCTCGATCCGTCCTTCGGCCCCGAACAGATTGACCCGCTGAAAGGACGAAAGCTGGGTCGAGCAGGTGAACGTGGACGTGCCGCCCTCGAATTCAAGCACACCGGAGGTCAGCCGATCGATCCCCATTGCTGGATCGAAGTCCGCGATGCCCAGGATACGCCGGGGCTCTGCACCAAACATGAACCGGGACAGGGAGATGCAGTAACAGCCGATATCCATCAGGCCGCCGCCCCCGAAGGCCACGCTGTTCCGGATGTTCCGGGGGTCGACGTTCCGGTACGAGAAGAAGGATTGGATCGTGCGCAGGTCTCCGATCTGGCCGTCCGTGACGAGCTTGCGGGCCAGTTGCCACTGGGGGTGGTGCCGGTACATGAAGGCCTCCATGACCTTCAGTCGCGGATGCCTCTTCGCCGCCTCGATCAGTTGCTGGGCCTCCTGGGCGGTCAGGCCGATGGGCTTCTCGCACAGCACATGCTTGCCCGCTTCGAGCGACTTGATGGACCACGGCACGTGCAGGTGATTGGGCAGGGGGATATAGACCGCCTCCACGTCGGGGTCTGCCAGCATCGCCTCATAGGAGTCGTACGCCTTGGGAATCCCCAGCCGCCCGGCAGCGGCCTGGGCCTTGTCGCAGTCGCGGGAGGCGATGGCGGTCACCTCGCAGTACTGGCCTGCCTGCATGGCAGGTATCACCTTTTCGAGCCCGATCTTGGCGGTGCTCAGGATGCCCCACTTAATCTTTCGCATTGGACAGCCTCTCCTTCAAGAAGGCCAGGGACTTGGCATGGGCATAGGGCAGGTACAGAAACCCCGTATAGTGGCCGGAGACCAGGTACACGGTCTCTGGCGAGCCGATTGCCTTGCGGAGTCGGTCGCCGCAGGCCCGCGGCACGGACTGGTCGAACAGGGCAATGAACATCAGGGCATTTCGGGCATCGATGTGCGGGGCCAGGACCAGGGGGTCGGTCCTGACCTTGTTGCACAGCTCCTCGTGAAGGGCCTCCCGTGACACGCCGGACTTGACCCATTGGTCGATGCACTCCTTGAGCCGCCTTTCCTTGGAGGTGACCGTGACGTCCGCCAGGCTCCCGCCTGCAAGGCCCATCACGACCGCCTTGATCCGGTCGTCAGCCCCGGCCACCAGGCTCGCCTTGATGCCCCCGAGGCTCAGACCCAGGCAGCCCAACTGGTTGGGGTCCACCTCCGGCTGCTGCACGAGCCAGTCGAGGACCTGCCGGTTGTCGAGCACGACCTGTCGGAAATAGTTCTCGACCTCCTCAGCCGTCTTGGTCTGCTCGATCCTGCCCCTGTTGTACACGATCGCCGCATTGAGGCTGTGGCCTGCAAACACGCGGGCAAAGCTCTCTACGCAGAAGTCCACGCCCCCGGAGATCGGCAGGATCAGGATCGTTGGGAAACGGCCGGGTTTTCTGACCCTGTAGTAATCGACCTTAATCTTCTCGGTGCCGAAGAGGCTCACAGTGGAGTCCAGCTCGACCCTCTCCACGGTATAGTGTCTCTTCTGCTTGAGTGTCTTGACCGTGGCATTGAGGCCCTGGTGTGGATAGCCGTAGTACTCCAGGACCTCAGCAGACCGCGCCTGCGGACCCGGATAGGACCGGCTACACGGCCGGACCGCGCACGAACTCGCACCGACCATCAATGAGACGGCAGCCCAGACCCATAGACCCTTGTGTCTCGACATGGTCCATATTCTACCAGAATAGCCGCCAAGTCTCCATGCTGTGGGAACCTCTCGCCTCGACCCGCCTCTTGATCAAGGTACGATGACGAGTCGGTGGTAGGCCCAGGCAACGCGGATGTCACGCCGTCGTTGCGTGGCGGCCGCGTTGTAGGGCCGGGACATAGGGGATCCTGGCCCAATAGCCAGGGCCCTCCCTCGACGGCAGTGGGGAGGGTCCTGGCGGACCTACGGCCGGGTGCCCTCTGGGCGGGACGGTACTGGCAAAGGGCGGTGTCTACTGGTGGCAGCCGTGACGCCCAGGATCGGGATGAACTCGACAATAGGCCATTTCTTCTTCGCACCCGCCGCCACGCGGCTGGTCGACTCGTGGGCGATCAGGACGGGCCCCGCAAGGACATCCTGCAGCCATCGTGTGACGCGCCATTTTTTCTGTTGGACGATATATGGCCTAGTGTACTATGATCAACCCATCGGTGGAAATCACAGTTGTTGTCCCTATTGATTGAAGGAGATGTACGGTGAAACACCTGGTAGTACTCGCTGGTTTCTTGTGCTGTTCACTATCAGCACACGCGGCCCTTTCGTTGAAGGAAATCCGCACGGCCTCGAACAACGTCCTGGCGGCCTATTTCAAGAGCACGACCATCGATGCCAATGAGGTGAATACGGGAGCGTTGTCATCGTGGACGCTCAACGGTCAGCCCGTGACGGCGATCCACAAATTCGTTACCGAGGCAGACGCCTGCGATCATCATATCTACCTGCAGGTGCCCACGCTGGTCAATGGAACGAGCTACAAGCTCCAGACGCCCCATGGCGACGCGACCTTCGTGTTCGACGACAGCAAGGTATTCTGCGAGTCCATCAAGACCAATCAGAATGCGTATAGTGCCTTGTCGAAGGTCAGATACGCCAATTTTGCCATCTGGCTTGGGGATGGCGGCAGTCAGCCCATTAGCGGGGACCTTCCAACGTATAGCGTCTTCAAGGTACTCACAGGTGAAACCGTGGCCCGGGGAACGCTTCGAGAGATCGGCCAGGACGCCTCCTCGGGCGATTTCGTGTACCGGATCGATCTGTCGGCGGTTCCCGAAGGCGGGCCCTACAAGATTGCCGTCAAGGGTTACGGTTGTTCCTATCCCTTTGGAGTCGGCGGCGATTTCTCTCGCCGCCTGGGTCACATCTCGTTCCGGTCGCTGTATCATCAGCGGTGCGGTTGCCCGGTCGAGGCGCCCTATGCGTGGGACATCCGGATGAAACCCTGCCACACCACGGTCTACGATACCAATGCCCCCATTCGAGAAGCCCGTCTGGTCGCTACCGGAAACGAACCCAACTTCACCGCGTACGGCGGCTATCACGATGCGGGTGACGCGGACCGTCGCACCTACCACATGGACGTGACGGCAACGCTCTTGACGACCTATGAGGCGTTTCCCTCGTACTTCACGGATGACCAATTCAACATCCCGGATAAGTTCGATGAGAAATACAACATCGTGGGCAAAGGCAACGGGATTCCCGATATACTCGACGAGGCGCAGTGGGGTGCGATGTTCTGGGAGTATATGCAACAGGCGTCCGGGGCGATCCACTGGGGCACCGAGACGCAGGGGTACTCACCCTTTACCACCTATGATCAAGATACGAAACGCTTCGGCACAGAGGTGCTCGATTCACGCACGGCGGGGTTTGCAGCCGGGATGTTCATGCACCTTGCCCGAATCATAAAACCCTATAAGCCCGAGCGGTCCGAACAGTTGCGGAAACATGCGGACATGGCGATGGCGGCAGCGGGGGATGCGGCGAAGACCCCGCATCGACTCTACTATGCGGTCCAGAAGTACTTGCTGACCGGAGACGAGGCCGCTCACCAGGTCGTCAGGGAGCTGTCGGGCAATGCAGGTGCCTATGCTGACACCTATAACCACTCGGGTGAGTCGTTCGCCTCGGACGGCTGGTTGGCCTCTTTCTTCTTCTCATACATCATAGAGAAGACCAGGCCCACGGACCCGAACGTGGTCGAGCGGTTCAAGGCGGCCCTCAGGGCGGCCGCTGATAGAGAGATCGGATACCTCAATGCGAATGCATACCCGGTCGGCACGCCGGCGGATCTGCGGTGGTGGGGGAGCAACGTCGCCCAAGGGCAGTATGCGTATCCCTGTTTGTTGCAGTGGGCCCTGACAAAGGAACAGAAGTATATCGATGCGGCAAGTCAGCTCATGGACTACACTCAAGGTCTCAACCCGATCGGCAAGTGCTACGTCTGTGGCATTGGATTCAACCAGGTCCATAATCCCCATGATCGAGAATCCGCCTTCACCAAGAAGAAGGGATGGGGACCCCGGCCAGGAATCCTCGTGTTCGGGCCTGGCGGGTCCGGCCGGGGCCTATCGGTTCCTGGAGTCACGACGCTACCTCGGGAGCGCCGGTATATCGACAATCTGGCCTCCATTCAATGGAATGAGTTCACGGTGTATCAGAGCCTGTGCTTTCCTGCGTCGGTCTACCCGGTGCTGGCACAAGGCGGCAAGTGGGATGAAACCAAAGACCCGTTTGGCTCGCAGAAGTGACGTCTTTGAGTTGAACAACTGATTCTGGCCGCAGATTGCGCGGATTTGCGCAGACCAGGCCGTTCGAGGAGAAGAGGTCTTCTTTTGAACCACGAACCACACGAACCACACGAACGCTGGCGCGGGGTCGGGGCGTTTGCGGTGTGTGCGTGGGTACGCCGTCTGATCCACGGCTTCGCCGTGCCTTGGGGCCATGGCCCCGAAGGGCGTCCTTCATCCGAGCCGGCTCTGCAAGCAAGCTTGCGACGCCATCTCAGACTCGGCCACGATCCGACGGCTTAGGCTGGGGTCGAGGCAGCCTGTAGTGCTGAACGAAAAATGCGATGGGGCTTCCGTGTACACGATCTGCCTTCAGCGAAAGCGCCTCAACGAGTTCCGCAACGTGTGGATCGAACCGTTGGAGTAGCTGGCGTCTATCTTGTCCGACTGCAGCGGTTCCGGGTAGGGCTTAGCCAGGCAGAAACGACCTGCCTATGCTGCGTCTTGCAGGCCCTCCGCCCCTCGCTGGTCTAGTCCC
>Ga0209777_10006651_pt1 | contig 12982 bp, 13 predicted proteins | sample FrelakmetHBP12HB_FD_187147 | JGI IMG/M metagenome (GOLD analysis project Ga0209777, IMG submission 187147) | Freshwater lake sediment microbial communities from the University of Notre Dame, USA, for methane emissions studies -HBP12 HB (SPAdes)... | ecosystem: Environmental > Aquatic >...
ATGGCGGCGGGTACAGGGGACGAACGATGAGCATGATTGTGGGGGTCATTCCGGCGCGGTGGGGGTCCACGCGATTCCCCGGCAAGAGCCTGCATCCGCTGCTGGGCCGGCCGCTGATCCAGTGGGTGATCGAGCGGGCGCAGCAGGCCCGCACGCTCGCCCGCGTGCTGGTGGCGACGGATGACGAACGCATCCGCGCCGCCGCGCAGCAAGCCGGCGCGGAGGCCGTGCTGACGTCGCCGCACCACCCCTCGGGCACGGATCGGATCGCGGAGGCCATGCGCGGGATCCCGGCGGACGTGGTCATCAACATCCAGGGCGATGAGCCGCTGATCGAGCCGGCGCTGATTGACGAACTGGGGCGGACGCTGGCGGAGGACGCGGCCTGGGACATGGCGACCGCCGCCGCGCCGCTGGCCGATCCGCGGGACGCGGACCAGCCGTCGGTGGTGAAAGTGGTATGCGGCCGCGACGGGCAGGCGTTGTACTTCTCGCGCGCCGCCATTCCGTTCCTCCGCGAAAAGGGCACTGGCACGGAAGGCCGGGATGGCTTATATTACCGGCATATAGGAGTGTATGCCTATCGGCGGGCCTTCCTGGAGCGGCTGGTGGCCACCCCGCCGTGCGCCCTGGAGCAGGCCGAGAAATTGGAACAGCTCCGGGCGCTATGGCTGGGCGGGCGCATGAAGGTGCTGGAGGTCCGCGATACCGGCTTGGGCGTGGATACGCCGCAGGACGCAGCGCGGGTGGAGGCGGAAATGCGGAAGCGGGGGCTGGGCGGAACGGGGGCCTCGGGATAAGACGCAGCATGGTGTATACTAGCGATAGAGATCCGCGACCCGGCAAGCCATGATCCCACGCATCATCCAGATTGGTCCGGTGCGGATCGGCGGACGGCAGCCGCTGGCGTTGATCGCCGGGCCGTGCGTGATCGAGAGCCGCGCGGGCTGCCTGGCCCTCGCGGCGCGACTCGCCCGGCTGGCGCACTCCGAAAAGATTCCGCTCATCTTCAAGGCCTCCTATGACAAGGCCAACCGGACCGCGCACACCTCGTACCGCGGGCCGGGCCTGTCCAAGGGCCTGGCGATCCTGCGCGAAGTCAAGGAGCGGTACGGCCTGCCCATCCTGACGGACGTGCACAGCGAGGCGGAAGTGCCGCTCGCCGCGCAGGTGGCCGACGTGCTCCAACTGCCCGCGTTTCTCTGCCGGCAGACGGATCTGGTGCTGGCGCTTGGCGCGAGCGGCCGCGTGGTGAACATCAAGAAGGGCCAGTTCCTGGCGCCATGGGATATCCGGCACGTGATCGCCAAGCTCGAGAGCACCAGCAACCGCCGGATCCTCGTGACCGAACGCGGCGTGAGCTTCGGCTACAACAACCTGGTGGCGGACCTGCGCAGCCTGCCGCTTCTGCGCGCGTTCGGCTACCCGGTGATCTTCGACGCGACGCACAGCGTGCAGTTGCCCGGCGGCGCGGGCGACCGCTCGGGCGGTGACGGGCGCCTGGCGCCGTTGCTGGCGCGCGCGGCGGTGGCCATGGGCTGCGACGGCGTGTTCGTGGAAACGCACATGCACCCGGCGCAAGCGCTCTCCGACGCGGCCAACGCGATTCCGTTCGCCGCGCTGCGCGGGTGGTGGCGGCAGTTGCGCGCGATTGACCGGATCGTGCGGCCGAGCGCGCGCCAGCCGCGGGCGTGACGGCGGGCCGCGGAATGGAGACGGTGCGAGGCAAGCGGAGCGAAAGATGAGGATGAACGGGAAAGGGTTGGCGGGGGTCTTATTGTGGGCGGTGGTCTGGATGGCGTGGGCGCAGAACGCGGAGTTTCTGAATGTAGCCGGCGTCCGCATACCGGAGTACGACGAACAGGGGCGCCTGAAAAGCCAGTTGTTCGGCGATCTGGCCAAGAGCCTGCCCGACGGCAACATCGAAATCACCGGTTTGAAGGTCGAATTTTACGAGGGCACCCAGGTGAATATGCGGGTTACGGCGCCGCTGTGCCTTTTTGACCGCGCCCGCAACACGGCTCAATCGGAGGGGCCGGTGCGCATCGCCCGGGACACCATGGTGATTACCGGCACCGGTTTTCTGTTCAACAACCGGGAAGAGCGGTTTAAGATTCTGAAGGATGTCAAAGTGGTGCTCAAAGGTACGCGGCGGGAACTGAACCAAGGAAGGCTGCCATGAGGTCAATCGCGCGGTGGATGCTGGCGCTGGGGCTATCGCTGTCGCTGCCGGCCGCCGGCAGGGCGGCCGCGGCCAAGGAAACCAACACGACGGACCAGGCGGTCAAGGCGGGCGACGGCGAGGAAGCGACGGTGGTCACCTCCGAGCGGCTGACTTTCGACTACAAGCAGAAATTTGCGCTGTTCGAGGAACACGTTGTCGTCACGGACCCGCAGATGCAACTCACCTCCGACAAGCTCCTGGTGGTCTTCGACGCGAACAACGCGGTCCAATCCCTCAAAGCCGAGGGCAGCGTCACCATCCGGCAGGCGGACAAGGTGGCCACGTCCAACGTGGCTACCTACGACGTGGCTTCGGGCAAGATTGTGCTCACGGGCAAACCTCGCGTCCGGCGCGGCCGGGACCTGCTCGAGGGCGAGATCATCACTTTTTGGCGCAACGAGAACCGCATGGTGGTTTATCCGCAGGCGCGCCTGTTCATTTACCCGGAGAAGGGCGGTTCGAATGATCCACTCCTCCACCTTGGAAAATAAGACCGCCACCCCCGGCAGCGAGCTGGTGGAAACACGGGAACTGGTCAAGGCGTACCACCGCCGCAAGGTGGTCAACGGCGTCAATCTCAAGGTTCAGCGCGGCGAGATCGTTGGCCTGCTCGGTCCCAACGGCGCGGGCAAGACCACCAGCTTCTACATGATTGTCGGTCTGATCAAGCCCACGGCCGGCCGGGTCTTTTTCCAGGGGCGCGACATCACCGGTGAACCCATGTTTCGCCGCGCCCGCCAGGGCATGGGCTATCTGTCGCAGGAGCCCTCCATCTTCCGGCGGCTGACGGTCCGGGAAAACGTCATGGCCATTCTCGAAACCCTGCCGCTCTCCGCCCGCGAGCGCCGCGCGCGCCTGGATGTCCTGCTGGAGGAACTGAAGATCGGCTACCTCGCGGATCAGCGCGCCTATACGCTGAGCGGCGGCGAGCGCCGCCGGCTGGAAATCACCCGCGCCCTTGTCACCAACCCGGCGCTGATCCTGCTGGACGAACCCTTCAGCGGCGTGGACCCGCTCGCCGTCTACGACGTCCAGCAGATCATCATGGGCCTCAAGGCCAAGGGCCTCGGCATCCTCATCACCGACCACAACGTCCGTGAAACCCTGGCCGTCGTGGACCGCGCCTATCTCATTTGCGAGGGCAAGGTGCTCCGCGAGGGTACCAGCTCTTTTCTCATCCATGATGAAGTGAGCCGCGCGCTCTACCTGGGCCCGCGATTCAGCATGTAAACACAGCCCATACGAAAGGAGATTCCGATGCAGATCAGCGTCACAGGCCGGCACATGGAAGTCACCGAGGCCATCCGGGATTATGCGCACGACCGGCTCGCGCATGCGTTTGCCGCCTATCCCCGCATCGTCAACGCGCATCTCATTCTCGACATCGAGAAACATCGCCATCTCGCCGAGGTGGTCGTGCAGGGGCCGCACCATCTGCGCGTGGAGTCCGAGGCGGAGAGCCCCGACATGTATGCGTCCATCGCCGGCGCCGTGGACAAAGCCGCCAAACAAATCGAGCGGCAGATCGACAAATGGCAGGATCACAAGATCCGCGAGCCGCTCTCCCATCTGGAGGCCCGCAGCACGGCGGCCGACGGCGCCGGGCCCTGATGGCCCGGCCGGCGTCACGGATTCAACGCCGTCTTGCCTCGGAACCGCGCGGACGCTATCATGGGCTTTGCGATGACCCGCCTGCGGCCGGGCCGGGGCGGTGGTTTTCGTCGTGAAAGCAGATGAGGAGTGACAACCCAGGACCAGTCCAGCCAAGCCACGAATTGCCCCCTGACACGGGAGCTGATGATTATGAACCGGTTCGGCATCCATGCCCGGCCGGCGGCCCTGTTCGTCAAGACGGCCAATAATTTCCAAAGCGAGATCATGGTGGAAAAGGACGGCCTCAAGGTTCCCGGTAAAAGCATCATCGGCCTGTTGACGCTGGAAGGCTATCAGGGCGCCGTGATCCGCATCACGGCCCTGGGTGCGGATGCCGCCGAGGCGCTGCAGGCGCTGGAAGAACTGGTCCGGCAAAAGTTTTTTGAGGATTGAGATGACCGCCAACCTTCTGCCGTCCGCCACGGGCGAATTGGAATTCAAGGGCATCGGGGTATCCCCCGGCACCGCCTTGGGCCCGGCTTTTCTGCTGGCCGCCGAGGACGAAACCGTGGTCGAGCGCGAGATCACCGCGGCGGAGGTGCCACGCGAACTGCAGCGCTTTGCGGAAGCCCTCGCCGCCACCCGCGAACAAATCCGCGACGTCCAGCAGCGGGTCCGGGAAACCTTGGGCGCGGAAAGCGCGACCATCTTCGAGGCGCATTTGCTGGTCCTGGAGGACCGCGGTTTTCTGGACGAGGTCGCCCGCTCCGTCCAGGCCACGCGGCGGAACATCGAAGCGGTGGTCCGCGATGTGGCCACCCGCTACGCGCAGACGCTGGAAAACCTGGGCGACGATTACCTCCGGGAACGGGCGGTGGACCTGCGTGACATCGGGCGGCGCATGATGCGGAACCTGACCGGCCACAGCGGCCGCACGCTGGCCAGCCTGACGGAGCCGAGCGTGTTGGTGGCCCGCGACCTGACGCCCTCGGAAACAGCCGGCCTGAACAAAAACAAGGTGCTGGCCTTCGTCACCGACCTGGGCAGTCCCACGTCCCATACCGCGATCATGGCCCGGGCGCTGGGCATCCCTGCCATCGTGGGCATGCATGATGTCAGCGTACGCCTCAACGCCGGCGATCCGGTCCTGGTGGACGGCTACCAGGGCTTGTTGTACCTGCGACCCACGCGGCCACGCCGCGCCCGGTACGAACGCCGCACCCTGGCCCGGCGCACCATCCAGTCCCGCCTCGCGGTGCTCCGGGACCAGCCGGCGATGACCCAGGACGGTTACAGCCTGATCCTTTCGGGCAACATCGGGCTGCCCGGCGACGTGGACGCGGTGCTGGCCAACGGCGCCACGGGCATCGGCTTGTTCCGCACGGAATACCTGTATCTGAACAAACTGCCCACCGAGGAGGAGCAGGCCGCCGCCTACGCCGAGGTGGCCCGCCGCGTCGCGCCCGCCGCGGCGATCATCCGCACCATGGACATCGGCGGCGACAAGTTCCTCTCGCACCTGAAAATGCCGCAACAGGTCAATCCCTTCATGGGCTGGCGCGCCATCCGCTTCTGCCTGGCGCAGCCCGAGATTTTCAAGACCCAGTTGCGCGCCATTCTGCGCGCCAGCGTGCACCGGAACATCAAGATCATGTATCCCATGGTCAGCAACGTGAAGGAAGTCGTCGCGGCTAACCTGCTGCTGGCGGAGGCGCAGGCCGAACTCGCGCAGCACGGGGTGCCCTTCGATCCGGACATCGAGGTGGGCGTCATGATCGAAGTGCCCTCGGCCGCCCTGACCGCCGACCTGATCGCGCCGCACATCAAGTTCTTCAGCCTCGGCACGAATGACCTCGTGCAGTACACCCTGGCCGTGGACCGCGTCAACGAGCTGGTGGCCGGCCTGTACGAGCCCACCAACCCGGCGATCATCAAGCTCATCAAACACACGGTGGACGTGGGCCACGAGCACGGCCTCTGGATCGGCCTGTGCGGCGAAATGGGAGGCAACCCCCTGCTGGCGCCGCTGCTCATCGGCCTGGGCGTGGACGAATTCAGCGTCAATCCGCCCGCCGTGCCGCTGGTCAAGGACGCCATCCGCAGCGTGCGTTTCGCGCAGGCCGAGGAGCTGGCCCAGGCCGCCCTGCGTTCCGGCTCCGCCGGGGAGATCATGGACGCCTGCCGGCGGCTCTGCGGCCAGACCGCGCCGGAAATCCTTGAATTGATGGAATAATGCGTTACACTGCGCCGCGTTTTTTAAACCAAAGGAACACACCATGACTCAAGCGCGTTCGTTCATGTTCACGTCCGAATCGGTCGGCGAAGGCCATCCCGACAAGGTTTGCGACCGCCTCTCCGACGCGGTGCTGGACGCCTGTCTGCGCATTGATTCGCGCAGCCGCGTGGCCTGCGAGTGTTACGCCAAGTGCAATGTCGTGATCGTCGGCGGCGAGATCACCATCCCCAAGATCGGCCTGAAGCCCATTGACAGCGTCATCAACATCGCCTCCGTCGTCCGCGAAGCCATCCGCGACATCGGCTACACCCACGACGACGACGTTTTTCACGCCGACAAGGTGTTCGTCAACAACCTTCTCACCACGCAGTCGCCGGACATCGCCCAGGGCGTCGACGCGCGCAAGGCGAAAGGCAAGAAGACCGCCGAGCAGGGCGCCGGCGACCAGGGCTTGATGTTCGGCTACGCCTGCGACGAGACGCCGGAGCTCATGCCCGCCCCGATCATGTTCGCCCACCGCCTCGGCCGTGAACTGACCCGCATCCGCAAGTCCGGTCGCGTGCCCTGGCTGCGTCCGGATGCCAAGAGCCAGGTTTCCGTGGTCTACGAGAACAACCGGCCCGCCGCGGTCGCCAACGTGGTCATTTCCACGCAGCACGCCGCGGATGTCGAGCACGCCGAAATCGAGCGCTTCTGCATCGAGGAGGTCATCCGGAAGGTGCTGCCGAAGAAGCTGCTGACGCCCAGGACCACCTATCTGATCAACCCCACCGGCCGCTTCGTCGTCGGCGGACCCGCCGGCGACACTGGCCTGACCGGGCGCAAGATCATCGTGGACAGCTACGGCGGCATGGGCCGCCACGGCGGCGGCGCCTTCTCCGGCAAGGATCCGAGCAAGGTGGACCGTAGCGCGGCCTACATGATGCGCTACATCGCCAAGAACATCGTCGCCGCCAAGCTCGCCCGCCGTTGCGAGGTCCAGGTGGCCTACGCCATCGGCCATCCCGAGCCGGTCAGCGTGTTCGTGGACACCTTCGGCACCGGCGCCGCCAGCGATCTGAAGATCGAGCGGGCCGTCCGCCGGGTCTTCGGCCTCAAGCCGGCGCAGATCATCGAACAACTCGACCTGCTGCGCCCGATCTACCAGGCGACCACCAACTACGGCCACTTTGGCCGCACCCGCAACCTCGACACCTTCACCTGGGAGCGCACCGACCAGGTGGACGCGCTGCTCGCCGCGGTGTGAGACGGGGGAATAGCGTTGCGATTGGTGGACGGATCGCGTGAGCGTTCCGGCCGGAAGCGTTACCCTGCTGCGCTGAAGCTTCGCAGGGCGAGCCGATTCCGCTCCCACCTCACGCCGATTTCAAAGCGGCTTTATGGGCGGCTACGCCGGCCGCTTCCGGCAAGCCGGCCAGCAATCCATCGGCATTCAGGTGGTAATCCAACGCGGGCCAATGAATCCCTGAGCCGGCGCCACAGGGCTTCCATTTACGGCGGATGGCATCCGTAGCATGGAGCAGCGTCGGATACCATGCCAATGGCACGGAGATCGTCCGCCCATCCAACAAGTCCACCCGCATTACGTCGCGCGCAAAGTGGACATCGCGAATCTTAATCTGTAAAGAATTCATGCCATCGCTTCGGCAAGATTAGCCAGCCTTCACTTGCCTTGTCACGGCTTTTTGTCCGTCCTGGGTGGTTCAGCCGCTGGGAAACCCGCCCGCATAGCTTGCTCTGGCCCGGCCAAGTGTGGGAAGCTTGGGGCATGCTGATCCGTGGATTGCTTATCGGTTTCGCCGGCTGTGTGCTGGCTTCGGCCGCCGACCAGCCGCAGTGGGGGGAGCGCTTCGCGCGCAACATGGTGTCGGCGGAGACCAACCTGCCGGACGCCTTCGACCCGGCCACGGGACGGAATGTCCTCTGGTCCGTCGCGCTCGGCACCGAGACCCATGCCACCCCGGTGGTCGCCGGGGGCCGGGTCCTGATCGGTACCAACAACAACCGGACGCGTGATCCGCGCCACAAGGGCGACCGCGGCGTAGTGATGTGCTTCGCCGAGCGCGACGGCCAATTTCTGTGGCAGCTCGTCGTGCCCAAGCTCACCATCAGCGTCTACTGGGACTGGCCCAATGCCGGCATTTGTTCGCCGGCCACGGTCGAGGGCGACCGGGCGTACCTGGTCAGCAACCGCGGCGAGGTGCTAGGCCTCGATCTGAACGGCCAGGCCAACGGCAACGACGGCCCGTACCGGGACGAAGCCCGGCACAGCGAACCAACGGAGGCGCCGCCGGTGCCCGTCGCCGGCAACGAGGGTGACATCCTCTGGCTATACGACATGCTCAAGGAACTGGGCGTGCGCCAGCACGACTCTACGCACGCCTCGATCCTGCTGCACGGACAGTTCCTGTATGTCAACACATCCAACGGCGTGGACGATTCGCACAAGCACATAGACGCGCCGGACGCGCCCAGCCTGGCGGTGTTCGACAAGCTGAGCGGTCAACTCGTGGCCCGGGACGCCGAGCACATCGGTCCCCGGATTTTCCACTGCACGTGGTCCTCGCCCTCCCTGGGCGAAGTCGGGGGCCGCGCCCTTGTGTTCTTCGCCGGCGGCGACGGCATCGTGTACGCCTTCGAGGCCTTGAAAACCGCGCCACCTGCGGGCGAGGTGGCGCCGTTGAAGAAGGTCTGGTGGTTCGATTTCGATCCCACCGCGCCGAAGGAGCAGGTGCATCAGTACAACGGTAACCGGCAGGTCAGCCCCAGCAACATCTACGGGATGCCGGTCTTTCACGCGGGCCGCCTCTATGTCGCCGGCGGCGGCGATCTATGGTGGGGCAAACGCGCGGCCTGGCTGAAGTGCATTGACGCCACCCGGACCGGCGACATCACCAAAACCGGCGAGATCTGGTCGTATCCGCTCGACCAGCATGTCATGGCGACGCCGGCGGTGTACAACGGCCTGGTCTTCATCGCCGACTGCAGCGGTAAAGTCCACTGCCTCGACGCCGCCACCGGCCAGCCCTGCTGGGTCCACGCCGCCAGGGGCGAGATCTGGGCGTCCCCGTTGGTGGCCGATGGCAAGGTCTATATCGGCACGCGCCGCAGGGAGTTTCTGGTGTTCGCCGCCAGCCGGGGAAAGCGCCTGCTGAGCTCCATCGAACTGGACAGCCCGATCAGCGCCACCCCGGTCGCCGCCAACGGCACGCTCTACGTGGCCACGATGCAGCGGCTGTACGCCGTCCGGAACGCCAACCGTCCATAAAGCGAACCTGGCCGCCGCAACGTCAACCTTCACCAGACGTTGACCCAGTAGGGCCATCGGTATGGTGCAAGGTTTTGTTGGAATGTCCTCTTCTCATCATTATTATAGCTGGAAATTGCAGCAATAGAACTCCGGATAGTAATAAACCGAGCAAAGCGAAAGAAGTTACCAGTACTGGGTGATCCTTTATTCCCTCGGCCCCTGTCATAAAAGAGTATAGTGACCACGTACTGAATCCTATCATTGGAATGGTGTAAAAAAGAACACTCGCAGCTAGAACTACAACCAGAACAATCCAGACAAGCTCATTCGTGACCAATCGCCAAGGAATGAGCAGGAGAATGCCTATTATGAAAATGTCGATATTCACGATTGTTTGATACGACGTTGTGGGGCCACTGGAATGAGGCGCTGCTGCCACAGGCAAAAACACGAGACCAGTAATGACGCCACACAGCCGGACAATTATAATCCAATCTCGATAAGGTCCTGTCATTATTCTAACATTCCAACGTTCACCTTGACGGTTTCGGTGACCCGTCCGCGGGGCGACGAATACCGTCCGAGGTCTGGTTGGACCTGTTCATTTTGGCGCTCGCTTTGGTCTGTCAATGCTCAGCCGTGCCATCTTGATGGCTTCATGCAGGGCGTTAGTATCGCCTGACAGGACGGCAGCCTCAACCCTATCCATCGCGTCTAGACACATCATGGCCCGCATTTCGGAGTGAGATTGTTCAAGGTCACGTCCTGCCCACAGTCCGAAAATCAGTGCCGCACATGTCGGGATCGCGACTGATAGGACCCTCGCCCAGGATATTTGATTTGCCACTATTTTCATATCTGGTCCAACGCCTTGCCGTTCAGCAGCAAGCCCGCCGCCGAGTCGGCCTCTCGATTCTACACCGATGTCCCTGCGGCGGGATTGTCTGCTGCAACGGCTTGTTCGACAGCCCGAGCGCGGCTCATGGCTCTGGAGGCTCTTCCCATATCAGCGCCGTCTCCTTGACGAGATACTCCTGGACATCCCAAGGGGCTTCGACGGTGTACCGATGGCCGACCTTCAGGCCAGCCCGCGCCGGACTGTGGGTCCGCGCACACTCGCCGCTCTTGCTATTTTGTCCCGCCAAATACCGCAAAGATGCTGTACTTGTAGAAACAATCCACATCCCAGAACCCGCATTTGCTTAAGGCCTGTAGCTGGTCCCAAAGACCACTTGGTTTGTCTTCAAGAGTGTTCTTGTATACAGATGGGATATTGTCATAGTTCCCAATTTCGCCCACCTTTTCATTCTTCTCCAATGTTTCATTTATCCAGTTGCGCCACATTGTAAATTGTATTTCCTCACTGTGGGATGAACTTGGGTGGACGGCGTCGATGTTTAGAAATAGGCCGCCAGGCTTCAGTTCCTTATAGATCTTGGTGAACAATGCTGTCTTTTGCGTAAAATCAAGATGATGAATGGCATTCGCAGAAATCACCAAGTCATATTTGGAGTCTTCTGATTGTGATGCGGTATAGTCCGCAAATGTTAGATGGCCGAAAGATATGTGGCCATTGCAGCTGCTCAAATTTGCTCTTGCCTTGTTGAGCATTTCCTCGGAAGCGTCAACGAGGTAGAAGTTGTTATTGGGCGATTTGTCGTAAATATGTTTTGTGATGATTCCTTCTCCGCACCCTAGGTCTAGAATGTGAAGGTCGGATAGGCTCGGAAAATGAAATGCCACAATTTCAAGCAGGATTCGGATAGACCTTTGTCTTTCTAGCACGATGAGGTTTGCTGAATTTGTGTAGAAATCAACAAAATCTTTGTCGTCCCACTTGAACGTTGTGTCTTTCTTCATTTCTTCCTCCTGTTTCGGTCTAACGCTTGACCGATAAGCTGCGAGCCCCGCCTGGCCCCAATCCCCCGATGTTACTCCCATTTCTCGCGGCGGGATCGTCCGCTGCAAACCGCCGATTCGACACCTCGAAAGCCAAAGCCCGCACGTGAGAGATCGCGATCGCCTTCGGTGGCTTCTGTCGCTTGACCACCGCCGCTGGCGATGCCTCTTCCGCCTGCGATCACCGGTCTGAGATCCGGCCCTCAACCAATTCCACAGCCGAGGTGACAATTCCAGTCCCAGAGATCCGAACCCTGCCACCAAGACCAGGTCTGTCGAACAGTATTTATTGAACGGACTTCAATTCCACCTATGCACGGCGCAAATCGTGCCCGTTACTGGCAGCTAATATGCATACGACAGGTCATACAAGTCAAGTACAACGTGTTAAATATTTTACAGTTGTGAAAACAATGCGTTTTTAAACCTTGACGGCGAAGTAGTCTTTATACAGGACCACCGGCAACCGTAAAAAGACTACTTCGGAGATTCTCGTTCTGGTTCTTTCATCCTCTCTCCGGAGGGCGAGTGCGGCCTCACTTGGAGGCGTCCTCGCGCCGCTTGTCGGCGATCTCCTTTTAATCTCCCCGGCCCGCTTGTCAGCCACCGGGAGTGCGGTTTTCCGGCCAGTCGACGCCCAGCCCTCCGTTCACCGCGCACAACCCCGGCCCTTGAGCCAGAACACGAGATCCTGCGCCCAGGGGTGCGCATGGGCGAACGGCACGCCGTGCTGGTTCAGGAACAGCGCGTAATCGTGCCCTTCGTGCCCGGCCAGCATACCGTAACCGCCGCCCGGACAGATCACCATCGCCGCCCCCGTCGCCTGGCCCTCGTCCGGCAGATAGGGCGTCAGCGTCGGGATGTCCTTGTCCGCCGCGCCGAGCGCGCCCGGCGCACCCTCGGGCCAGAGTTTGAACGCGGGTTTGTTTTCAGCCGTGACCACGACTGCACTCATGGCCAGCAGTAACGCCGCCAGCCCGAATTTGATCAACTTCATCGTTTGCTTCCTCCGTTAGTTGTGAAGTGCGCCGACGGGTCGTCGTTTTGTCATATTCGTCACCAGCCGGCACGGCACAGCGACAAAGCACGGTTGTTGCCGTGACTATAACTCAAGCCGGCGCCGGAAGGCGAGCCGGCGCGGGCGGGTTCACTTGCAAAAGCGGGCTTGAAACCGCGCGCGGGTTGCGTCACCGTAGGCGGCGATGCAACGGGGCTGGTCCAGGACCACGGGCGCGGGCGACGGCGGCGACACGTTTCTGCTCTCCGGCGAGCGGGTTACCAAGGACTGCCTGCGCATCGAGGCCTGCGGACACCTGGATGAACTCGTCGCCACTCTCGGCGTCGCGCGCGCCGCGGCGCCAGCGCCGGCCGTGCAACGCGAGCTGCTGGCGCTGCAACGGGCGCTATTTATCGTGGGCGCGGAACTTTCCGCCACGCCGGCCGGCCGCCGGCGGTTGCGGCGCCGGGTGGATGTGCGGATGGTCCGGGCGCTGGAGGCGCGGCGCCGCGCGCTGGAAAAGCACCGGCCGTCGCACGGTTTCGTCCTGCCGGGCGACACGCTGGCCGAGGCTTATCTCCACCTCGCGCGCGCCGTGGCGCGGCGCTGCGAGTGCCGTGTCGTGGCGCTGGCCCGCCGGAACGAAATGACCAATCCGCATCTGCTCGCCTGGCTGAACCGGTTTTCGTACGTGCTCTGGTTGCTCGCCCGGCCGGTGGAGGCCGCCCGGCGGCGCGCGCCGCGACCGGCCCGACCCCGGAGTTCCGGAGCATGAACTGGGAC
>Ga0209777_10006652_pt1 | contig 12981 bp, 11 predicted proteins | sample FrelakmetHBP12HB_FD_187147 | JGI IMG/M metagenome (GOLD analysis project Ga0209777, IMG submission 187147) | Freshwater lake sediment microbial communities from the University of Notre Dame, USA, for methane emissions studies -HBP12 HB (SPAdes)... | ecosystem: Environmental > Aquatic >...
TCGGGACAACCTGGTTGTCCTCTAAGAAAACATCGAACTTTGAACCTCGAACAATGAGAAAGAGTCCCGCAATCAGCGATTTGCTCGCAGTCATGGCGCGGCTGCGGTCGCCCAAGGGCTGTCCCTGGGATCGCCAGCAGGATCACGTGACGCTGCGCTGGCACGCGGTCGAGGAAGTCTATGAGCTGCTGGATGCCATTGAAGCCGGGGATGACCACGAACTGGAAGAGGAACTGGGGGACCTGCTCTTACAGGTCGTCTTCCACTGCCAGCTAGCCCGGGAACGCGGCGCTTTTGATTTCGAGAAGGTCGCCCGCCACATTACCGACAAATTGATACGCCGGCATCCGCACGTATTCGGCAACCTCAAGGTCAAGGACGTGGACCAGGTCTGGGCGAACTGGGAGAAGATCAAGCGAGCGGAGAAGCACGGCACCCGGCATGCCCGGCCTTCCGCCCTGGACGGGATTCCGAAGCATCTGCCGGCTTTGCTCCGAGCCGCGAAGCTCGTGAAGAAAGCGCACAAGGCGAAGCTGCTCCCAGCGGCCACCGTAAAGCCGGCGCGCACGAAACGGGAGCTGGCCGAAAGACTGTTTACCCTCGCTCAATTCGCGCAGGAACGGGGATGGTCGGCGGAGGACCTGCTGCGGGGCGAAATCAAACGGCGCGAGCGCGTGCTCCGCGCTCAAGAAAAGCGCGGAGCCAGGCCGTCCAGCCGTTAATAGTCTCTGCTCGACTCCGGATTACGCCTGGGTTTACAGTTCGGCACTCTTTATGACTGATCCGCGCTACAAGAAGCTGGCCAGGTTGCTGGTGGAATACTCGACTGCATTGAAGAAAGGGGACCGCGTCCTCCTGGATATGATTGACGTGCCCGATGAGTTCTCCGTCGAACTGATGCGGGCCGCGCGAGCGGTCGGCGCCACGCCGATCATCGAGGTTCGCCATACCCGCATCAACCGCGAGGTGCTGCTCGCGACGAACAGCCAGCACGCCCGCCTGGTGCGCGACCTGGAGTTATTCCGGATGAAGAAGGTCCAAGCCTACATCGCCGCGCGCGGCAGCAGCAACACCACCGAGAACGCGGACGTGGCCAGCGATCGGATGGCCCTCTATTCCCGCATCACCCGCCCCGTCCTCAACTATCGCGTGAGCAAGACTCGCTGGTGCGTGTTGCGCTGGCCGTCGCCCAGCATGGCCCAGGCCGCCGGCATGAGCACAGAAGCTTTCGAGAACCTGTACTTTGACGTTTGCACGCTCGACTATCGCAAGATGGCTCGGGCAATGGCGCCGCTGGAGCGCCGGATGAGGCGGGCCAACCGTGTCCACATCAAAGGTCCCGGCACGGATCTCGCCTTCAGCATCAAGGGCATCGGCGCGAAGATGTGCAAAGGCGACCGGAACATTCCCGATGGCGAAGTGTTCTCCTGCCCGGTCAAAGACTCCATCAACGGCCGCATCCAGTTCAATACCCCCACCTTATACGCGGGGACGAAGTTTGAAAACGTCTGCCTGGAGTTCAAGGACGGGAAGGTTGTCAAGGCGGTGTCGAACAATACGCGGCGCCTCAACGAAATTTTGGATACCGATCCGGGCGCCCGCTACACGGGCGAGTTCGCGCTCGGCTTCAACCCTTACATCCTGAACCCGATGTGCGACATCCTGTTCGATGAAAAGATCGCCGGCTCGCTGCACCTGACGCCGGGCCAGGCCTACGTGGAATGTGATAACGGCAACCACTCAGCGGTGCATTGGGACATGGTGTTGATCCAACGGCCCGAATGGGGGGGCGGAGAGATCTGGTTCGACCGCGAGCTCATCCGCAAGAACGGAATGTTCGTGCCGAAGGACTTGAAGCCGCTCAATCCCGCCAGCCTGAAGTGACCTGCGGCCGGTCGCGGCCTGCCTATTTCTCCTCTTTCAAGACCGCCAGGAACTGTTTCATGGCCGGTGAGAGCACCTTGTTTCTCTTATACAGGGCGGCTAACGGACGGTAGAATTCCCCGTCGTCAAAGGTCACCTGGGCGAGAGTCTTCTTGTCCACTTCCTGGAGGACGGTTCCCTGCGGCACAATGGCAATCCCGGCGTCAATTTCGACCGCGCGCTTCACGGTCTCGATATTGTCGAACTCCATCACATGCTGGACGTGGACCGAGTGCTCCTTGAGGATCCTGTCCAGCGCCTTGCGGGTGGGGATGTCGGGCTCAAAGCTGATGAACTTCTGGCCGCTGATGGTCTTAAGCCGGACGCTCTTGTGCTTGGCGAACGGATGTTGCGGGTGGCAGATCAGCACGAGCGGCTCTTTGCGGAGCGGGCAGATTTCGAGTTTGCTGTCACGCGCGGGATAAGCCACCAGGCCCAGATCAACGACGTTGCCCAGCACGTCCTCGTACACCTGGTTGGCGCGGCGGTATTCCACGTGGACGTTGACTGTCGGGTAGCTCTTCAGGAACTTCTTCAGATAGGGCGGCAAATCGTGCAGGCCAATGCTGTAAATCGTGGCGACGCGGATGGTGCCCGAGATGATGTCTTTGATCTCCTGGAGCTTGCTGTGCAGCGCATCGTAGGTGGCAATGACCTGTTTGCTATAATCGTAGAGCACCTGGCCTTCCCGGGTGAGGCGAAACTTCTTCTTGCTGCGCTCGATGAGGAGCGACTTGAAGAGGCGCTCCAGCGAGCTGATCTGCTGGCTCACCGCTGATTGAGTGACTTCGTTGATTTGCGCGGCCTTGGTGAAGCTTTCCGTTTCCGTCAGGTCGCAAAAGACTTTGAGACTCTCGATTTGCATAAGGACACTGAATACGAGATTTAACCAAACCGGTCAACTCTTGTTTTCGCCTTGTTTTAGCCAGCGGCGGCGGTTGCTTCCTCTCTCAGGGCTTGCTTGACTTTAAGCAGCAGCTCCTGGCTGGTGAACGGCTTTTGCAGGTAGGCCCCGTCGTCTTCCTGGCCCGCCGGCCACACGTAGCCGCTGGTGCAGATGATGCGCGTCGCGGGCCAAAGCTGCCGAATGCGCTCGACCAGCTCACGGCCGCTCATGGCCGGCATCACCAGGTCCGTAATCACCAGATCCACGGACGTGTCCTTCTGAGCGAGAATGTCCAGGGCCTTCTGCCCGCCGTTGGCCGTCAGCACGCGATAGCCGTACGCCGAGAGAATCGTCTTGCCCATCGTCAGCAGCAGGTCTTCGTCATCCACCATCAGGATGGTTTGACTGCCGCTCAGGTCGTCCGACGCGATCCCTTCGTCCCGGACGAACCTCTTTTCTGCCGGGAGATAGACCCGCACCGAGGTGCCGGCGCCAGGCTGGCTGGAAATGGCCACGCCGCCGCCGTGGTTGGTGACAATGCCATAAACCCAAGCCAAGCCCAAACCGCGATGGCTGGCACCGCGCTTGGTGGTGAAGAACGGTTCAAAAACCCGCGGCAGGACCTCCGGCTCGATGCCGCAGCCGTTGTCGCCGACCTCCACGCACACATAAGCGCCGGCGGCCAACTGCACGTTGCGGTCTTGCGTCGGCTCCGCCAGTTCGATATTGCGCGTCTGGACAGTAATGCGGCCCCGCTCACGGATTGCCTGGAGGGAGTTCTCGAGGATCTTCATGAACGCCTGCTGCATCTTGGCTTCGTCGAACTTCGCCGTGAACAGCTTGCGGTCCAACTGCAAGGTCCAGGCTACCGGTTCCGGCCCGGCGTTCTGCTGAAAGAATTCCACGCTGCGCTGGAGGAGCAGATTCAAATTGCCGGCGGCCTGCGCGCGGGCCTCCTTCTCCTGTCGGCTGAAAGTGCCCAGGTCGTTCGCGATTTCGGCCGCTTTGGCCGCCGACTTCTCAACTTCAATCAGCGAGTCGCGCCACGGGTGGTTCGGCTCCATCTTGCTCAAAACGAGCGAGGTGTGCCCGAGAATGCTCGTCAGGGCGTTGTTGAAATCCAGCGCCACCGTGCGCGCCAATTGCAGCGCGCAGTCCAGCTTCTGCTTGTGCGCGAGACCGGCCTCCCCGCCCGGCGGTCTCGCTTCCGCTGCGCCGGGCGCGCTCTCCCGCAGTAATTGGAGCACAAAATACTTCTTGCCGTCCTTGGTGAAGGCGCAAATCGACGTGAGATAGGAAACCGCCGGGCCGCCTTTGCACCGGAACTTGAGCAGCACCGTCGGCACGGCCGAGCTCTCCCACTGAGCCAGAAACTGCTCGGCCGTGCTGCTGCTCTCAGGCGACCATACCGCCGACAAGCGCGGAGACTCCCCAGCCAACGCTGCGCCGAAAAGACCGGCAGCCGCCGGGTTAGCGCGGCAGACGGTTCCGGCGCCGGCCACCAGGAGCGCCGGCCAGCCCGCGTTTTCTAACGCAAAAGCTACATCGGACTTCATCAGCAGAATGTTCCAACTGCCAGCTTACCGTTTCGCCCCCGCTTCTCAAACCGAATCTTGCGGCACTTCGACGAACGCCGCAGGCAGCAATTCCCTGACGGAAAACTCCCTCAATGTGTGCAACGCGTGGCTGTCCGCCACCCAGACCGCGGCGTGGGGCGCGTATTCGGCGAGCAACTGGCGGCACGCCCCACAGGGCATCGGCCCGCCCGGGGCGCGCGCGACCACGGCCACCGCGACGAAATTCCTTTTGCCGGCGGTCAGCGCGTTGAACAGCGCCACGCGCTCGGCGCAGCAGGTCAGCCCGTAGCTGGCGCTCTCGACGTTGGCGCCCGTGATGATTTCGCCGGACCGCGTGAGGAGCGCGGCGCCGACTTTGAACTTCGAATACGGCGCGACCGCGCGCTGCCGCGCTTGGGCTGCCGCCCGCACCAAGTCGCGCTTACTGGTTTTGGCCATAGAGCTTTGAGAAGTTTTTGAGCATTTGCGCTGCCACATTCTTAACCCGATCCGCCGTCTCGAGCACCTCGGCGTGTGACAGAGTTCCCCGGCTCCGACCCGCCGCCAGGTTGGTGATGCAGGATACCGCGGCCACTTTCAGGCCGCATTGCCGCGCCACCACCGTCTCCGGCACGGTGCTCATGCCAACGGCATCCGCCCCGAGCCGGGCAAAGGCGCGGATTTCGGCGGGAGTCTCGTAGCTCGGCCCGCAGACCGCCAGGTAAACCCCGGCCTGAAGCTTCACGCCGCACTGCTGACCGGCGCGCCGCAGCAGACAGCCCAAGCCTGGGTCGTAAGCGCAAGTCAGATCCACAAAGCGCGGCAAGCCGGGCACCGGCCCGCCTCGCATCGGGTTGACGCCCATCAGGTTGATGTGATCCGTCAACACCATGAAATCCCCCGGTCGAAAGCTGCGGTTCACCCCGCCAGCGGCGTTCGTGAGCAGCAGATCCCGGATGCCATAGGCCGCCAGCGCGCGCACCGCGAACGTCACCTGCGCCATCGGGTGCCCCTCGTAATAATGCGCCCGGCCGCTCAGCACCATGGCGGGCGTGCCCCCCAGATGGCCGACGAGCAGCTTCCCCGCGTGGCCGCTCACACCCGTCGGCGGAAAACCAGGCAGCCGGCCGTACGAAATCTCCGCCTTCACCCGCAATTCGCTCAGGACGTGGTGAAACCCGCTGCCCAGAACAATCGCCAGCGTCGGTCGCAGCCCGGACAGTTTCTTCAACCGCGCCGCTGCGGCCTGGGGATCAGGTTGTCGTTTGCTCATTATTGATATATCCTGCACCTGAATTGCTTTGGCCAGTCTTGACGCGCTTATGGAATTGGACAGCGACGAAATCCGCCGCTACTCACGGCATTTGATTCTGCCCGAAATCGGTCTGCACGGCCAAAAGAAAATTTGCTCTGCCAGCGTGCTCTGCATCGGGGCGGGCGGCCTCGGCTCCCCCATCGCGATGTATCTCGCCGCCGCGGGCATCGGCAAGCTTGGCATCGCCGATTTCGATGCCGTTGACCTTTCCAACCTCCAGCGCCAGATCCTTCACGGCACCCCGGATGTCGGCCGGCCCAAGACCCAATCGGCCAGGGAATCTCTGCAACACCTCAACCCGAACGTCCAGGTCATCCTCTACGATACCCCGCTCACCAGGGACAACGCCCTGGAGATCATCAGCCCCTACGACATCGTGGCAGACGGCACGGACAACTTTCCCACCCGCTACCTCACCAACGACGCTTGCGTGCTGCTCCGGAAGCCGAACGTTTACGGTTCCATTTTCCGGTTCGAAGGCCAGGCCAGCGTCTTTGCGCCGCACCTGGGGGGGCCGTGTTATCGATGCCTCTACCCGGAGCCGCCGCCGCCAGGCACCGTCCCGAGCTGCGCCGAGGGAGGCGTGCTGGGCGTGCTGCCTGGCATTATCGGCCTGATCCAGACCACCGAGATTCTCAAACTGATCCTCGGCCAAGGGACGTCGCTCCTTAACCGTCTGCTCCTGTTCAACGCGCTCGACATGCAGTTCCGCGAACTCAAGCTCCGGCGCGACCCGCAATGCCCCCTCTGCGGCGAGCACCCGTCGATCACTCAACTCATCGACTACCAAACGTTCTGCGGCGCCCCGCCGCCATCCTCTCCAACAATTATGCATCCCGACGAAGTGACTGTTCACGAACTGAAAAAGGCGCTCGAAAACCCGCAGCTCGGCATCCAGGTCTTGGATGTGCGCGAACCAGACGAACACCAGATTACCCGCCTCAGCGGCGCGCGGCTGCTGCCGCTCAGCACGCTGGCGCAGCATTTCGCCGAGCTGGACCCGAACCAGCCCTACTACATCCACTGCAAAGCCGGCGGACGTTCGCTCAAAGCGCTCCAATTCTTACGCGAGCATGGCTTCAAGCACCTCAAGAGCGTCAAGGGCGGCATCACCGCCTGGTCCGACGAAATCGACCCTAAAGTGCCGAAATACTGACTGCATGAGTTGGCTTGCGTAATAAATCAAGATGCGAAAGAATGCTCTCGAATGCGCAACTGGATTGGCAACGATAGCAGCGCCAGGAACCATCACGGCGTCGTTCCTCTGTCCGAAAGCCCGTTGCGAATCCGGCTTTCGTGGAAGCGCGGTCCGAATGACCCTACTCGGCTGGTTGGCGAATTCGACCTTGATTTACGGGCCTTGCTTTCAGATGGCTACGTTCGAGAAGAAAGGGGCACACCGGGGTCGATCAGGCTTAGGTTTTATCATGGAATGGACGGCATGATCTATGTCCAGACGAACGCGAAAGGTCCTGCATTGTGGATTGGAAAGGTCCTCTGAAATGCGCTGCAATCAGAATACAAGACCAACACTGCTTGCAGAAGTGCTGTTTGCTCTGTTTCTCGCATTAACCGCAGCTGCCGCTGCGGATTCCCACGTGACATTGTGGGCTCGACGCGATTCTTCGACCAATGAACTCCGCACTGCCGTGTTAACGCTGAGAACCAACGAAACGGCCTGTCTTGTTTCGTGGCCGCAGATGGATTCTCGTTGTTCGTTTCTAACCATTCGCTCCGACGTGAACAGCGTCATGATTACGCGAAAGCCTGAGGTGGAAGTGGACGAAAAGACCAGGCGAGTCAAAGAGAACGGCATTCTGGCGTTACCATCCATTGTCGTGTGTGGCCCGGCAACTTTGAAACTGGCTGTGCCGGCGGGTCTGGCAGAGGACACTTATTGCACTTTCCGCATTGTCCACGGCCCGACTCGCGTCGTTAAGACTTCAGACTAGCAAACGCAAAATGAGGTTCAGCCCATAAATGGGTTCATGAGGGTGTAATCTGCGCTTCACCTGCTGCAAGCGTTTAACGGTCCGACCACTCCAAACAGAGCTTGAGTTGACCTCGTCACTAAGGGCGCCCAAATCCAACACTGTCCCTGTGAAGCTCGAGGGTGACGAGTCGGCTCCTATTTCTCCAGGGCCGCCAGGAACGCAATGATTTTGGCCGCGCACTCGCTCACCGTGAGCTGGCCGGTGGGCAGTTCGATTTCGGGATTCGTCGGGGCCTCATACGGCGCGCTTACGCCGGTGAACTCCCGCAGCTTTCCAGCACGGGCCTTGGCATAGAGCCCTTTCGAGTCGCGCTGCTCGCACACCTCCAGCGGGACGTTCAAATAGACCTCAACGAATTGGCCGGGCGGCAGGCTCTGCCGGATCGCCTCGCGGTCCGCGCGGTAAGGGGAGATGAAGGCCGTGACGCAGATCACTCCCGCGTCGGCGAAGAGCTTGGCCACCTCGCCAATGCGGCGGATATTCTCGCGGCGGTCCTTCGGCGAGAAACCCAGGTCGCTGCACAAACCGTGGCGCATGTTGTCGCCATCCAGCACGTAGATGACCTTGCCCTGCTCGAACAGCTCCCGTTCCAGTTCGGTGGCAATCGTGCTCTTGCCGGAACAGGACAAGCCGGTGAGCCAGACCACCCGGCCCGCGTGGCCATGGCGCAGTGTCCGGTGCGCGGGGGTCACCCGGCCCGAAGTCCAAAAAATGTTATGGCTCTTGTGCAGCGAGTCGGCTGTGCGCCGCGGGTAGTTGTCCGGGACTATGACGCCGCCGCCGGCAACGTCCAAGCCGTCCAGGAGGACAAAGCGGCCCGTCGCCGCGACTTCACTGGTGGCATCGAAGGCGACCGGCTTCTTCGTCTTCAGGGTGAGTTCAGCCGCTTCGTGACGGCCAACGTAGGACTCGGTCCCCGGCCGTTGCACGGTCTGGAGCGTGGAGGCGTCGATCACCCGCTCCAGCTTGTCGATCTGGCACTCGGTTTCCTGCGTAGCGAGCTTGAGCCGGTATTTGCGGCCGGGCTGGAATGGCTGCTTGCCGAGCCAGAAGATCCGGGCTTTGAAACGGGTGAGCGCGTAAGGCGGCGTGTGCTCCGGCGCGGCGACAGCCCCGCGCTCGACGAAAAGCTGGTCGGTGAGCGTGATGCCGATGCTCTCGCCGGCCTCGGCGAAATCGCGGGGCGCGGCGTTCCAGCGTTCGATGGTTTTCACCGTGCTGGTCTTGTTGCTCGGGGCAAAGACCAGTCGCTCGCCGACTTGGATGCGGCCGCTCTCGACGCGGCCGGCCAGGATGCGCCGGTGGTCGAAGCGATAGACGTCCTGGATGGGGAATCGCAGGGGTTGGTCGCCGAGCAGCCGGGCGGCTTTGAACTCGTCGAGCGTCTCCACCACTGTCGGCCCCGTCCACCAGGGCATGTTCTTGCCGGCGGCAGTGATATTGTCGCCCTGCCGGGCTGAGATGGGAATGAAGCGGCTCGGTTCGAGGCCGACCTGCCGGAGCCAGGCGCGATACTCGGTCTCGATGGCGTCGAACCGCTCCTGCGAGTAGTTCACCAGGTCCATTTTGTTGACCACCACGGCGACCTGGCGGATGCCCAGCAGGTCGAGCAGGTAGCCGTGACGCCGGGAGTTTTCCTGCACCCCCTCCTGGGCATCAATCACGAGCAGCGCCGCCTCGGCCTGCGCAGCCCCGGTGACCATGTTCTTTATGAACTCCTTGTGTCCGGGCGCGTCAATGATCACGTACTGCCGCCTCTTCGTATGGAACCAGATCTGCGCCGTGTCGATGCTGATATTTTGGTCGCGTTCGGCCTGAAGCGCGTCCATCAGGTTCGCCCATTCAAACGGGACGCGGCGGCGCTCGGCGATTTGCTGGAGCTGCTCCAGCTTGCCTTCGGGCAGCGAGCCCGTGTCGTGCAGGAGCCGGCCCACCAACGTGGACTTGCCGTGGTCCACGTGGCCGAGAATGACGATCTTGAGCTGCTCGGCGGCCGCCGGCGCCATCAGGGACTGGGGGGTAACGCTCATGGGCAGATCACATGTATCCATCGCGCCGGAGCTTCTCGAAGGCGTCTTCGCTTTCCTGGTCCTGGGCGCGGCCGGCGCGCTCCGAGGTCCGGGTGTGGCGCAGCTCCTCGACGATCTCATGCACGGAGCGGGCTTGTGATTTGATCGAGAACGTGCACGGGTAACAGCCGATGCTCCGGTAGCGCTCCCCCTTCTCGTTCGCGAAGTAGAGCGGGATGACGGGCACCTTCTCGCGCTCGATGTATTCCCAGATGTTCAGCTCCGTCCAATGCAGGAGCGGGTGAATACGAATGTGAGTGCCCGGCTCAAAGTCAGTCTTGAACTGGTTCCACAACTCCGGGGGCTGGTCTTCGACGTTCCATTCCATGTTCTTGTCGCGCGGGCTGAAGTAGCGTTCCTTGGCCCGGGTCGGTTCCTCGTCGCGGCGGACGCCGACGATGACACCGTTGAAGTGGTGCTCGTGGAGCACTGCCTGGAGGGCGTCCTTCTTCAGGATGCCGCAGCACTCGACACGGGTGGCTTTTCCGTCCGGATAAGTGCGGCGGGCCTGGAGCGCCTCCTTGTTCTGGCCCACGATGAGCTGGAGTTTCCACTCACGGCAGAGCCGGTCGCGGTACTCGATCATGCTGGGGATTTTGTAGCTGGTATCCACGTGCACCAGCGGGAAGGGCACATGGCCGAAGAAGGCCTTGCGCGCCAGCCACAACAGCACGGTCGAGTCTTTGCCAATGCTCCACAACATGCCCAGGCGCTCAAACTTGTTGAACGCCTCGCGCAGGATGTAGATGCTTTGGCTTTCCAGTTCGTCCAGCAGCATAAACGGCCCAAAGCGTGGCCCGATTCCACTGGGAGAGCAAGCAAACACGCCGACAGCAAACATGCCAGGGAGGTAGCGTCGAAGCGTGAAACCCGTCAAATCCCTGTAACCTTGCCTACCCTTCCGCCGTCTATACCTTAGACCGGGGCGCGTCGGGACGCCTCGCCATTCGGCGGTTGAACCGCACCCGCGTCCCGGCCGGGAACCGGGCGACAGAGGGAGGAGGAAAGCTTCAAATAAGCCTGCAACAGGCTTGCAACTTGCCTGCAACTACCTTGCAACCACGGATGCACTACGGTGTTGCCATGGTTTTACTCCGGTGCTGCACCCATTTTGCTCCTTTAGCTGGCCCACGCTCCTCGGTCTCGGGTTGCTCGGCGCGGTGCCGCGGCGGACCTCCGACCGCCAGTTTCACACCACCTGACCCGCCCGCTCGGATTGGGGTAGGCCGAGGAGGTCAACCTATTCCAGGATGGGACCCGGCGTGGCTAGAACCCATAATTTGACCGCTGGAACAGGGAGCCACCTGGTCCTGGTCGCGGCGTAGCGCCGCCGCCACGGCCTGCGAGCCGGCGTAACCCAATGACGGCCTGAGGGAGAGGATTCCCCGCGCCATGGGATTGCTGGTGGTGCACAGGAGATGTACAGGAGGTGTGCAGGAGGTGTACAGGAGGTACACTGGCGTTCATGAGTGCCGGGTGTTGCGCGGTTGAGGGCAGAGCGAGGGACTACGACCGGTTTTTCTTGAAGCTGCGGACAGAAAGGAGTGTGAACTCGGGGGACTCACCCATGCCACGCGCTTCGGCTGTGGACAGTGGACTAACCCGGGCCAATCGCGTGCAGATAAGGTTCTTCAGAGCGAAAGCAGATAGGCGCAGAGGTCATCAATCTGTCGCCGGGAGAGCTTCCCAGTCCGGCCATGCTGGTCGTGGGGATTGCGCGTCGTCAGCACCTCGCGGACAGTCGCGGCCGAGCCGTCGTGCAGATATGGGGCCGTCCGCCAGAGCTCGACGAGCGTTGGCGTGTCGAACTTGTCGCTGGCCTTGTCGTAGGGCGCGTGCGTCCCCACATCGTATGGCCGCAGGTCCGTGAACAGGCCGGGCGGGTGGCAGGTTGAACAGCCGGTTCGGGGGCTCTCGAAGATGGTTTTTCCCCGGCGCGCCGAGGCGGTGAGAGCACCCTTCGTGAGCCGCGGGCTGGGCATGGGGCGAAGGGAACGCAGGTAGGCATCAATCGCGGCTGCCTCAGTCTCTGGCCGCTTGGCGAAGAGTATGTGGCGCAGCCCCGACCGCACGGCGTCCTCGGCCGTCTCCCGGACGCCCAGGCTCATTGCCGGCGGCGTTTGGCAGCAGAGCACGAGGCTCTTGGTATTCTTCGGGTTGCCCGCCCCGTCGTTCAGCAGGTCCCAGTTCAAGCCGTCAACCCGTCCCTCCGGGTGGCAGGATGCGCAACTCTGCCAGCCCTGATGGCAGATGGTCGCATCGTGGAACAGTCGCTCCCCCTCGCGCTCACGGTCGCTCGGGGTCCCTGCTGTCAGCGAAATGACCCCGGTTACCGATCGTGCGCTCAAATCCACGGTCGAGACAGAATCCGAGAAGAACTCTCCCGCATAAGCCATCCCCTGGGATACTACCAGCGCCCGGGGCCCATTGCCGCGGAGCGCGAGCCGTTCTCGAATCCCTCGCAGGAACGCGAAGTCCCCAATCACTTGCCCTGCTGGCGCACCGGCCAGCTTCTGCTCAAGCGCTTTAAAATCGACAATGCTAAGCTCGTGCGTGCCGGCATGTGCAACACAAAGCTGCCGCCCGTCCGGGCTCCAGGCCACTGCCGACGGGTTTGCCGCTCCCCGCCTCGCCTCGTCCAGCACGATGGTCACGACCCTTTGGTCCGGGCCAGTCCACACGAGCGTCAGGGCGCTGGCGTTCATCCACCCGTGCTCGACTTGGGTCGCCGCCCCGTGGAACTGGGCGAGGTTGTGGACCACGGCGCACAATCTCCTTTCGGGATGGAAGGCGACTCCGCGCACCGAGGTGCTGCCATTGGGCAGCGAGACCGTCCTGAGCAGTTTGAGACTGTGCGCGTCCAGCAACGAAACAGCCGCCCTGACGACCGGCTGATTGGCGGGGCCGGTGGGAAGCAGGTTTGCGACCGCCAGGCATTTCCCGTCGCCGGAGAGCGACGCGGAGACGGGCTCCCGCTCAACCGTCGCCCGCGCAACCACCCGGCCGGAGCCAGGCCGCAGCAGCCAGACAGTGTTGGCGTAGCGGTTGCAGACGTAAAGCGCCCGCCCATCGCCACTGAGTACGGGACTGCACACTCCATTCTCCGCCGCCCACGACGACACCACGCGGCCAGTTCGAGGCTCCAGCAACACGATGCAGTTCGACACTCCCGTGGAGGTGACAATCAGCCTCTCAGGCTCCCGGGCTAGAGCGACCCCGCTCGGATTCCCCGCCACCG
>Ga0209777_10006653_pt1 | contig 12981 bp, 13 predicted proteins | sample FrelakmetHBP12HB_FD_187147 | JGI IMG/M metagenome (GOLD analysis project Ga0209777, IMG submission 187147) | Freshwater lake sediment microbial communities from the University of Notre Dame, USA, for methane emissions studies -HBP12 HB (SPAdes)... | ecosystem: Environmental > Aquatic >...
GATCTGCAGCCAGCGTGGATCGAATTGTTTGCCGACCGGATGGTGGAGGGCCATTTCGGGCTCCAGTCACGCATGCGTATGGCGCGAGACTTGGCGGTCGGAGAGACCTTGTTTCACGAGATCGGACACCACATCCATAAGACAAAATACCCGCAACACGAGGAGCCCGAAGAGGTGGCAGATCGGTGGAAAGGCAAGTTGCTCGGGAGATTCCTGCGCAGACGGTACTGGTACCTGGTGCCCCCCGTCTTCATCCTGAGACCATTGTGGAACTTAATCGAAAGGCGCTGGGGGCCCTTCTAGCCACAGTGGGGGAAACCGTGCCGCGCCCCGGCCTTGTCTTGGCTTTTCATTCCGCACTCCGCACCCTTCTCACCTTGAGCGGCGTTTGCGGTCTTTCTTCTTCCTCCCGGACCGCTGGCGCTTCTTGTGCATCGGGCCGAAGAGGTCGATCTTGGGCATCGCCTGGCGCGCGGCCGCGCCTTTGCCGCCGAACATGCCGGCGCCCTGCATCTGACGGACCATCTCCTTGACCTGGCCGAAGGACTTGACGAGGCCCGCGACGTCCTGCGGGTCGACGCCGCTTCCGCGCGCGATGCGGCGGCGGCGCGAGGCGTCGATCAGGTCGGGGTTCGACCGCTCCTTCAGGGTCATCGAGTGGATGATCGCCTCGGTCTGGTTCAGTTCCTCTTCGTCGATCGGCATGTCTTTCATCATGTTGCCCATGCCGGGGACCATCGCGAGGATTTCCTTCAGGGGGCCCATCTTCCGCATCTGCTTGATCTGCTTGAGGAAGTCGTCGAGGCCGAACTCGGCCTTGCGGAGCTTCTCCTGCATCCGCTCGGCGTCCTCGGCGTCGACGGAGGCCTGCGCTTTCTCGACGAGGCTCACCACGTCGCCCATGCCGAGGATGCGGGTGGCCATTCGTTCCGGGTGGAACTCTTCGAGGCGATCGAGCTTCTCGCCGACGCCGATGAACTTGATCGGCTTGCCGGTGATCGCCTTCACGGACAGGGCCGCGCCGCCGCGGGCGTCGCCGTCGAGCTTCGTGAGGATCACGCCCGACAATTCCAGGGCCGCGTTGAACTCCTTGGCGCTCGTGACGGCGTCCTGGCCGGTCATCGCGTCGCACACCAGGTAGATCTCGTCGGGCTGGACGGCCCGGGCGATGTCCTTGGCCTCCTGCATCATCGCCTGGTCGATGTGAAGGCGGCCGGCCGTGTCGACGATCACGACGTCGCAGCCCTGGGCGGCGGCCGACTTGACGCCCATCCGCGCGATGCGGACCGGGTCGCCGATCCCCTCGCTGTAGACGGGGACGCCGACGCTGCCGCCGACGACCATGAGCTGCTCGACGGCCGCCGGGCGCTGGCAATCGCACGCCACGAGCAGCGGCTTGTGGCCCTTTTCGAGGATGACCTTCGCCAGCTTGCCGCAGGTCGTGGTCTTGCCGGAGCCCTGGAGGCCGGCCATCATGATGACGAGCGGCCCGGGCGACTTGAACGGAATCTTCGCGTCCACGGGCCCCATCAGGCGGACCATCTCGTCGTAGAGGACCTTGACGAAGACCTGGTCGGGGCGGAGGGTCTTGAGGACCTCCTGGCCGATGGCCTTCTCGCGCACCTGCTCGATGAAGTCCTTCGTGACCTGGAGGTTGACATCGGCCTCCAGCAGGGCGGTCCGCACCTCGGCGAGGGCTTCCTGGATGTTGGACTCCGTGAGCCGGCCGCGCCCCGTGAGGCTGCGGAAGACGCCGTTGAGCTTTTCGGTCAGGTTTTCGAACATGGTAAGGCCGCTCCATTGCCGATGCCGGCCATGTAGGCCGGGGCATGCCCCGGCTTGGCGTCGCCAAGTGTAGCAGATTGCGGGGCGCATTCAAGGCTGGCAGCGAACGAAGCCGGGGCGCGCCCCGGCCTACATGCTAACGCAATAACGGCACAGCGCCTCGTTAGCCGCCCCGCTTGCGGGGCGCGTGTTGTGCCTTTCACGCCGACTCGCTACACTCGCGGCCATGCCCTGGACGAGCCAGACCATTGAGCAGTTCATTGCCGCGCGCGGACTGCGGGCGCGCGTCCTGCGGCTGCCCGCGAGCACGCACACGGTCGAGGATGCGGCGCGAGAGCTCGGGACCGACGTCACGCACATCGCCAAGACGCTCCTCACGCACCTCGCGGACGGGCGGTTCGTCGTGGCGATCCTGCGCGGCGACACGCGCCTGGACCGCCGCAAGCTGTGCCGCGCGGCACAGGCCAAGGCGATGACGCTTGCGAAGGCCGACGAGGTGTTGGAGATGACAGGCTACCCCGTCGGCGGCGTGCCGCCGTTTCCGCTCAAGGCGGACTTGGCCGTGTTCATCGACTCGCACGTCCTGGAGGTCGACACGGTCTATGGCGGCGGGGGCGAGGTCGATGCGCTCCTGGAAGTGCCGACGGCGGAGCTCCTCACGATCACGCGCGGGAAGGTGGCCGACTTGGCGCTCGAGGAGCGGCAGGTCGATCCCATTTGATGGAGTAAGGCATGGTGCGCCGCACCAGCCGTCATCTTATGCCCATGTTCGATCGCGGTACGTTGTAGGCAACGAGCACTCCCTGGCGTCCAATTCAACAAAGAGCCAAGGCCCTGCGACGACTGATTGTGTCCGGAGAAATAGTCGCTCTCGTTCTTTTCCCCATTCTGCCGTGCTTTCTCCCAGGTTTCCTTGGTCCAGTCCCTTAACTCGTTGCGGCACAACACGAGCATGCCGGGGGTGATGATGAGGACTACCAGCAGCAGGAGAATACTGACTGCTCCCAGAACAACACCTGCCACGGCCATGCCGCGGCCACCGAGGGCTCCGCCGCTGGATCTTATCCGCTGCAGCGCCACAAGCCCCAGAATGAAGCCAACGATGCCGGACAAGCCCGCCGTGCAGAACCCGCAGATACCCAATACGAGGCTGGCTGTGGCCAGGCCGCTTCGCTTGGGCGCCGCACTGCCTTGGGGGCCGGCCTTGTCGCCCAGTTGGGTAGGAGTATTTGCCATAGGGGTCTCCCCTTGATTACACGGAGGTTCTGTGGTTCCAGCGCAGGCGTTACGCCAATGCAATGTCCTTGCTGAATCTCAAAGCCGCGGCACGTCGCGGCCTACATTCAGCGTTACGCCAAGAACCCTCCTCGCCTGAGCACATCCATGACGAATTCATCGATCGGGGCGCTGGTGGGGGCCTCGGCGTAACCGATGCCGCGGCCCATGCACCAGGCCTTCAGCTCCTCGGAGAACCGGGCCGCCTCGGCCAGGAGCCTCTCGCGGAGGTCGTCGCCGAGGTGGACGCCGAGGGCCTGGCCGCTCTCGGCGTCTTCGAGGGCGATGTCGCCGACGCCCGCCGGCGCGATGTCCTCGCGGTCGGTGACCTGGAGGCACCAGAGGTCGAAGCCCTGGCCCTGGAGCGTGATGAGGGGCCGCTCGAATCCGGCCTCGTCCATGAAGTCGGAGACGAGGACCGCCAGGCCCGCCTTCGGGGCGTGGGGGAGGAAGGACTGGACGGCCCGCTCAAGGTCGGTGGCTCCGCCCACCTCCAGGCTGCGGAGGAAATCGAGCACGCCCACCAGGTGCGACCTGCCGCGCCCCGCCTCGAAATGGGCCTTGACCTGGGAGTTGAACGCGACGATCCGGACGCGTTCCAGGCTCGCGAGGCCCACGTAGGCGAGGGCCGCCACGAGTCGCCGCGCGTGGTCGAACTTCGCGGGCCGGCCGGTGCCCATCGAGGCCGATCCGTCGAGGAGGAAGTAGATCGAGAGGTCCTCTTCCTGCTGGCACAGCCTCAGGAGCAGCTTTTCCAGGCGCCCGTAGGCTGCCCAGTCGACGTATCGGTAATCATCGCCTGGTGCGTAGGCCCGGTGCTCGGCGAATTCCAGGCCGGGTCCGGTCCGCCGTCCCGTGCGGCTCCCCGGCGACGCCCCCGTGAAGATTCGCCGCGCGACGACGCGGAGGTACTCCAGGCGCGAGAGGAAGGCGGTGTTGAACAGATCGTCGTGGGCCGTTTTCATGGGGAGCAGCGCCGCGAGTTAGCCGCCCTGCTTGCAGGGCGCGTGTTGTTCAGCAGTGTAGGCCCCGCCGCGGCGGGGCATTGTTGGCAGACGACCGCGCCAAGGAAGCCGGGGCACGCCCCGGCCTACACGCTCGGCTCGGCCACATGCGCCAGCACGTCGTCAACGATGGCGTCGAGCGCGATGCCGGCGGCCTCGCCCTCGAAATTCAGGATGATCCGGTGCCGCAGGGCCGGCCGCGCGAGGGCCCGGATGTCGTCGAGGGCCACGTTGTACCGCCCTTGCCGCAGGGCCAGGACCTTGCCGCCCAGGGCCATCGTCTGGGCCGCCCGAGGGCTCGCGCCGTAGCGGACATATTTCTTGACGAGCGGCGAGGCCCGCGGGTCGTCGGGATGCGTCGCGAGGACCACCCCGCCGGTAAAGTCGCGGACGTGCGTGGCGACGGGCACCTCGCGGACGAGGGCTCGCATGTCGAGGAGCGTCGGGGCGTCGGTCACCCGCCCGGCGCGCGGAACGTCGGCGCCGGTCGTCCGGTCGATGATCTCGGAGATCTCCTCTTGCGAGGGCATCGTCATGAGGAGCTTCAGGGCGAACCGGTCGAGTTGGGCCTCGGGCAGGGGATAGGTGCCCTCCATCTCAATCGGGTTCTGCGTCGCGAGGACGAAGAACGGGTCGGCCAGAGGGTGCGTGACGCCCGCGACGGTGACGGCCCGCTCCTGCATCGCCTCGAGCAAGGCCGACTGGGTCTTGGGCGTCGCGCGGTTGATTTCGTCGGCGAGGACCAGGTTTCCGAAGATCGGCCCGGGGCGGAATTCCCACTCGCGGCGGCCCTCGGCCGTCTCGGCAATCACGTTGGTGCCGATGATGTCGGCGGGCATGAGGTCGGGCGTGAACTGGATGCGGCTGAATTTGAGGCCCAGCACGTCGGCCAGCGTGCGGACGAGGAGTGTCTTGCCGATGCCGGGGACGCCTTCAAGGATGGCGTGACCGCTCGTGAGGACGCACAGCAGCACGTGCTCCATGATCTCGTCGTGGCCGACGATGACGCGGGCGACCTCTTCCCGGATGCGGGTGTAGGACTCGCTGAATCGGCGGAGGCGAGCTTCGACGTCGGTCGGTGCGGTCATGAAGGCGATGATACACGCGGAGCGGGGTGAAAGGCAAGTGACTCAACGGCGAGTACCTGAGTGCCTGAGTGCCTGAGTACCTGAGCAAAGGCAACAATAGCACGACGCCTCGTTAGCCGCCCCGCTTGCGGGGCGCGTGTTGTTCGGCAACCGGATAACTGCAACTGTTAGCCTCGCGGGCCAAGACTTGCGCTGAGTTGGCGCGTCCGCGCCAGGAGCTGCTCCGGCGTCGATTCGAAGCTGGAGGCCACCGAGGGGGCCGTGTGCGTGTCGTGCAACTGGCCGCCGACATCAAGCAGGAGCTCGCGCAACCCGTCCGGCTGCTCGGGCATCATCTTGTCCAAGACCTCCAAGAAGACGAACCGGTCAACGGCCCGACAGTTGAAGTCCGTGTTGTTCTCAGGGGCCGCGAGCCATACCATCAGGGCATCGAGCGCCCCCAGGATGCGAGCCGCGTCCCCGCGCCCACACTCGGACCGAAGCTCCGCCAGAAGCTGTTCGCGCTGGCTCATGGGACACCCCCGTTAAGTAACGAAGCCTCGGCGCGCCGGGACCCACATGACGCCTTTTTTCACTCCGCACTCCGCACTCCGCATTCCGCACTCGTCTCACCCCACCACGTTGTACGCCCTCACCTCAAAATCCACACACAGGTCGTACTCGGCCAGCTTGCGGACGGCTTCAAGGTCGAGGCCGGGGACGGCGACGGCGGTCGCGCGGACGTCCGGGATGTAGCCTTTGCACGTGCGGAGGAACTGGCATACGGACGCGAAGGCGTCCTTGACGGTCGGGCGGCAAAGCTTCTCGTAGGTGGCGGCGTCGGGGGCGTCGAGGCTGACGCTCACGGAGTCGATCAGACCCGCGAGTTCCGGGACGATGTTCCGCCCGTTCAGAGCCGAGCCCTGGCCGTTGGTGTTCAGGCGGACGGGTTTCGGCCACCGCTCCTTCACGGTGCGGGCGACGTCCTTGATCACCGCGAGGCGCAAGGTCGGCTCGCCGAATCCGCAGAAGACCACCTCTTCATAGTCCTCGATGCCCGCCCGCTCCAGGGCCACGACGACATCGGCGGCCGACGGCGGCTCGCCGAGCGCGAGGTCGTGGCCTTTGACGGTCAGTTTCCCGAGTTGCCGCGGGCAGAACGTGCACGCGTTCGAGCACTCGTTCGTCACGTTCACGTAGAGGCTGCGGCGGATCGGGTAGACCAGGCACGGGCCGCCCGCCTCCAGCGGCAGGCCGAAGAGGTGGGCGGCGTTGCGGGTCGTGATGCGGCGAACGTCGTCCTCGTCGAGGCCGTAAAGCTTCGCGAGGAACCGGATCGTGTGGACGAGGTTGGCCGGCTCGTTCAGTTTGCCGCGCAGGGGTACCGGGGCGCAGTAGGGCGCGTCGGTCTCGACGAGGATCCGCTCCAGGGGCACCCTCTTGGCGGCCTCGCGGACGTCGGCCGCCTTGGGGAACGTGAGGATTCCCGAGAACGAGACGTAGAAACCGTAGTCGACGATATCGGCGGCGTATTCCGGGCCGCCCGTGAAACAGTGGAAGACGCCGCGCGGGCGCCGGCCGCCGGCCGCTTGCTCGAGGACGGCAAAGGCGTCCTTGCCACAATCGCGGGTGTGGAGGATGATCGGGAGGTCCAGGTCCAGGGCGTGCCGCACGGCCTCGGCCATCACCTCCCGCTGGACGGTGCGGGGAGAATGCTCGTGGTGGTAGTCGAGGCCGAACTCGCCGAGGGCGACGACCTTCTTTCGCCGCGCGAGCTCCTCCAGGACCATCCAGTCGACGGCCTTGATCTTCGAGGCGACGTGCGGGTGGAAGCCGACGGCGGCCCAGACCCGGGGCTCGCGCTGGGCGATCTCGACGACGCGGCCGTTGTCGGCTGGCTCGGTGCCGACGTTGACGATGGCGACGATGCCGGCCTCGCGGGCGCGGTCCAGGACGCCGACCAGGTCGTCGGCGAGCCGGTCGAAATCCAGGTGGGCATGGGTGTCGACGGCGGCTTCGGTCATGTCTTGATTCCCGTCGAATCGAACGCGGCCGGGAAATGCCGGATCGCGGGGCGCCGGCGGTCCTCACCGGTGTAGACGACCGAGACGACGTCGAACCGGACCGCCTGGTCGACGACGTGACGGTCCGCGAGGAACTTCTTCGCGGCGCTGATCACGCGCCGGCGCTTCCGGAGCGTCACCGTCTCTTCGGGCGCGACCTCGGGCGTCCGGCCTTCGGGCACCGCGCGGCTGCGGACCTCGACAAAACAGAGGGTCCGCGTGCGTTTGTCTATTGTAACAAGGTCGACCTCGCCCTGGCGATAGGCTACGTTCCGGGCGACGGTCTTGTGACCGGCCTTCCGGAGGAACCGCTCGGCGGCCTGCTCGGCCATGCGGCCGGTCTGGAGGTGCGCGGCAAGGGGCTTGGCGTCCTTGGGCGGCCGGCGGGTGAAAGGCCAGAACATGGCATAGCCTTTATATCAGTACGCGGCTCATTGTACCGGGCCTCGTATAGCGATTCAAACAAGTTAGTCAACCCATTTCGCCGCCCAGCTTGCTGGGCGTTCGCTGTCGACCCTGGTGCCCCTTTTGTCTGGCAGCCCCCGGCGCCCACCCCTAAGATATCTCGCAGGCGTGATCGGCCTCTCGAAGAAAGGACGCCTCTATGGCGAGAATGGTCTCGTTGGTCGCGCTGGCGCTCGGCTTGGCCCTGGCGGGATGCTCGCAGCCGGCCGCGACAGGGAAGGCGGAGCCGCCGAAACCACCGTCCGAGCCGCTCGCGGCGGCCCTCTTCAACGGCAAGGACCTCGCGGGGTGGAAAGTCCTCGCGGAGGACTGGTTCGACAAGCACGGCAAGGTCTACGTCAAGGACGGGGCGATCCACCTGGACGAGGGCGACGCCCAGACGGGCATCGCGTGGCAAGGCGAGTTCCCGAAGTCGAGCTACGAAGTCACGCTCGAGGCGATGCGGGTGACGGGCGGCGACTTCTTCTGCGGCATGACGTTCCCGATCGGCAAGGACGGCTTCGCCACGTGGATCGTCGGCGGATGGGGCGGGGGCCTCATCGGCCTCTCGAACGTCGACGGGGCCAATGCCTCCGAGAACCAGACTACGACCAGCATGACGTTCGAGTCGAATCATTGGTACGCGCTGCGCCTGGTCGTGACGGACGAGCGGATCGAGTGCTGGATCGACTTGGAGAAGAAGATCGACCTGGAGCGCGGCGAGCACAAGTTTGCCGTGTGGTCGAACCAGGAATCCGTGCGGCCGTTCGGCGTCGTGACGTGGCACACGGGCGGGGCGCTGCGGAATATCAAGTTGCGCCGGCTGGTGCCGTGACCAATGCGGAGTGCGGAGTGAACAACAGCAAAGCATTTAGCCGCCCCGCTTGCGGGGCGCGTGTTGCCGTCGACGTGTGAAGCGAGAATACGTGAGCAACGGGGGGCGCAATGACGCAGGCGGCCACAGGCCCGGAAGAGCGGTCGAAGTTCTCGCGGGTGACGAGCGCCGTCATCGTGGCCCTAGGCGGCGTGGCGTGGTTGCTGCCCCTCTGGCTGATGCTGTGGGTCGTCCCGCGCTTCGAGAACATCTTCAAGAGTTTCGATATCAAGGGCGGCCTGCCGCTGCTGACGCAGACGGAGATCGGCCTCTCGCATTTTCTCGCGAGCTTCTGGTATCCGATTGTCCCGGCTTGCCTGCTGGGAACGGCGGCCCTGGCGTGTGGTGCTACCGGACCCAGTCGCGCCGGGGCGTTTACGTGGCATGGGGCTTCCTGGCAGTATCCGTGGCGGCCGCGCTCGTGGACGCGGCCTTCCTGGCGGCAGGGATGTTCCTGCCGCTAATAGGCCTGGTCAAGTCGGTGGGTACGCGCGGCGGACCGTAATACGATAAGGAGTCATTAGCCTTGAACCACGCGATTTTCGTCACGCTCTCGTCACTCGTCCTCTGTGCATCCGCCCTGGCTGCCGACGCCCCGAAGGCGAACTGGCCTGCGCCGAAGCCGCCGGCCGACATGTCCGCGTTCGGCACGGGCATCCAGCGGACGATGACCCTCCTGGCGACGAGCACGCCCGAGCATCGCCACACCGTGAAGGTGCTCTTCTACGGCCAGTCGATCACCGAGCAGGGGTGGTGGAAGATCGTGGCCGACGATCTTCGTGCGCGGTTTCCGAACGCCGACCTCGTGATCGAGAACCGCGCGATCGGCGGGTTCGCGTCGCAGCTTCTCGTCAAGACCGCCGAGGCCGACCTGTACCCGTTCTACCCGGACCTCATGATCTTCTACGTCTACGGCAGCCACATCGATTACGAGAGCATCATCAAGCGGACCCGCGAGCGGACGACGGCCGAAATCCTGATGCAGAACGACCACGTTACAAACGATAAGGATTTCGACGAGCTCACCGACCGCGCCCAGATCCGCCCCGACGGCAAGATGTGGAACTCGTTCATGAACTTCGTCTTCCTCCCCGACACGGCGAAGAAGTACGGGTGCGAGCTCTGCGACGAGCGGGCCGAGTGGAAGGCCTACCTCAAGGAGAACAAGCTCGCCCCGAAGGACCTCCTCCGCGACGGCGTCCACCTGAACGATCACGGATGCTACCTGATGGCCGAATTCGTGAAGGAGCGCCTGCGGTATCTGCCGAAGGCGCCGCAGGACGCGTGGAAGGACCTCGTGCGGACGTACGAGGTCGGCAAGGACGTGAAGTGGGAGGGCGGCACGCTCGCGCTCGACGTGGACGGGAACCGCATCGACCTCCTTGCGGCCAAGGGCGACGGCAAGGCCGCGCCGGCCAAGGTGCTGATCGACGGAAAGAAGCCCTCGGAGTTCCCCGGCTGCTACGCCGCGACCCGGACGACGGCCTATCCGCAGTCGAGCTGGCCGTGCCTCAAGCGCGTGATGGCCGAGAAGCCGCTTGTCCTCGAGGACTGGACCGTCCGCCTGAAGGACGTCTCGGACGATGGCAAGCAGGCGAAGTTCGAGGTCATCGGGTCCAAGACCGGCCCGGACGGCGAAGGGACGGCCGCGGAAAAGTTTGTCTCGAAGTCGGGCCGCGTCGTGATCGAGCCGGACGACTGGAACCTGGCCTTTTGCCGCGACGTTTTCAAGCGGCCGTTGCCCCAGGGCTTTGAGGTGAAGTGGAAGATCGTCCCGATGTTCGTCGACGAGTACGCGGCGCCCGAGGTGAAGGACGAAACGAAGGAGACGGTCGTGACGATCGCCCAGGGCCTGCCGAATGGGAGGCACACGCTCAAGGTCCTGGCGGAAGCGGGCGGCCAGCCGGCGATCCGGGCGGTGCGCGTGTACCGGCCGCCGGTGAAGTAACGGCAGTTTCAAGTTCCAGGTTTCAAGTGAAGGCAAAGGCGACCGACACTTGGCGGACAGGCGCAGAATATCCAGCCATTGTGCGTAGCCCTCGGGCCAAGCGGATTGCGTCCGGGGTATGTGCCAGCCGGCTCCATAGTTGCGGACTTCTAGGAGAGACGCGAGGCGTTTACTTCCCCGTGGGGTCCTGCGGCGACAGCGGGCCGATCAGCCGCGCGGCCAGGTCCAGAAACGCCTCGGCGTGGGCCAGTGCTTCCTCGGCCATCCTCTGGGTAACGGCGTCCCATGGCCCGTAGTCGCCGTCGTGCCTTGCCGCATGGGCCTCCAAGAGGTAACGGTGGAACGCAGTCGGGACCTGCCCCGTCATACAGAAGTGCTGCGCAAAACCGGAGATGGTGGCCGAGTGTCTCGAGAACGCCAGCTCGATCCCCTCAAGAAAAGCCTGGGCTACGTAGAACATGGCGTAGTAGGACCGCGAGGCGGAAAAGCCGAAGAAGCCCCCATCGAGCAGCAGCCGTGACGCCCGCACGCTCTCGCGGGAGGCCTCAAGCAACTCGGCTTGGTCCTCCGTCATACCGGCACCCCCTCGCGACGGACGTTTCTCAGGAGAGGCCCATTGCGCCGCGTGAAGCGATCCTCGTCCATGAAGACACAGGCAATGACCACGTTGTGCTCCAACGCGAGCCCTACCACGTCGTCCGCCGTCCGCTCGATCTCCTCTCCCGTTCGCACCTCGCCCGAGAGGACCACGAGGACGTCGATGTCGGAGCCCGGCTCGGCGTCGCCGCGGGCTTGAGAGCCAAAGAGGACCATGCGGACGAGGCGCGGACCGTAGAGCGCCTCGAAGCGGCGCCGAAGTTCCGCCACGATGGTTCGGACGCGTTCGCTCATGGCCAGTCCCGCCGTTCAGAGGGAACCTTCTCCATGAATCATACTGGCGGGACGGCCCCTGTCAATCCGCAAGCTGCGGGTGACGGCGGTTCAAGGTTCAAAGTTCAGGGTTCAAGGTAAGAACGGCCACAACCACGGCACCGCTTCCTTACGGGCGCGGCTCGGAGAAACGGCCACGCCGGATCGCCGCCGTGGCCGTTGGTGTTGCTGTTCACCTTGAACCTTGAACTTTGAACCTTGAACCGCCGTTATCCTTCGTCCCCTTCCAGGACCGCCATAAACGCCTTCTGCGGGATCTCGACGTTGCCGACCATCTTCATCCGCTTCTTGCCCTTCTTTTGTTTCTTAAGGAGCTTCTGCTTACGCGTCACGTCGCCGCCGGACATGCCTTCGATGATGTCCTTGCGGTAGGCCTTGATCGTCTCGCGGGCGATGATGCGGCCGCCGATGGCCGCCTGGAGGGGCACCTCGAACTGGTGCCGCGGAATCTCTTTGCGGAGGCGGTGGAGGACGGCCCGCCCGCGGGTCTCGGCCTTCGTCTTGTGGACGATGAACGACAGGGCCTCGATCTTTTCGCCATGCACCAGGATGTCGAGCTTCACCAGGTCGTCGGCCCGGAACCCGATGAGCTCGTAGTCCATCGTCCCGTAGCCGTGAGTCGCCGACTTCAGCTTGTCGTAGAAATCGTAGATGATCTCGGCCAGGGGGAACTCGTAGGTCAGGATCGGGCGGTCGGCCGAGAGGTACTCGGTCTTCTTGTACGTGCCGCGCCGGTCCTCGGCCAGGGCCATGATCGCGCCGATCGAGTCGGTCGGGACGATGAGGTCCACGGTGACGATCGGCTCGCGGATCTCCTCGATCCCGCTCGGGTCGGGCAGTTCCCCGGCCGAGTCCACCCGGACGACCTTCTTCTCGGTCGTCAGGACCTCGTAGGGCACCGTCGGGGCGGTCTGGACCACGGTGATGTTGTGCTCCCGCTCCAGGCGCTCCTGGACGATATCCATGTGGAGCAGCCCGAGGAACCCGCACCGGAATCCGAAGCCGAGGGCCTCGGAGTTGATCGGCTGGAACGTCAGGGCCGCGTCGTTGAGCTGGAGCTTTCCGAGGGCGATCCGGAGCTGCCGGAACTCCGTGTCCGATCCCGGGTAAAAGTCGGAGAAGACCATCTGCTGCGGCGGGCGGTAGCCGGGCAGCGCCTCGGCCGCCGGGTTTGCGAGCAGCGTTAGCGTGTCGCCGACGTGGACCGACGAGACGGTCCGCATCCCCGCGACGACATAGCCCACTTCGCCCGCGCTCAGGGTCGGGACCTGGACCGGTTTCGGGCAGAACTTCCCGAGGTCGATCACCTGGTAGGCGTCGCCGGTGCCCATCATGCGGATCTTGTCGCCAAGGGCAAGGCGCCCCTCGAACACGCGGACGTAGACGATGACGCCGCGATGCTCGTCGTAGTTCGAGTCGAAGATGAGGGCCTTCGTCGGGGCGTCGGCGTTACCCGTCGGCGGGGGCAGCCGCTCGACGATGGCCGCCAGCATGTCGTCGATCCCCGCTCCGGTCTTGGCGGAGGCAAAGATGCAGTCTTCCGCGGGATGATGCAGGAGGGTCTCGATCTCCATGGCGGCGTCTTCCGGCC
>Ga0209777_10006654_pt1 | contig 12980 bp, 9 predicted proteins | sample FrelakmetHBP12HB_FD_187147 | JGI IMG/M metagenome (GOLD analysis project Ga0209777, IMG submission 187147) | Freshwater lake sediment microbial communities from the University of Notre Dame, USA, for methane emissions studies -HBP12 HB (SPAdes)... | ecosystem: Environmental > Aquatic >...
TGTCCAGGTGACCTGGGTGGTATTGTTCCCTGCTGTGATGGTGCCCCCTGTGATGGACCAGTTGTAGGTGGCACTGCCACTGGCAGCGGGTACGGAGGCGGTGTTGCCTGTAGAGAGAGCACACACCGCTGCAGGAGCCGTGATGGTGCAGCTGGGCAGGGCGTTGACGGTGACAACGGTGCTGCTGCTGCACTGGCAGCCGTTGCCATCGGTGATGGTTACTGAGATATTGGCTGAAGCCCCCGAGGCCGCTGTCCAGGTGATCTGGGTGGTATTGTTGCCTGCCGTGATGGTGCCCCCTGTGATAGACCAGTTGTAGGTGGCATTCCCCACTGCACTGGGCACGGACGCTGTGTTGCCGGTAGAGGTAGCGCACACCGCGGCAGGAGCCGTGATGGTGCAAAGAGGCAGCGCGTTTATGGTGACAAGCTGGCTGTTGCTGCACTGGCAGCCGTTGCCATTGGTGATGGTTACTGAGATATTGGCTGAAGCCCCCGAGGCCGCTGTCCAGGTGATCTGGGTGGTATTGTTGCCTGCCGTGATGGTGCCCCCCGTGATGGACCAGTTGTAGGTGGCATTCCCCACTGCACTGGGCACGGACGCTGTGTTGCCGGTAGAGGTAGCGCACACCGCTGCAGGAGCCGTGATGGTGCATAGGGGCAGGGCGTTGATGGTGACGGGAACGCTATTTGAGGAGGTGCAGCCGTAGCCGTCTGTCACAGTGACGCTGATGGTGGCTGTACCAGCGCCAAGCACACTCCAGGTGATAGATCTTGTGTTATTGCCTGAGGTGAGCATACCCTGCCCGCTGAGCGACCAGTTGTAGGTCGCGTTGCCCCCTGCGTCAACTACGGATGCCGTGTTCCCTGTGCTCTGAGCGCAAACATCTGAGCCTGCCGCTATGGTGGCGTTAGGCAGGGGGTGGACGGTGACATTGACGCTGCTGGATGAGACGAGACCATGGCTGTCGGTTACGGTGATGCTGATGGTGGCATTACCCGGGCTAAGTGCGTTCCAGGTGATAGATCTTGTGTTGTTGCCAGAGATGAGCATGGCCTGGCCGCTAACGGACCAGTTATAGGTTGAGTTGCCACCCGCGTCAGCTACAGATGCCGTGTGCCCTGTGCTTTGGGTGCAGACATCTGAATCTGTGGTGATTGTGGCGTTCGGCAACGTGCCGCTAGTGGTGAAGGACATATCTGCGCCGTAAGCGGTGCCATGGCCTACAGCCTTAGCCCTGAAGTGGTAGGTAGTCGCTGCCGATAGACTATTCAGAGTGAAAGAAAAATTGCCGGGGTCGCTCATCTGCTGTGGCGGACTGGTTTCACTATCGTAGGTGTTGCTGTGACTTGTGTAGTAGGCATCGGTTGTCCACTGGAAGGAGACATTGCCGGACGCAGCCGTCCCCAGGCTGGTGAGATTACCATTGAGTGTTGCCGAGGTGAATGTTATGTTGGTAGCAGGCTGGCTGATCACGGACGGCGGTGTAGTAGTCGTGGTGAAAGTCATATCTCCACCATAGGAGGTGCCGTCTCCCAGAGCCTTGGCCCTGAAGTGGTAGGTTGTGCCAGGTAATAAGGTGTGCGTAGGCGAGTTGTAGGGTCCTGTGGCGGTCATCGATTGCGGTGTAGTCTCACTGTTGTATGAGTTCCCATTGCTCGCGTAATAGGCATCGGTTGCGTACTGGAAGGAGACAGTAACAGGTGAAGCTGTTCCCAGGCTGGTCAGGTTGCCATACAGGGTAGCTAAATTTGTTGTCACGTCAGAAAATCCAGTGGTGGTTACCGAAGGAGGTACGCTCAGGGTAGTAAATGCCATATCAGCGCCGACGGCGGAGCCATTACCTACGGCCTTGGCCCTGAAGTGGTAGGTAGTCCCGGGGCTGAGGGCTGTAAGTGCCGCACTGAAGTTGCCAATGCTGGTTCGCCCCTGTGCCGTGGTCTGGTTGCCATAGTTTATAGTTTCCCCCCATTCGAAGGAGACATTTACGAGAGTGGCGGTGCCCATGCTGGTGAGATTACCGTTCAGGGTAGCTGAGGTAGTCGTTACATTGGTCGCTGCGTTGGTAACGACTGTCGGTGGAGTGGTGCCGGTTCTGAAGGTCATATCTTCGCCATATGCGGTACCATTGCCGACAGCCCTGGCTCTGAAGTGGTAGGTTGTAGCACCCGATAGGCCGGTGAGATTTGCAGTGAATGTGCCGGTAGTGCTCCTTGTTTGATTGCCGGTTGCACTATTATAGTTTCCGCTATTTGCTATGTAATAGGCGTCGGTTGCATACTGGAAGGATACGGTCACCGAGGATGCACTGCCTAGGCTGGTGAGATTACCGTTTAGTGTGGCTGTCCCAGTGCCAACTCCTGTAGCGCCAAGGGTGGTCACCGCAGGCGGCGCGGTGTCTGTGTCGGTAGCGCTATTGTTGTTGGGATTGGAGTCGCTTATATTAACAGGCGGACTGATGGTAGCTGTGTTTACTATGGGCCCAGTTAGTGTCTGAGATACTGTGCCGTCGATAGTGAAGGTGGCGTTGCCGCCATTGAGCAGACTCACCGTGGTGGTAATGTTATTTCCTGAGCCGCTATACTGGCCGCAACTGGAGCCCGAAGATGCGGCCGAGGTCCAGGAAACGGCAGTGATGCTGGCCGGAACAAGGTCGCTTATAGCTGCGTTCTCTACATCGTTTGGCCCATTATTAGAGAATACTACGGTGTAGGTAATAGGATTGCCAGGGAGGATGCTTGTCAGGCCGTCGGTCTTGGTAACCGCAAGATCGGCTGGCACAGCGGCTGAGATATTGCGGAGCTCGTGGTAGTTCGTCGAGGCCCCGGTGGAGGCAAAGAAACCGAGCTTCAGGGTGGCAGGTAGAGGGGCTTGCCCAGTCAAATTGCCCAGGTTGTATTGGTTGATGAGTGTTGTATACGGATTGCCTGCCCCGAATTGTATGCTGAGGGTGAGTTTTTTGTCCGGCGTTATGGTCATGAGCACTTTGCGATAGTTGGCAGCCGTCAGATTAGGGCGTGTGCTCGTCTGGCCCGGGATAGATATGCCGCCGTATGAGGCTACAGGTACGTTGACCAAAAAGTTGTATCCGATGGTGCCGTTGCCAGAACCCCTTACCGTTACTGAATTAGCAACTTGACCTGGGCCCCCGGTTTTGCATCTGTCGGCAGGGTTGGCAAAGTTACCGTATTCGTCAAGACCTATCCCAACATAGGCGTTGGAGAGCCCGTTTATGCTGCACCCGTTGGCATATCCCAGAGAACCGCCGACATCGCCTATACTGAAGTTCTGTGTGGACCCGTCGAACAGGAAGAATCCGGTCCCATCGGCACCGGTTCCTCCCCACGCAGTGTATTCAAAACTAACGATGATACCATAGCTGGAGTGAAATGCGTAGTCATAATAGGCATAACCTGCCTGATTTGTGGTGGCGCTGGTCAGCCTCAGCCATCCTTGGCCTGTGGGATCTTCATTCCCCGAGGTGAAGTGGGCTGTCCATCCCGAACCGACTCCCCCCAGTACCCATCCCGGCGGCGCACCGTCCATGCATGATTCGAACACCGGGAGGCCATCACCGGCTTGGGCAAATCTGGGCACGCTGAAGAACGCTGCGGCGACTATCAGAACCAGAAGTAGAATCCCAAACGGTTTTTTCATAAGGCTCCCGGTTGTTGAGGCTTTCCCCGGTCGCTTCAGACAGTTGCCCATAGCTATATCACGGGCTAGACTTATACCGAAGCCTAGCCGCTGCAATTTGACTGGTTTTATTCGGTGTAGTAAGTGAGGTTCTATGCAGCAGCGAGTCTCAAGCCCGCTTTATTTGTGAGGACAGGTTCTTTCCCCATATTGCATCTGCACCTGTCACCTGGTCTGCTCCTATTCGGGAGCAGAGCAAAGAAAGAGGCGATTCATTACGATTAGCGCCCGCCGTTTTCACTCAACATATCTTGTGGGAGCATCATTATACGGGCGCTCCGGGATAATTGTCAAGCACTTCTGATCAATACTGACGAGCAGTGACTTACCTTTTCTTAACTTTACCTACCTTAATTTTTCAGAAAGCGTGGTTAATTAACATAAATTACATGGTGGGCGTAATCTATCGTTTCATCGTGAACAGTCTAGTAGTTGTTAGGGCTGCGCGGGTTTCAGCCGTTCCAGCGGCGTGCCACAATATATGCCACTGATCCTACTACCGATACCTCAACTAGGCAGGTGATAACCAGGGCGAAGATCAGCCATGTGTTAGGGGATGCTGCCGGTATGACCGCGGTCGAAGCTGTTAGATCCAGCCTTATGTTCTGCCCTGGCTGCCAGGTTGCGGTCTGGGCTGCTGCATAGCCATTTATCTCAAAGGCTACCTCGGTCCCTTCGGTATAGTATTTTCCGCTGGGCGTTTGTATCACTATGGCGTATGTAGAGGCACCGTATCCTGTGGGTGTGGTTGTGGTATATTCATCGCCTTCCACTATGGCTGTGATGACAGTGCCATCAGGCACAGCTGAGCCGTTGAACTCCGCCATTCCTGCAAAGCTGCAGGAAGGCGTGCCCTGGGACAAAGCTATACCCGGAAGGAGGAGATGCATCGATGCGAGCAAGATAACTAAGAGTATTTTGGCCATGTTCTTTCAATCTGCGTGTTTCATGACCAAGAGCATGCTTGCCACCATCGCTGGCGACATATATAATACCACAAGATGTCTACTGAAACTTTCGGGAGTGTCTGCCCTGGGGAGGATAAGCTGTGGAGATAGATATGCGCGAAATTGAGGCCAAGGATGTTGAGACAATCAGGGCGCTTGTGGAGTATACATGGAAACAGGAGAATATAGATAGAGTCAGCGGCGAGATCAGGAAATATGTTGAAAAAATCGCTGATGAGGTCAAGCAGAGTGTCGAACAACGGATAATCAGTGAGGTTACAAAGTCTATCGAGTCACGAGTCAGTGGTGAGATAAAGGCGGAAATCAACGATAAACTCACCAATGAGATAAAAACGCAGATTAGTGAGATTGTGGGCGAGATTAGGGAGGATGTCGAAAAGCAGATCACTAACGAGATCAAGGGTGGTATCGAAAAACAGATTACGCAGAAGCAGAGAAACGTTAGGCTTTTCCTGGTCCTCGCATTAAGTCTGGCAAGTATAGGGTTGGGGATTGCCATCGCTGCGCTCGCTCGATTAATCGGTTGAAAATAGGTTTTATAATGCTGTTTACCGTAACTTTTCGCTATTTCTATTTAGTTGGCTTGGCTGTGGAGTTGCGCGATGGGGATTAGTGGTCCTCCGACTTCGGAACAGCATGGACTGGGTGATACCCTGGGGGGACTTTGTCATCTTATGTGTGACAGGGTGCCGAAAGGGTTGGACATTGTGCCCCGCCGGGGCCGCGCAAAGAGAGCCCCTTGCGCAAGGACGGCGTGACATTGGTAAGCAAGGCCAAGGTTGAGCGGGCCCTTAGAGCTTCGATGGTCAAGGCGGTGGATCTCGTAGGTGGCTGGGCCAAGGTTATCTCGCGGGTGAGATAGGGCGATACTCAAGCCGAACTTCGACAGGGCCGACCCTTATCCGGGCTCTTCCGACCTTCGCCCCGGGTGAATCACCAATTTATACCCAAAAAGGGAGGATAAGTTAACATAGTTATATTGAGAAAGTTACACAAATGTGTTAATAATCTTATGCTACATACAGCTAATATCCACTTTGGTTTAGATCCTGAGATCAAAAACCGATATCTATCATCTGCTTAGCTTCTGGAGGTGTTTCATGAACCCAGACACTAGATTCGATGGAACCATTAACCTGCAGTCCCTGCAACTTAAGAGAACTCAGGATGAAGACCTGTTGGCTCTAGTTTCGAGTTTGATAGACCAGAATTCTGAGCTTCAACTTAGGTTGCAGGAATTAGACTCCCAAGAAAAGACTGGGGGTAAGATTATAGAAGATGCTCACCAACAAGCCAGAGAGATACGACTCAGGGCAGAGCAAGAAGCACAGGATAGAGCCGCTGCCACCCTTAGCGAAGCAGAGACCAAAGCCAGATTAGAGGCAGAGAGAATTATTGGTGAGGCCAGACAGAAGGCTGAGGATATTGTAAAGGAGAAAATACAGTCGGCGGTATACCAGGGTTCGGAAATCATCGATAAGGCACAAGAGCGAGCTCAGCTAATTGTTGAAGATGCCAGGCGTAAGGTCGAAACAATTTCTAACGGGGCTAGACAGAAGACCAACCGCTGATGCTTCAGAATCGCCTCCATTACTAAGGTTGAGCGTATCCGTATTGGTAACGGTGCTGGTGGTAGAAAAGGTATATTCTATATGGGAGAGCTAAGAATCCTGTGCTGGAACGTTAATGGTATCAGAGCAGCAAAGGGGAAAGGCTTCCTGTAATGGCTATACGGAGAATCCCCCGACATCCTGTGTCTGCAGGAGACTAAAGCGCATCGCGAACAGCTCGATGACGACCTCAGAGAGCCACCGGGCTATCAGGCATACTGGAACTACCCGGAGGGAAGCAAAGGCTACAGCGGCGTTGCGACATTTACCAAAGAAAGACCGCGAAGAGTGCAAAACGGCTTCGGGGCCGCAGAGTTCGACACCGAGGGCAGGACTATAATAACTGAATATCCTGAATTCACCCTTTTCAATGTGTATTTCCCCAACGGCAAAAAGGACGAGACACGATTGAAATACAAGCTGGATTTCTACGAGGCTTTTCTCCGGTCTATAGACCCACTACAAGAAGAGGGCGGCAAACTCATCATTTGCGGCGATTTCAATACCGCACACAAAGAAATAGACCCGGCCAGGCCGAAGGAGAACTCAACCATTTCAGGATTTCTGCCCATCGAGAGGGCCTGGATGGACAAGTTCGTTGCTCACGGTTATGTCGACACATTCCGTCACTTTCATAAGGAACCAAATCAGTACTCGTGGTGGGACCTGAAGACTAGAGCCAGGGAGAGGAACGTGGGCTGGAGGATAGACTACTTCTTTGTCACAGAGAATCTCTTGAAATCGGTCACCAAGGCGTTCATCATGCCGGAGGTAATGGGCGCTGACCACTGCCCGGTCGGCATAATACTGATACCTTAATCGCCTAGAATTCTCTCTACTTCTGCTCATTGCGGCACTGCGCTCACACAGACTTGACAACCACGCGGCCAAGGAGTATCTTCAATGTAGATACCACGAACGGAGGTTTGACATGAGAACCCGCGTCCAGAAATGGGGTAACAGTCTTGCCTTGCGTATCCCCAAATCTTTCGCTACCGAAGTGGGACTCCAGAGAGACACGTCTGTTGAAGTATCGCTAGCAGAGGGGAAACTCGTTATCACACGTGTAACCGAGCCAAAGCTGACCCTTAAACAACTTCTGGCAAAGGTCACTAAGGAAAACTTGCATCACGAAGTTGATACCAGCCCCGCCACAGGCAACGAAACATGGTAAGCTCCCCCACTTATGTTCCTCAACGTGGGGATGTGGTGTGGATTGTCTTGAATGCCCAAGCAGGTCATGAACAAGCAGGACGTTGTCCTGCTGTGGTACTCTCACCTCGAAACTATAACGGGAAGACAGGACTAGCTATCCTTTGTCCCATTACCAACCAAATCAAGGGCTATCCATTCGAGGTTCTTATTCCTGCATGGTTGGCGGTAGCGGGGGCGATCTTATCTGACCAGGTCAAAAGTTTAGATTGGCGCGCTAGAAATGCAGAATTGATATGCACCTTGCCGACCGAGACTATCTCGGAGGTACTGCAGAAGTTGGTTACGTTGTTATCGCAATAGAGCAATGCTTTAGACAGCAATAAGACCCTTTGAAATGCCTAAATTAGAGTGATAGAAGAGTAACTTCACCTCGGTTAGTACCTTCTTTTCAGGTGCTCTTAGCCTCTCCGGCAACAATCTGGACTTCTATTCAACCCTCGACTTTGCTCCAAGGGCTAACGACATAGAGCGTGCTGCTGGGGGACATATGGGTACGGTCAAATTAAAGCCAAGCGTAAGTATCAGGAGATCCATTATCCTTTCATGATACCTATTCTGTGTAGATGGAGTTACTTGGCCCCGCTTGGCCTATTTGAGGCTTAACAAAACCGAGATTTATGTGACGTATTGCACTTATTTGCCTCTACGTGCTAGAATGATACTAACTTGGAGGTTTTTAGCTTCGTGGCGAGGTGTGTTGATGGTGATTGCAAAGGAATGGTTTACCGTGGAGGAAGCCGCTGAGTACCTATGTGTTTCGAAGAGGACCATTTACAAACTGAGTGTGGAGGGAAGGTTGCGGGCCTTCCTCATTGGCCGAGAACGCCATCGTCGGTTTCGCAAGGAGGATCTAGATAAAGTGCCTCGTCCAGGTGGGGAAGCCGCAAATGTTGAGACGCTTCTCAAGCTCAGTGCGAAAGCTGACCCAGTACTAGCCGAAGTCTGGGACAACGAAAAGGATGCAGCCTATGACCGCATATAACAGGGGCGATGTGGTCCTCGTCAGCTTCGTCTTCTCCGACGAAGCTGGAGAGAGGCGGCGTCCAGCAGTCATAGTGAGTTCAAATGCCTACCATCAAAGCCGTCAAGAGATGATAATTGCGGCAATCACCAGCAAAACTGACCGGGTACTAGTGGGCGACCATCTCATCATAGACTGGCAGGGCGCCGGCCTTCTTTTTCCGTCAGTGGCGACAGGCATCATAAGGACAATCAAGCAAGGCATGATAGCCAAGAATCTGGGAACAATGCCCCAACCTGATATGCAAAGAATCGGAGACAACCTGCAGGATGCCTTGGGACTCAAGCGGAGGAGTTGAACCGTGCTCACTCCTTTGTCGGTAATCGCTCTGGCTCCAGAAGTGCTGGGTAAGAACGTCAATATCTTACCCGGCTGAGGGTAAGGCTGCAGAAGACGGGCAACGCCTCAGAGATTGGCAAGGCTCTTATTCTGGGGTGGCCCAGGGGCGGGCAAAGCAGCGCCAGGCGCCCTGGGGGCTTCAGGGATGTTCACTGAGCTTAAGTGACAGGGATAATCTAGGCATATACCCTGGGCAAAAGCCTACATAGCCTACATAGCGTGCACAAGCCTACACCGGTGCCGGGTACTGTTGGGCGCAAGGCGTGGCGGTTGCTGGGGGGCCTCTGCCTGGAGGGGGCGCGGCGCTGGGGCTTGGCGCTGGCCGCCTAAGGTCAAACCTTTCCGGATCACCCGAAGCTAAAGCTGGCAGTGGCCAAGCCTGTCCTTGTTCTGCGATACAACCGACAGATCGTTGAGGGATGCCCTTGAGGCTCGAGACGGGCCGCCTCAGAAAGCTGGGCAGGGAACAAGCAGGCAATGCCGGCCATGAATAGCAATAGCTTCCAAGGGTTGACAACGCGAAGCAAGTGTGTTACAAATCTAACACAATTTAGGATGAGGCGAACAGTTAGCTGAGAGTATGTCTCGATTAGAGAAGCATACTCTATTTAGGGGGAGGACAATGGCAGAAAAGGACAAACTGAGGCTCAAAAGCGGTCAAGGCTATATTGGTTTCGTCGCTTGTTACAAAGGGCGGACCATTGCGACTTCACGAACTTTTGAGGGCCTCGCAAATAGGCGGGAGGTGAGGGGATTATTAGGCAACAAGGACTTGGTTATTAAACATACTGTGGCAGAGGGAATGATTGCCATCTATTAGAATAGAGTGTCCCCAGACCGAAACAATATTCGGTGAAGTATTCTATCCTGGGCTGATAATCGACGTGTGGCTTAAGGATATCGGTTATCAGCCTTTTGAGTTTATTTTAGATTCTGGAGCAGACTGCACGATGGTGCCTCGCTTCATATCCGAATTACTCGGTATCGCCATTTTAGAGCGCACTCTTTGTCAAGGGCTCCAGAAGGATTGAAGGGCAGCGTTCCACATGTGCTACATGATACACACATCGGGGAGTGTCAGAAGCCTACCACTCAGACAAGAGGTATTCGTCCACCCTCGTATTCAGGGGATTCCCACACTTAGCACAGCTTGACCGATGAGCAGAGGTAGTGTATCATTTTGACATCAACACCGCACAAGTGGCTATTGACAAAATTTAACATTTCTGCTAAACTCGTCCAAGAATCACGATGGAAAGCACCCTGTAAGGTTTCGTCCTTACGGGGTTCTTTTCTTTTTATACTCTAATTTCCCCCTCAAGTTATCCATAAAGGCTATCCGGCTTCCCGCCGCTTTTTTCAGTAAGTGAGAACACGCGGCCTCACATGGTGCTAAGGCTCTGGATGAGGAAACGGCGTCCGAGCCACTATAGGCTATCGTTTGCCTTGCTATGTAACTGGAACTAACCTCAGAATAACGGGCAAAAACCAGATTAGGCCAGATCTGCTCCCGTTTCCGTACCTTGCCTGCGGAGAGGATAGTGAGCCCGTTCCGTAGCTGAGATACCGCACACCACAGCACTAAGGCGCGGGGATTCTGGGTTCCATGACTGGGTTGCGCGCTGTGCCCGAGCAGCCCCGGCTGAGGACATATAGCACCCCACTCCTTGAAACGCCCAGGCGTGTCTCCGCAACGCCGCAAGGCGCGAGCCGCCCTTGAGCAGTACCAAAGTGCTAGTGAAATCCTGGTTAAATGGGGGCTAACTTGACATAACATGAGGGCAGACAGGCGCGCGATGTCTTGAACTGCGCCTACGTTTGGAGGACCGTGTGTTTGCCAGGGCGGGAGGGGGCGTGGCCGCGCTGCAGGGGGTCGGAATTAGCTTCGAGCGGTACCAAAGTACCAGGGAAACCTCTGTTAAAAGCTGGGGCGACCGTCGTATAATGTACTCTCCATAGAATGATCAGGGCTGTTACTGGTAGCGGGGACTCGAGGGAGATGGTTGGAGTTAAGGGCCCTCAGAGGAGCGCGCAAAAAAGGCGAATGCGGGACGTAGAGCCGTATGAGGTGTGCACACTATGTGGGAAGTTATTGGGCGCCTTTATGCCGCGTCTGCTCGTGAGAGGCTAGCAAAGACGAGGCTCTAGTCACAAGGTGCCCCATGTCAACATAGGGCATAGCGATTAGATTGTGGGAGAGGAGGCCAAAATGGGATATACACCTGAAGAGTTGAAGGACGAAGCAAGGCAGGACAGCGCCATGACAGGTACAGCACAAGACTTCATATGCGACGTAAGACGGGCCAATCGCATAGAGCAGGTGCTGCCTGAACTGGTCCCCGATTTCAAAGGATTTGAGGCCGAGGGGAAGGCAAAGCTCAGGTGCCTCTGTCCCTTCCATGAAGGAGACGCCTCCAGCTTCGTGGTCTATAAAGATGATCAATATTACCGCTGTTCTGTATGTGATGAGATGGGCGACGTATTCGACCTGGTTCAGGGGGTGAAGGGGGTAGATTTCCCGCAGGCTCTGCACCTGCTGGCCCGCAGGGCGCGGATACCGAGCCGGGGACCGACGGAGGCAGAGCTGTGGCCGGAATTAGAGATCAGAGCGCTCCAGGATATCCTGGGGGCCGCAGCGGATTTCTATTATTGGACCTTTGGGGAATTCAGGGGTTGGGATGAGGTGGTAACAGCAACCCAGAAGGACGAAAACGCTATAGAAGAAGCACAGCCGGGATCGTACGCGGCGGAGCATCGGGCCCAGTTGCTGAGACTACTGAGAGAATACCAGAGGAACGATAACGCTATAAGAGAAGCAAGGCTGGGGAAGGCCCCCCAAGGATCGGCCCTGGCGGAGTATCTGGCTAGGAGAGGGTTCGATCTGGAGCTGGCAAAGAAGGCTGGGGTGGTGAGGCGGGACGGCAGCGACTTCTTTCAAGACAGGTTTGTGACGCCCTACTTTGACAAAGGGAGGGTGGTGTATATGTCAGGGGAATCCGGGCCGGACTCAGAACACCCGCTCAAAGGCCGGGACCTGCCTGTGACCGATGTTGTGAGGAGAGCCCTTGCCATGCCGGGGGCGCTGCAGGGGGCTGGGGAGCTAATCATCGTGGAGACCTACGCCGATGCCTTGACCCTGAGGAAGTGGGGCCAAGACGCTGTCCCCTTGGCGGGGATGGCCCTGTCGGAGCAGGAGTTCCGGCTCCTGAGGGACCATAAGAAAGTGTACGTTTGGTTCGACAGCGGTGCGCTCGAGAGAGCGACGGATCTAGGCAAGCGGATCGTGCGACAAAGCGGTGTGGTGCCTCGAATCGTCGAGCGACCCCGGCAGCCCTTAGAGCAAGATGACGATTCGCCCAGAGGTTGCCTCGTATCAGGCTGCGAGGGGCGATTGGAAAATTCACAGGAGGTCCTCTACATGATGCTGAAAGACATTCCCTCATGCGGGGGTGGAGACTGGGAAAACGCGGTGAGGGAATTCTTCGGCTGCCTTTGCTGCTTATCCCAGGGCGAAACCGCGGGATGGAAGAATAGGGTGACGACTGACCTGAACATTACCAACAGGGATTTTGACGAATACGTAAAGGCCTCCAGAAGGAGGGAGATGAGATCCCAAGGGGGCAGGATAGACCAGGCCGCTTCGGCAGGGGATGAGCCCCCTGGCTCCTTTTTGGAGATACATCCCGCCCTCGACTACGCGGGGGAGGACGGGGTGGTGAGCGTAGCCTTAGAGGCGGGGAGCGGCGACAGGGTTCTGCCCAGGGCGTATCTGATCACGAGCAGCAGGGAGAAGCTTGCCCTGGACGGGCAACAGTTGCATATCAAGGGTAAGCCGGTGCTTTTCAGGAGCAAGCCCAGGGCCCCGGACGAGGAGCGCTGGAGCCGGGCGGATATCGAGAGGTTCCTGGAGGGCGACGACCCCCAGCCCAGCCAGACCTTTGCCAGGCTGCTTGACATAGTGAGGAGGCATATAGACTTCAAGGAGGCTGTCCATGCCGAGATCCTGGCCGTGTGGTGCATGGGCAGCTATCTATTCCCGCTGTTCGGCGCCTATCCCTATCTCCATCTGTACGGCCTCAAGGGCACGGGCAAGACCCAGACCATGACGCTGGCGAGCAAGGTGGCCTTCAA
>Ga0209777_10006655_pt1 | contig 12980 bp, 13 predicted proteins | sample FrelakmetHBP12HB_FD_187147 | JGI IMG/M metagenome (GOLD analysis project Ga0209777, IMG submission 187147) | Freshwater lake sediment microbial communities from the University of Notre Dame, USA, for methane emissions studies -HBP12 HB (SPAdes)... | ecosystem: Environmental > Aquatic >...
CCCCTTCTTATACCTGCTAATTAACGCTCCCTGGCAATTAGTCCTGGTGCGCATCTACCATGGATTAGCCACCGCCATTCTGGGCCCGGTGGCTATGGCGACCGTAGCCGATACCTATGAAAAAGGCCGCGGCGAGCGCATGGCGTGGTATTCATCGGCTACTATGGTAGGACGGTTTATCGCTCCGTTTGTGGGCGGCATTCTTATTTTCGGCGATAATTTTCACTGGGTTTACCTGGCGGACGGCATTGCCGGAGTCATGGCTCTCCTGGCCGCCATCCGGCTGCCGTTAGCTACCAATACCTCCGGCTCTGCCTGGCAGGCTTTTAAAAACCAGCGCGGCAAGTACGGCAAGGAAATCTCTTTCGTTTTTCGTCACCCCGGTATTCTGGCCACCAGCGGCATCGAGGCGGCGCAATACTTCGCTTACGGCTGCATTGAAACGTTCCTTCCCATTTACCTAAATGAAAAACTCGGCTATACAGCCTGGGAGATAGGCCTGTTGTTTACCGTGCAGATACTGACGGCTACATTCACCAAGCCGATAATGGGGCGCCTTTCCGATAAGTACGGGCGGGTGCCCCTGATTGTCGCCGGGCTGGCGCTGGGAGGCATCGCCACCGCCGTTTTAATCCTCTACTCAAACTATTTTGTCATTGCGTTGCTGATAGCGGTGTTCGGACTGGGCCTGGCCACGGTCACGGCTTCCACCTCATGCCTGGTGGCTGATTTATCCCGCGAGCAGGGCCGGGGCGGCGCTCTGGGGATACTCTCCAGCATCATGGATGTCGGTCAATCAACCGGCCCCATGGTAGCCGGCGCGTTGATTACCGCATATTCGTATCGCCTGATGTTCGGCGTCGTGGGCACGGCGCTGGTCGTCATCAGCCTGGTCTACTGGCTCGGCATGCGGCGGGTTTCGGTCTGTCCACCTACACCATGATTGGGGATAGGCACTCTATCCGCAAAGCCGCCTTATTCGTCTTGCCAGTGCCAGTCCCTCCCGCCCTTGAAAACGGCGGAGTTCATCTCATTGCTCAAGAAAATGAGATTGGCATCGGAGAAACGTTTGGCCATGGCTAAAAAGAATGCGCCGGTATCATTGGTTTTCGCCAGTTCTTCTTCCGTGGCGATAAGGTACTCTTTAGTAAAGCTGAACGACGAAGCATCGAAAGGCATGCCGGGTTTTTGATGTCCCGGGATAACCACCTCGGCGCCCATTTTCTCTAAACGTTCTATATCCCGTATCCACTGCCGTCGTTCTTCTGCCGATATCTCGCAGGTAAACGGGTGCGCCTGGTTAAAAAGCACATCGCTGCCGTAGAGGGTTTTGATAGAAGGAATCCAGACCACGGTGTTGTATTTAAGGTCGCCCATGATTTCAGGGATAATCTCGATGCGTTTGCCTTCCAACTCGAAGTAGTTCTTCGACATCGGCTCGATGTTAACTGCTTTGGTCGGCACATTCGTCGGCCCAATGATAGGTCTCCAGTAACCAACTTTACCGAACATCTGCTTATTGATGGTGCGGGCTACGGCAGGTAAGGCAATGACCTTAGCCTCCGGGAACGCCTCGGTAATCGGTCCCAGCCCGAAGTAATGGTCAGGGTGGGCATGGGAAATATAAATCGTTTTCAGGTGCTTGCCCGTTTCCAGTATCTCCGCCGCCACACGGTGGCCGTTGGATAAACTCCATTGCGTATCGATAAGCGCGGCATCCGTCTTGCCCATGACGATGACAGACGCGACTTCAAAACCGCTTTCGTCGCTGAAAAAGACTTTGGTAGCCAGTGAATTTTCCCCATGTTTATTGATTCTAACTTCCATAGTTCTGCCCTCCTGAAAACGTTTTATTAAGTGTACCAAGCGATGTTCATTTTTGCAATTGGGAGAATGATAATAGAGGCAGTTTAACCTCCAACAATTGCTTCAATAGTCGTATTAAGAGTACAATCATAAAAAACTGATGAATTGAAAAAAAATAAGCGCGAGTGGTAATTCACTACTGTCATTCTGAGGAATCCTTCTGCGGAAGGATGACGTGAGAATCCGTAATAATAGAGGCGGATTCTTCGCGGAGTTTATCCTGAGCGAAGCGTGAGGGCTCAGAATGACGACCCTCGGGGGAGGTGCCGGTTGCCGGGAATAAGCCTTAAAGAAAAAGACCGCCGCTTTACGCTGCTGCGGAAGACTTTAAAGAAAGCCGGGCTTTCCGCCATCCTCGTCTATGGCGGCACGCAGCTGGGCGTGCCGGTACATTACCTGACGAACATCTGGGGCAATAAGCAGAACATGGTCGTCTTTCCGGTGGAGGGCGACCCCGTTTTTCTTATCCCCTCCAATACCGGCATGACCGGGGAGTCTTTAGCGCGGCAGGGCTGCTGGCTGCCGGCGGAAAATGTCCGCTCTTCCGCCAACCTCGCTGCGGACGCCTCCAAAATCGTAAAAGAGCTTAAGCTGGATAAAACATCGGTCGGCATCGATAGCTACCGCTTCTGGCCCGTTTTCGAGTACCAGGCTTTCTCGGATTTATGTCCCAAGGTTAAACTCATCGAAGCCCACCGACTTTTCGGGGAAATCCGCGGCCCCAAGAGCGCCGAGGAGCTGGCAGCCATGCAGAATGCTATCCGCATTTCCGACCTCGCCCATTATACTTTCCTCGCTAACTTAAAGCCCGGCCTCACCGAGGAGCAGGTGGCCGCTAAAGCCAATGAAGTCCTCACCGCCCATGACGTCATCGATAGGATTGTCCTAATCCACACCCGCCCGGATGCCCCTTATCCCACCCGCCCCGGCCCGGCTGTCATCCAAAAACCCCACCCCGTCACCTTTTCCCCGGAGTTCACCCTCGCCGCCGGCTACGGCGCCCAGATGATACGGGAATACTGGTGGGAAGAGCCGCAGGGTATCTATAAAAAGATGTTTGAGCTGTGGTCGGCGATGAGACAGATGGTTGTCCGCGAATTCCGCCCCGGTTTAGAAATTACTGACGCCGGCCAGAAAATCGAGGATTTAGTTGCCGAATTCGGTTTCGAGTGCGACAAACTCGGCCACGCGGTGGGGCTTTCTTACGGGGACGCCCCCTATATCACCGCCGGCCCCCACGAGCGCGACTACATGGCATGGACTATCCTGACCGGCGAGGTCTATGCCGTGCACCCGATGGTGCGCTGTAAAGGCGGCCAGGCCCCCTTTACGATGATTGGGGACATGTACCACATCGGCAAAGACGCCACGCGCTGGATGACTACCGCTTTACCGGGCCTGCCGGAGATGATACCGGAGTAATTATTGTCACAGTTGTGTTTTCATGATATTATCTAGGCAAATACATAAAAAGTTGGCTTCTAACGAGTATAGAGGCTATTGTGAGTAATTTTAATCAAACCCTATTCAACTAAACTATACCTAATCTTAAAAGGGATGTAATAAAAATTTATATGGAACGTCAGGTTAAACCACTATTAAATATCAAGTTCGAAGGTCCAGCTATACATGATGGGCGTATCTTGTATGACGACCTCTCTATGTTTGTATCTAATATCCGTCTCGCAATCCAACGGATAATAAACGGCATTCAAACTGGGGAGTCGATTAAGAGCGGCAGACCGCCGAAAACGACCCAAGTCCTATCAGCCCTAGAAATCGTTTCTATGCGAAAGGGGAGTTTCCAGCTCGGGTTAGATTTACGTAGAAATGGGCAGGCATTTCCCGGGATGGACATGGGTGAAGAAGCCATTGACAAACTTGTACTAGGTGTCAAGTCTCTAGCTGATAATAAACCACCACCCAAGGAATTTGACCAAGGCGTCTTGGTATCATTGAGGGAAGCTGGACGCATCATAGATAGAGGGGTAAAAACCGTTCGTATCAACTCACAGAGTGCCTTTGGTATAAGAAAAGCTATTTACGTACAAGACACACGAACCTCCATAATAAAAACTATTAGCATTTACCAAAAAGAATACGCCATAATTGAGGGTCGTTTGTTGGGAGCAGATTTAAAGGAAGATAAATTGAGATGTCGAATAGAGCCATCAGTGGGGGAACCTACCAACTGTAAATTTGATGAATCGATGACTGAGCAGGTTATGCGTCTAATGAGACGTTTTGTTCAGGCACGTGGCGAGGCTACATTTGAGCCAATAACCAACAAAATTTCAACCTTCTATATCAGAGATTTAGAACCCATTGAAAGTGCCACAGGCATTACTGAGGCTTTAAATTCACCGTTTTGGAAAAGTAAGAGTTTTGATGAACTAGCCGCGGAGCAAGATATTCAGCCAATCGACGACTTGTCTAGAGTATCTGGGGGTTGGCCCGAAGATGAAGATATTGAACAATTCCTAGAAAGTGTTAGGATTACTAGACAGAATTGATGACACCTCAAACTATAGCTAACTCTCACATTCTGGTGGATACAGATGTGTTCTCTTATCTTATGAAAGAAGACACACGGGGTGAGTTCTTCAAGCAATATTTACATCATAAGAGTGCAGCAATTTCTTTTGTTACTGTTGCTGAGTTGTATTTTTGGGCATATAAAAAATCGTGGGGAACAACTAGAATAACTGAGTTAGAAAATAAAATAAAAATGTACGTTGTATTGCCTTATGATTACTCCCTTTGCCAGCGTTGGGCAGCAATCAAGAGTGATTGCGAAGCTAGAGGTTTTTCAATTGGTCAACATGACTGTTGGATTGCTGCGTCAGCATTAAAGTATGATTGCGCCTTGGCAACCAATAATTACGACCATTTTATCCATGTCCAGAACATAAGTCTTATTTCTCCAGGTCCCGCGTTATTCAAATAGACAAAAGGATTGCTTTTCCACTTTCTTCGTGTAGCTTCCTCTAATAGCAAAGCTTAGTATCTTGGTGCTATAATCCCTCTTAACAATACTATGAAATCTCTCATTATTTATTATTCTCAAACCGGCAACACTGAAAAAATCGCCGCCGCTATCCGGGACGGCATCGGTGAGAGCGCGGCGTGCGAATTCGCGCGCCTTCAAGACGTGGATACGGCGGACCTGGCCACTTATGATTTAATCGGGCTGGGCGCTCCCGTCTGGCACCGCCGCGAGCCTTCCTGCCTGATGAACTTCATCGAGTACACCATGAACCGCGTGGAAGGCAAGCACGCCTTCGCTTTCTGCACCCACGGCCTGCTGCCCGGCCGCTTCTTCGCCCGCGTTGTCCCCGCTTTATCCCAGCGCGGCCTTACCGTGGTCGGCTGGCGCAACTGGTACTGCGCCGTCACCATGCCGGAAAAGCCCAAGCCCTACTTTACCGATGGCCACCCGGATGCCATCGACTTTGAGGAAGCGAGGAATTTCGGTAGGGATATTGCCGAACGCAGCCACCGGATATATGCCGGCGAGACAGACTTGATTCCCGCTTTTCCGCAAGGATCAGATTACGATGACCTCTTCCCCGGGCGCGGCTCAAGCTGGCAGCTTAAAAAGGTACAAAAGCCAACCCCGACCCCCACCGCCAGGCTGTTAGAGCAGACCGGTCTCCGCAGTTTTGATTTCACCTTCCACCGGGAGAAATGCCTCTATCCCAAATGCACTCTCTGCGTTGATAACTGCCCCACCAACAGTATCGACATGGGCGCCGACCCTCCCATCGGGGGGAAAAGGTGCGACAGGTGCTGGTACTGCGAGCAGATTTGCCCCCGCGTCGCCATCGAGGTTGACTGGCCCGCAATCGCCAAAGTCATTAATGAGCATGTCGCTCCCGGGTTCATCGAAATTTATAAAGAGGCGCAAGCCCGTAAGCGTTTCCGCCCCCTCGTGCCCCTGGAAAAAGTCGGCTGGGACACTTTCTGGTATACTAACAAAAAGCGCCCGCGCCTTAAGCCCTTAGAACACTAACGATTGATTCGTTATTTGTTTTATGTAAAGTTGACGAACGAAAAGGAGAAAAATGCCGAAAAACAAATACGACAAGAACTTCACTACAGAAGTAGTCATGGAGGTGCCGCCGAAAGAAGGGCAAGGGAAAACCGGCGTTTTCGTGACCAGCACGCGCCACCTGGGGGACAAGTTCGGCGGGGGGCACCTCTCCGTCGATTGTATGCACATCAAGCAGCCCCACCAGATGATTTCCCAACCCCACAAGCACGAGTTTGCCCAGTACTTAAACTTTTTCTCCGCCAACCCGAACGACTCGCGGGACTTCGATGCGGAGATTGAGATGACGGTGGGAGAGACGGCGGAAAAAGGGGAGAAGCACGTGATAACCAAGCCTACGTCCGTTTACGTTGCGGCCGGGATGTACCACGGGCCTCTGCATTTCAAGGTGGTGAACAAACCGGTGCTGTTTATCGATATCGCCGTGACGGGCAAATATTCCAGGGTGGGCAATACACCGGATTAGACGTTAGTTAGCAAGAAGCAAGTAACAAGGCACAAGGAGGAATCATGTTGCTTAAAGATAAAGTTGCCATTATCACCGGGGGGGCGAAAGGCATGGGGCGGGGCATGGCTATAAAATTCGCCGAGGAAGGCTGTGCCGTTGCCATCGCCGATATCGCCATTAAGGAAGCGGAAGAAGCCGTCGCGGAAATCATGAAAAAAGGCGGCAAAGCCATCGCTATCAAGTGCGATGTCACCAGCGGCAAAGAAGTCGCTGAAACTGTCGATAAGGTCGTTAAAAAGTTCGGTAAAATCGATATCCTCATCAATAATGCCGGCGCCATCGCCAAGCACATCCCCATCGAAGACATGTCCGAGGAGATATGGGACAAGGTCATGGCGCTCAACCTGAAAAGCCATTTCCTGTTCTGCAAGTACGTGGTGCCCTACATGAAAAAAGCCCGGTACGGCAAAATTATCGGCCTCTCTTCCATCGGCGCCGTCCAGCCGCCGGCGCATGAAATCAACTACAATACCGCCAAGGGAGCGGTCATCAGCTTCACCACCGACCTCGCAAATGCGCTGGCGCCTTTTAACATCAACGTGAACTGCATCCTGCCCGGGCCTATCAAGACCCATTTTTATGATTCCACCATCGGCGTCATGCCTAAAGAGCAACAGGAAATGGTCTATACGATGATGGGTAAGAAAACGCCCCTCCAGCGGATAGGCACCCCGGAAGACATTGCCGGGGCGGCTTTATTCTTAGCCTCCGAGCTTTCTTCCTACATCACGGGGCAGGCGCTTTATGTAGCCGGAGGGCTGCCGCTTTTACCGCCGGCGCCGCTGCCGCGGGAAGAAGTGAAAAAGTAATTTAACCAGTAAATAATTGCTGGTTTCTGCAAATAAGCCGGAAAGACGGGCAGTTCGACTACCACCTCAAGTTCGCAAGTTTAATTGAAATATAGTATGATTTCTATAAAAGAAAGGAAGGATTTATAATGGCTAAAACTAAAAACAAGTATGATCATCTATTCATATCAGGAGTAGATCCTAAAATCCAGGCGAATAGACCTTATGCGACTATAGGATTTCTGGATGGCAAGACCTTTGAAGGATGCAACGGATACATGGTTTTCTGGGTAGGTAAAAAACCATACGGCGCCTACGGCACCAAAGCCTGGGGCGAGATATCTCACGGTCCGCACATGCATAAATATCCCGAGCTGTTTATGCATCTGGGAACCGATCCGGACAATCCGATGGACCTGGGAGCCGAAGTCGAGATGTGTGTAGGACCGGAGATGGAAAAACATATTATCACCAGGTCCACAATTATTTGTTTGCCGGCTAACTTCCCCCATAGTCCCTGGACGATTAAGAAGGTTACCAGACCTTTTTTGATTGTGACCGTCAATCAATCCACCAAACACACTGAAAAAGCCCTCAGGAACATGGTATCTGAAGAAGAGCGGAAACGGATGATATTTATGGACGCAGGCTATGAGGATGAAGGCATTCCACCGGCGATGGAAGTGCCTGAAATAGCAGGCCCCCAAGCCAAATACGTTTAACAGTTGGTAGAGTGTTCCGGGTTTTAAACGGAGGGGGGCTTTTTACCCCCCTCTTTTGTTAGTTCGGCTCAGATTTTTAGTTATTTAGTATCTGTCTTTTTTGGAGCGTTGGTTACACCCGCTAAATCCCCGATGACGTTGACCAGGCTCTGGCCGGAAGGCAGGACAATCTTGGAGTTGGATACCAATGACCTCTCGACAGCCTCCAGTTTCCGCAGCAGTTGAGCGTTACCAATAAAGTACTTATCGGCTGCCTCATTGACCAGCTTGATTGCCTGCGCTTCACCCTCAGCTTTAAGAATCTGCGCCTGCCTTTGTCCTTCGGCCATTTTAATAGCCGCCCTTCTTTCACCGTCCGCCTTGGTTTCCACGGCGGTGGCAAAGTCCTGCGCGGCGATTTTCTGGTTATTAGCGACAACAACGCTGTTCATGACTTCCTGCACGGCTTGCGGGGGCTGGATTTCTTTCAACTCTGTCCTGACTATCTCGATGCCCCAATGTCCGGTCTCCCTGGCAAGCTGCTCATATAGCGCCAGGTTAATCTTATTACGTTCGCTGTTGGCTTCCTTGAGCGTCATCGTGCCGATGATGTTACGCAGCGTGGTTTTAGCCAAGGCGACAATCTGTTCGCGGTAGTTGTAGACGGCGTAAACCGACTTTTTAACATTTTCTTCTTCTGGTTTGACTTTGAAGTAAACGTTGGAGTCCACTTCCGCATTCAGGCTATCGGCGGTAATGATTTCGCGTTTTTCCGAACTGATCATCATTTCCGTGATATTCACCCTGATGAGCCTCTCGACACCAAAGGGAATAATGAAGTGAAGCCCAGGATTACCGAACCGGTTGTATTTGCCGAACCTTTCAATCAAACCGCGGTCGGTCGGCCTGACCGTTCTGATGGACATGATAAGGAGAATGACAACTATTGGGATGATAACATACAGTGCGATCATTTTTTTACCCTCCTTTTAATATTGTTTAATCATTATAATCTTTTTAATATGTTTTGTCAATACTAAACACAATAAATATTTTAATTACTATTGCCACCAGACTATAATAACTGGTGTGGGCATAGGATGCAGTCTTGGGGAAGGCCGAACCTGGCCGCGCTGTTTCCATCGTGGCCACCCCCATTATTATTGGTCTCGCTCACGCTCGTACTTTTCCAGCAGGGCCGGAAAGGTTTTTTCCAGGTAGGAATAACGGCTTTGTATTTCTTTCAGCCACACCTTTCTTTTCGCCGGAATAGCTTGCGTCAGTTCAAGCCCCCGTTCGGACAGTGTCCGGAACATTTTAATTTCTTGTGCCAGCCCATGCTGGATGATTTTTTTTATCGCATCTTTCGGTAAACGAAAATGGTCATGACGCGAGCCGGGAATAACATGCCGTTCGATGAAGCCCATCTGCGTCAGCAGCCTGACGGAGGTGCTGATTGAGCCCTTGCTAGCATGCAATACCTCAGCCAATTGTGATGGTGACTGGTAAGGAGGATCAGAGATAAGGAGCCAGCCGAAGAGCCTGCCGGCCATCCGTGGCAGGCCGGTCTGCTCGAAGACAACTCCTACCTCCTCAATGAAACTGCGTTCTGAATCGGAAATATTCAATGTATTTTCATCCTTAATCTTTACTTAGTGATATTATAATACATTCAATATGTTCTGTCAACACTGAACAATAGTAAGCCCAAAAGACAGGGGGTCGTTTATTTTATCACAGCCCCCTGTCTTTTGTCTGCCAACGATTTTTATACTACTAATATCTGACGTAGTTAGGCACGATGTTCTTGTATTTCTTCACCAGCTGCGCCCAATTTTTGGGCAATTCCGCTTTCTTCGTAATCGGTGTCCCGCCTCCCTGTATTAAGCCCATCCAGGAGCCGAACCCGCCAAAAACGAAGACCTGGACGGGGTCGGGGTCGCGCGGGCCGGGGCGGAAAATCTGAGAGTTTCCCCCGGTCTCATTGAGATTGCCCCTGTCGAAAGGCCCGCTGGCCTTTATGCCGAGGCGCGAATAATAATCGGCGGGCACGATAGTATTTTTAACGATATAGTCTTTAACCGCTTTTTTAGTCCAGCCGCGGCTCGCCAGCGATTGGGCGTTGGTAGGGGTCAGCAATACCGCAAACGACCCCATGCGCGCCGGAATTACACTGCCGATAACAGTCGCCAGTAAACCTTTATCGTCGGTGCCGAAGGGCATCATCTGCTGGAAGGTCTGTGGGAACATAAGGGTAACGGTGCTGTCTTCCTTCTTAAAACCTCGCTCCACATGCAGCGGTTCCCAGGGGCTGTTTTCTTCGTTCTCCGCCGCCACCCAGCTATATTTCCCGGGGTTGCCGAGCACGCCCATGTCCTCGATTTGCTTGCGGATGCCGCGGATGTTCTTGGTAATCAGACCCATTGCCCGCCCGAAGGACGCGTTAGCGATATCCCCGGGGCTCGTGGCACCGTAGGTAGAACGGAAGTTAGCATCTTTACCGGCCGGTCCGTTTATCAGCCAGAAAGGCGAGAAAGAGCCGGTGCTGGCCGCCATCATGCCGCAGACGGGGTTGGCCATCAGCGCCTGCGTGCCCGCTATCAGCAAAGGCATATAGGTAGGCAGGCAGCCCGCCATGACCGCGTTGATAGCGATTCTTTCGACAGTAGCTTTGCCCATGCGCGGTTCCAGTTTCTCTACCAGGTGGTCGGCGGGAAAGTCGGTGCCGGTGAGCATTTCCGCCACCGCTTCTTCGGTAGGAGGGATAATGGGGAGTCCGTCCGTCCAGCCACGCTGGTAGAAGAACCGGTTTACCTCTTCCAGACTGCCCTTGAAAACTAGCCTCGGCGGGTTTTCCGGTTCCCGCCGCTTTGGCGATTTTTCATCGGCCGTCAGCGGTTTCGTCAGTGCGCCGACGACATTATCAAACACCGCATTGATAGAAGCTTCGATGTCCGCCATGACGGTGCATTCGGATACGATAGTTTCCGGCACGACCCTGACCACCGGCATACCCTTGCTGGATGCCGCGGACATGGCATCATTATAGAAATGCTCGAAAACGTAAGTGGCGGCGGGCTTGCCTTTGCCCTCGATATAAATTGCATCGTACACAAGGTACTTGGTGCATGCCCCTCAGTCGCCGACGGCGGCCACTACCGCATCCACCCCCTTAATCCAGTCGTTAAACTCCCCCTCCCGGTCTTTTTCCAGTGACGACACCGAGAAGGAACGGCCGAGAAACCGGCTTACTTTAGCAGTGGGAAATCTCTCTTTAATGATCTTTTCGGTGACATCCAGAATAAGTGGTGAAGCGCGCTTGTTATTGCACAACAAGCCGATTTTCTTGCCGTCCAGCTTGTCCAGCCGCGGCGAAAGTCCTTTCAGCGCTACGGGGTCGGCTTCCGCCCAGGGGCTTAGCACTTCGTAAGCGGCGTTTACTTTGTCGGCACTCATGTCGATTACCTCCTCGGTTCCGATATCACTAATCAGTTGATTTATTATATTAAAACTCGAATTGTCATTGCGAGCCATCCCGACGCTGTCGGGAGGCGCGGCAATCTCTATCATTTAATTGAGTCTATCATAGGGATTGCCACGTCGCGGAGTTTATACTGAGCGAAGCGAATGTGCTCCTCGCAATGACAGCTATTAAGCATAATGGTATTCTACTCCGCCTGCTTGTTCTTTGCCAGCCACTCCTTGCGTCGCTTGGTAAAGTTGTCCCAGTGCTCTTTACCGCCGGGCGCAATTGTATAAGCGTCGATATTCGTGCCGGTAATCATTCTGGCTTTATCCGACGCTAAAAAGAGCACAGCGTTGGCGGTGTCCTGGGCGGTAGTGATATCCCCCAGTAAAGCGCCGTCTTTCATTTTCTGCAACACTTCCGGCGGCGGCATATTCTCTCCCCCCATCACCATCCCCGGGCAGACGGAATTAACGGTGATTTTATAAGGGCCCACCTCAAAAGCGAGGTGGCGCGTAAAGCCCATCACCCCCGCCTTGGCGGCGGTATAGCCGGCGCAGCCGTTGACCGTTATGGATTTACCGGCCGGCGAGGCAATATTGATTATCCTGCCCCCTCCCCGGCTTTTCATCGTAGGGATAACCGCTTTGGAACAGAAAAAAGTGCCGTCCAGGTTGACGCCGATGGTGCGGTGCCACTGCTCGGCGGTCATGTCTTCAACTAATATAGGATAGCCGAATCCCGCGTTATTCACCAGGATATCGATTCCCCCCAGCTCTTTGATCACTTTCGCTACCATGGCGTTGACTTGAGTCTCGTTAGAGACATCGGCTTTAATGGCAATAGAGCGGCGTCCCATTTTTTTTATTTCTTTAGCGGTCGCCTCGGCTTTAGTAAGGTCGATATCATTAACCGCCACGTCCGCGCCCCCGGCGGCGAGAGCCAGAGCGAAGGTTTTTCCCTGCCCGCTGCCGCTGCCGCCCGCCCCGGTCACCAGGGCTACTTTACCTTTAAATTCCATGCCAGGCCTCCTGTATGATAAAAAGCTTGTCATTGCGAGCCGAAAGGCGAAGCAATCCGTTAATCCGGGGTGGCGGATTGCTTCGGGCTCCGCCCTCGCAATGACAGTATTCTAAATACTTAATATTCGCTCAGGATGAGCCTGTCGAACCACAAGGACTCACCCTTCGACTAGCGTTCAACCGAGCTCACGCCGAGGGCTCAGGGTGAGCGTTACTGTTTGCGCAGAGTTTAAACCATTTTTTAAGGTCTGTCAAACGTCCCGATACATAGCATCCCGATGTTAAAACCCGGGCAGGCATCCTCCCGAAAATGCCGCTTTTCCCACGGAAAAACATGCACCTTTTTTCTAACCTGGTCGGTCAAGGATTTATCTCCGCTGTAAAAATTGACATACTCAATAAAACCATGCTAAACTCTGCGAAAATCATACTATATTTCACCCGGAGGTCTCACAAAAATTACATCAAAAACCATCGCTGCTAACTCTCAGGTGAACCTGCAAATCTTGGGTCGGCATTTTATAGTTGTTCTGATGCATAAACTCGCTACATCTGGAACATCAATAGGATTATCAGGG